>Ga0164315_10000283_pt1 | contig 33387 bp, 40 predicted proteins | sample GuaBasSedimGuay6_FD_113737 | JGI IMG/M metagenome (GOLD analysis project Ga0164315, IMG submission 113737) | Subseafloor sediment microbial communities from Guaymas Basin, Gulf of California, Mexico - Guay6, Core 4569-2, 0-3 cm | ecosystem: Environmental > Aquatic > Marine > Hydrothermal vents... | reverse complement strand
ATCGCTTCCATCTTTTCCAATCATGTGTGAGCCAGTTATACCGATATCAAACCAATAGTTATCTGCCTTGCCTTGTGTGAGAGCATATGCTAACACATATAGACCATTTACTATGACGAAGCCTATTATAAATATACCTACAACCGCTAGCAAAACAACAGCTCCATCTGGACCATCAAAAAAGTTTGTTCCTCCTCGTTCTTGAGTTTTGGCTATTTTTTCATCTGTTTTCTCGTCTATCAATATATAACTTCTGTCTTTGATCTTGATATTTTTGCCGTTTTTTGCTTGTTGGACAAACTCACCTGCAGGCATAGAATAAAACTTCGCATCTGGGTATTGTGCTTTGAGTTCTGCTATCTTTTGTATCGATATATCGGCTTGGTTGAATACTATCGTCCTTGCCATCGTAGATGAATACATAAGTGATAGCGACAAGGCTATGGAAAAAATCTTTTTCATATTGTTCTTTTTTTGTTAGTATACCATTTTTTTTATAAATAATACTCTACATATCGTCCATCATATTGGCAGCAGTTTTCAGCTTATTGTTATCAAAGTGAGTATATATTTTCGATGTATCAAGCGATGCATGACCTAGAGCTTCTTGCACCAGTATCAAATCTTGGCTTTTGTTGTATAAAAGTGTAGCGAAGCTGTGTCTTAACATATGGGCTCCATTTTTCTCTTTTTTGATACCACAGCTTCTCAATATGTTTTCTACAGTTCTGCTGACATACGATTGTAAAAGTCGGCTACCTGTTTTGGTGCAAAATAGGGCATCGCTTTGGCAAGTTCGTGTGTCTAACCACATTTGCAAGTCGCTTTTTATGTGTGATAGTTTTAGCAGGACTGTGCGTTGTTTGTTGCCTTTGCCGACTATTTTTATAGTAAAATAGCCATCTTTTTCTATAATATCTTTGATATTTATATTTATAGCCTCGCTTACTCTTATACCTGTGTATAGGATTATCTTGATTATAAGCTTATTTCTATGCTGAACTTCAGGTTTAAACTTATATGTATCAATAGCTTGAATAAACTTTTTTATCTCATTTTCATCCATAAAAGAGGGTAGTTTGACGCCACTTCCACCGGTAATTCCACCCCAACCTTTTAACTCTATACGATATATATGAGACTTGCCATCGGTGTCTTGGTTTTGTTTGTCTAAAAAACTGAAAAATCCTATGATAGTGATACGATAGTTTTTTTTCGTAGCGTCGCTCAAGCTTGCTGTATTTGTAACTAAAAATTCGCTTAAAAACTCCTCGTCTATATTTTTTAGTGTGTTGCTGTCATAGTTTTGATATACATAGTCATATAGCTTATTTAGTGGATGAAAATAGGTCGCCACACCTATGAGACCATTGTTTCGTATATCTTTTATAGTCTGTTTCAACTTATCCATATCATCACAATCTTTTTTAAGTGTTTGTATTGATACCGTTAGCTTTGTTTGACTTTTTACTTGTCTGTTTGACAGAGAATTAACCTTTGAACGCATATATAGCTTTATCCAAAAAAAAAGTGAGTTATAAACATCTAATTTATAATCAATACTATGTCTCATCTATATACCTTCATATGTTAGAGTATTGAAAACTATAATTTTCAAACTTTTGTATTCTATCATATAGTGCTATCCATATCTATCATATACTCTGTTTTGTTTATTGTATGCAAAAAACTTAAAAGTTGTTTGACATCTTTTGACCTTATGACCAGCTCGTATCTAAACCTGTTTGCTATCTTTGCTATTTTACAGATGTCTGCTTTGATTATTTGTATGTTTGGGTATTGTTTTTTATCTATTTTTGCTACAACCATATCCATATTTTGTTTTGCTTTTGCTTGATTTTTATGGCTACATACTATTTTGGCTACTCTTATCTTGGGCGGATACAACTCTTTGCGATATTCTATCTCATTGGTTAAAAACTCTTTGTAGTCGCTTTGATTTAAATAGTAGTCAAAAAACTCTCTATTTTTCGTAGATATTATAACCTCTCCTTGATTTTTCCTACCTGCCCTACCTGCTACTTGTATAGCCATAGTTATTGCTAATTGTCTTGCTACGAAGCTATCCATATTGAGTATAGAATCAAGTCCAAGTATTATGACTAAGTTCACATTGTGATAGTCATGACCTTTTGAGAGCATAGATGTGCCTACCAATACATCTATTTTGTTGTCATTGAACTCTTCTAATACTTTTTTTAGTTGATTGTTTGTTTTGATTTTGTCTCTATCAAACTGCTTGATAACTTTATTTGTATACATCTGTTGTAGTTGTTTTGCTACTTGGGCTGTGCCTACTATATTGTTGGTTATCACCCCTACTTTGCACGATGGGCATATATCTGGGATAGGTTCAATATACCCACAATAATGACACTTGATCGCCTTTGATATAGTATACAAACTCATACTAACCGAACAATACGGACACTCAACTGCTTTGCCACAATCACTACATACTTGATACTTGAAGTTTGCGCGTATAGGCACAAATACCATTATTTGGCCATTGTTTTTCAAGTTTTGTTCTATTTTATTTGAAAATATATCATATTCTATGTTCGTGTTTTTTGTCAAAATTATTTTGTTTTTGTTTTTAAAATATTTTTGCTCCAATCTTATGTATGGCAATTTATAAAATGACGTTATAGATGGAGTAGCACTTCCTGCTATGAGTTTGATATTATATTTTGAAGCTATATATATAGCTATATCTTTAGCATTGTATCGTGGTTTTTTATCTGCTTTGTATGACATATCGTGCTCTTCATCTACTATTATCAAGCCAAGTTTTGCATACGGCAAAAAAAGAGCCGACCTTGCGCCTACTACTACTCTCGTGTCTCCTGATTGAATATTGTTTAAAATTGTTTGTTTGTTTTTTTTTGTTATTTTGCTATGCCATACGGCTACATACTCACCAAATATCTCTTGAACTCTTTGTTGCATTTGCGGTGTCAATGATATCTCTGGTATCAAAAACAGTGCTTGCAAGTTTTGTTTGAGAATTTTTTCTATAGCTTTGAGATATAAAACTGTTTTACCACTTCCTGTATCGCCAAATAGAAGCGATATATTGTGGCTGTCTACGAACTCATATGCTTTTTGTTGGTTTTCGGTCAAGTTTTTTGTGTCTTTAAAAGTTTTTTGTATTGATTTATATTTTATATTTTTATCATAAGCATAAAACAACCCAATAGCCTCACCTATACTACACACATAATAATCCGATATAAACCTCGCTACTTCTATCATATATTTACTATATACAAATCCAACTTCAAAAATATCTTTGCACACAAATGGTGGTTTATCAATTTTTTTCAACACAACCGCAGCTTGCATATCTTTTCTATGCGCAAGTGGCACTAACACTTCGCACCCTATTTCTATTGATTTGTCATAACTATATGCAAGTGTCTTCAGGGGAGATTTAAGTATACAAACTTCATAAAAATTCACTTATTTAGCTCTTCACAACCACTTTGTGATATATGTTGACATATAAGTTGTCCCGTAGCTTTTTTGTATTGAAATTCTACTATTTTATCACCAATATTGACTTCATAAATAGTATCGCTTATTTTTATCCAACTACTATCTATATTTAGATTTGTTAGTATGTTTTCAAGGTTGTTTTCATAAGCAACCAAGCTAATGTTCATAAGTTTTTTATTTCTATTTTCTTGTATGGTTGCTCTTATCAACAAAAGTTCTGTTTTTTTCTCTACCATTTTTGAGTAGTTTAGTGCCTCAATAAATACAGGAACACTAAAAACAGATACAATAGACAATATTAAAACAGCAAGCAACAACTCTACGATAGTGAAACTATCATTCATCTATCTTGTCTAACATCTCATCTATTTTTTGTTTGTATTGCAATGCCACGAGTGTCTGGTGCATATAAGCAGACAAAAGTTTTTTTGTATCAATGATTTGACCCAATGGCAAAAGTTTTCGCAACTCTTTTTCAAATATTTTATCTCTATCTGGTCCAATACTTACCGTATAATCCAAGTTATTTACATTAAATGTGATTTTTTTACCCTCGTTCATTGTCGCTCACTATTGTTGAATTTATATCAAAATCATCGTATTTTTCATCATCTTCGTTGCTTTGCATTATATTTGATATTTTGTTTATCATATCTTCACTTTTTTCATCTAAAAAAGTATTACTATTGTTAAGTTGCTCTAACTTGATACGAAGTTCATCGTTTTCTTGTTCGAGGTATTTTATCTTATTTTTCATTTTATCTATTTTGATACTTAGTTTTGCCAATCTGTTCATCGTTTCTTCGTCCTATGTTTTTTTGATATTATTTTTTTATTGTCACTACTTGATTTTATAGCAGACAATCTCTTTTGCTTTTTTTTTGTGTTTGTTTTGCTTTTTGCTTTTTGTTTGGGTTGATAATCCTTTAGCTCAAATCCTTCCATTGTATCTCTTTTGATAGACAATTTTAATCTATTTGTAATTTTATCAAATTTTTTATAATCATTTGTAGTCAACAAAGATACAACCTCACCAATTCGCCCTGCTCTACCAGTTCTACCACATCTGTGGGTAAAATCATCCAATTTGTCTGGCAAATCATAGTGTATAACCAAACCCATATCATCTATATCTATACCACGACTTGCTATATTTGAGCAGAGCATTATTTTAACATAATTTTGCTTAAATTTGTTTATGTTTTTTTGCCTTTGCTTAAAATCCAAATCACCATGATAGATTACAAATGGTATTTGTGTATTTATAAGTATTTTATTTATATCATCGACAGCTTTTGTTGAATTGAAAAAAACCATACATTTTGATTTTTTATTTTCAAGCAGGTGTATCAACATATTTATTTTTTGTTTTTTGTCAGCTTTGTATGCTTTGTATTTGATATGATTTATTATATCTTGCTTGTTTGAAATATTTATTGTTCTATAAGTTTTCAAAAAATTTTTTGAAATATATTTGATATTTTGTGATATGGTAGCAGATAACAATATCGTTTTGGTTTTTTTAGGCAAAAAACTATATATAAACTTCAAATCACTTAAAAATCCATCGTTAAATACCATATCTGCCTCATCTATTACTATGGTTTCAACCGCAGATATATCTATGTTTTCGTCTTTTATAGTCATATTTAGTCTATTTGGTGTTGCTATGACGATATCAATACCATTTGTATTATTATTTGTTTTATTTGTCAGTTTTATCTGCTTTATGTCACAATTTAGGCTATAATCAAAAAGCATTTTAGATACTTGATCTACTAATATTTTAGTAGGCACCAATATGACAACTGATATGAAATCCTTTTTTTTCTTATTTATAATGTTGTCTATGATAGGTAACAAATATGCAGCTGTTTTTCCTGTGCCTGATTTTGATATGGCTATTATATCCGTTTTTTGTATTAGAAATTGTCCCAACTGTTTTTGTATGTTTGTTGGATTTTTATAACCTTTTTTTGTTATGTTGTTTATTATTTGTTTGTTTGAATACAATTTTTCAAAACTATTTATCACGGTTTATACCTTTGCCAGTATCTTATCAAGCAAACTTGTGCTTAAAACTCTTTTGAAAAATCCAAATATATATGTAGCTTTGGTTATATAGTATCTCGGGTTTGGTTTATCTGTTTTTATTATTTTTTCTACTACTTTTGCTACATCTATGGCTTCTAAATTAAATGGCACATCGCTTTTTGTGGCATTTATGCTTTTTATATATCTATCTTTAAATCTTGAAGCTTCTATGTTAACATTTTTTTTCAAACTTTTTATAGCATTTTCTCTAAAACTACTTGTAACAGGTCCAGTGTTTAACAATGATATATATATATTTGTATCTTTTAGTTCAAGTCTTAAAGTGTCGCTCAAACCTTCAACAGCATATTTGCTTGCGTTATATGCCCCGCGATACTTCAGCGACACCAAACCAAGAACCGAACTATGTTGGATTATTTTGCCATGTCCTGCTTGTAGCATAATCTTTAGCACCTCGTTTGTCATCTCAAACAAGCCAAATACATTTGTCTCAAACTGTTTTTTAAGCACATTTGTGCTTATATCCTCCATAGCTCCCATCTGTCCGTAGCCGGCGTTATTAAATAAAACATCAATTTTTCCATTTGTTTGTTTTAAAATTTGCTTCAAACACTCTTTTATAGTTTCTTTTTTGGTTACATCAAGTTTGTATGCCTTAAGTCCTTGTTTCGATAACGACAAGACATCTTTTTGGTATCTCGCAGTTGAGTGGACATCGTAGCCTTGTTTGTTTAGATATATGGCTGTTTCTTGTCCTATTCCGCTCGAACACCCTGTGATTAATACTGAAGTTTTGTTTTTCATAATTTTTTGTCTTTTTTTTAGGATTTTAAATATGAGGTATTATATCTAAAAAACATAAAAAGCACCCCAGTTTTAATACAAAAGCAAAAACTTATTGTTGTGGTAGTGTCGTTTTTTTATATTGGATTTTTGTCTGTTTTTAAGCTATTTTCCAATCTGTCTGGTCTTATATACCAAAATAAACATAAAGACACTATAGCTCCTAATGTATCTGCCAACATATCTTTTTGGGCATCCCATATGTCGCCTTGTGAGCCTAAGAACTCTATACCAGTGTCTCCACCATCTATTACGGCATATGCCCACTCTATGATCTCGTATCCACAAGCTACACTCATGATGAAAAACAGAGCAAAAAACGAGCCCGGTATTATGTTGGTATATCGCTTCCTTGTCGAAAACTCAAGCATAGCATAAGCATAAAAGCCTATAGAAAAGTGCCCCACTCTATCAAAATGATTTCGCTCAAAGTCAAATAAATTTGTGACAAAATCAAAAGGAACATTGGCAAAGGTCCAGTGCCCACCAATAGTATGCCATACCATCCACACCATCATCAAGCTATACGATATATTCGAGAAACGAAACTTGTCGTATGTCAGCACTAGTGCTACATATATACAAACTACTGGCACTATCTCTACTATCCATACTGCTCTATCGTGTGGATCTATAGCCAGCACAGCAAAAAATAGCAAAAACCCTATAGCTAATATGTGTGGATAATACCTCATTATCTATATCTTTATGTGGTTTGTGGTTTGTGGTTTGTGGTTTGTTTTTTTCTACCATAATACAAGGCACCACTTATAGCAAACCCAACAACTACAAGTGATATGCCTAAAAGTGGTCTATAAAATATCCAAGCCACTCCTATGGTCAATAAACTAAAGCATAATGCCACAACAAACGATATAAACCCAACACCCATAGCAACTATATCGCCTAATAGTGGCAACACATCAGCTACTACTGAAAGTGGTTTGAGTATCATAGACAAGCCGCCAAACATCATAAAAAACCCTACAAATCGTAGTATCCAAGCAAATATGGTGTTGTCTTGTTGTGCCGATACAAACATAGCATCCGCCGATACCACTCCTGTATCTATCATAGATATATCGTCTCCTGCTTGAGTGCTATATGGCTCGAAACTATTTTGAACTTGACGGGCAACTATCGATACAACTGTAGGTTTGACGACTTTGAAGCTAATCTTTTGGTCGCCTATAGTTGTGGCAGTGTTGTTGGCTTCACCTACACTGATATATATGGTGTTGTTGGCTATCTTTGCGTTTGTCGTCAAGTTTTCTGGCAGCTTTGATATAGGCAAAACTGCAGCACCTCCTATACTGCGAATTTGTGTTTGATTCAATACAAACTCGCCCAACGATACAGCAGAAGCAAATATCTCACTACTTTGATACAAAACATCTGTGGGGTTTTGATGATTTTCTTGTTGTTTGAAAGCAGATGAGTCTATCAATCTTTCGTTCCATATCTTTTTGTATGTATATGTCTTGGTGGTCTTTTCATTGCCCCCTACTTCTTTGGTGGTTTCGGTCTTGACATCTTCGCTCCACTGATATGTGAGGACTGTTTTGGATAGTTTGATAGCTCTAACCGACACACCAAAACTATCATCGACCAATACATCTTGAGTGTCTGCTTTGCCACTGATATATACTAGTTTGCCATCGTATTTGGGGTTTAGTTTGGCAGAAGTAAGTTTAACTACAGCGCTGGCACCTTCGTCTAAACTTTTGGTAGTCTGGACTGTGCGGCCTTCATTCCAAAACAGCAGCACAAACGATAGCAAAAACAGCAACAACCCTACCAACACTCCTTTGATAGAGTCACCTATCCTCGCAAACCAACTGGTATTTGTAGTCTCGCTATAGCTCATGTATATCCTTTTTTGTATTGTATCCAAATGAACTTAAAAATCAGTTCTATATTTAAATTATACCTATACAGCCTATTTTGGATTATTTGATTTTGTCTTTGACTTGTGGTGTGTAGTGCGTTTACTTGCTTTTGTGTATGTCGTTTGGGTTGTTTGTCATGTCCGCATATCCATCGTGGACGATGGCACAAGTCAGTTTGCAAAACTATCTAATAAACTCCTTTTCTGTGTGCTATTTTCAACACCGCTATAGTGAGTGTGTTGTTTTGTCTTAGATACACTATCCTATAATCACCTGCTATTTTTCTAAACTTGCCTTTGTGTTTGCCCTTGAGTGGCTTGTCGTTTGTAAAATTGCCTTTTTCTAAGTCTTTGATTTTATCAAAGATTAGTTGTTGGTCTTTTTTGTTTGTGCTGGAAAGTTCTTTGAAAACATGCTTTGGCATGATGACTTCATACATTAGTTTAACTCAAGTTTTTTTGCTACTTGTTCTAGTGTATACAGCTCTGTCTTGCCGCTATTTATATCATCTATTCTTTTGTCGCTGACTATCTCATCTAACCTGTCAAAATAATACTCGATAGCTTTTTCTATCAAGTTTGTCCTGGTTTTGTTGAGTTCTTTGGCACATCCATCTAAATACTGGACGACATCTTTCTCTAGTTCTACACTGACAGCTTGTTTCATATTTGCTCCTTTGTGTTGTTTTAAGTATTGTATCCAAATAAACTTATAGCAACAAATTGATACAAATTTACAGGCAAATAGAATTTTTGCTTTTGCTTGGCTTGTGGTGTAGCTTTTTGTGTGTTGTTTTGGTTATTTGTCATGTCCGCATAATCATCGTGGACGATGGGGGGGGCGAGTCATTGGTGGATAGACATAGAATGTCAGCCATTTTGCTATCTAATGTGCCAATTGTTTTGATATTTCTATATCTTGTTTGATCAACAGATTGACAATAGTATTGAGCGAAAAATCGTTTGGCTTTTCGCTCATCTTTTTCATGAAAAAAACCTTGAGTTCATCATCTAAATATATTGGTATATCCAACTGCTCTATAGGTCTATAAAACTTGCCTTGCTCGGCATTTGTGAAGTCGTATTCTGCTTTCATAACGGACACCTTTCTTGATATGTTTGTTTTTCTTTTCTTGTTGCTTTTCTGGCACTGATTATCCTGATATGTTCTATATCAAAACTTGTCTTAAATGTATGCACCACTAGTAGCAAAGTTTTGCCCAACGATTTGCCCAGTAGCACCCACCTATCTTCTGTGGTTGAGTGCTTGTCGTCAAATCTGTTTAGAGCATATGGGTCAGCAAATACATAAGAAGCCTGCTCAAATGATACACCATGTTTTTGTATGTTGATCTTTTCTTTATTTTTGTCCCATTTAAACTTCATGTGTGTATTATATCCAAATAAACTTACAATAACCAAACTTATAAAAATTTACAGATAAATAGAAACTTTGCTTTTGGTAGCTTGTGCGGTGTGGTGATTTCTACTTGTATCTATATAATCCAACAATACATTTGCATCTATAAATATCTTTTTATTCATACTTATTTGACTTGATAGATTGTATGCTTTTGTTTTCAAACAAACCATCACCACAACCATCGATAGCATAAAAGGAGTTTAGCTTTTTCACAGAAACTTTTTTGCTAAAGCAAAAATCGCCACGGCTAGTTTTCACAGAAACTTTTTTGCTAAAGCAAAAATCGCCACGGCTAGTTTTCACAGAAACTTTTTTGCTAAAGCAAAAATCGCCACGGCTAGTTTTGCTCATCGTCTGGTGTTTGTGTCTCGGTTATCTCTATACCTTTGTGTTTGAGACTATCCAAAAAAAACATAATCCTGTCGTAGATACTGTTGTCTATCTTTAGGGCACCTCTAAAAACCTCTATAGCTCATAGAAGTTGGAAATAAAATAAGATATTTTGCCTAATAATTTTTCAAAGCTATCTGGATAACTTTGAAAAATTTTTGGTGAAATATCCTTTTAGTTCCCCTTCCCTACGGGCTTTGTATAGCTTTTCGTATAGTTGAGTTCTGTCTTTCGAATTACCCAGGTAGTCCATCAAAACAGAACTCAACTATACGAAAAGCTATCCCAAAGCTATGAGCATAGAGGTTTTTAGAGGTGCCCTTTAGCTGTATTGTGTGCATATGTGTCCTTTGGGTTGTTTTGAATATTGTATGCAAATAACTTAAATACAATCTTTGTCCTGTTTTGACTACAAATTATGCTTGTATGGTCAGCTCTCATAGCTCTTTGCTTGGCGAGAGTGTCCGTTTGCCCCTTGGTGTGTTTGTTGTGAATCTATGTAGCTCTTGTCCGGCTACTTATAAATATCGCCTCTGCTATCTACTTTTAGGACTTTTATCGCTTCTTTATCTATATGAAACAGTATTCTATATTTTGATACTCTCGCTCTATATATTGGTGGAATATTGTTGCCTGTTAATCTTGCTACATCTCCATTTGGTAGCTTTAAGATAGTATCAAATATCTTTTTTTGGAGTTTTTTATCATATTTTGAGAACTTTTTTTCAAAAGTTTTTGAATATGAAATGTTCATAGATTGTATCTGTTTTTAAACTCTTTGTTTGTAGTGAATGTATCATTTGACAGTATAGCCAAAACTTCTTTTTCATCGTCTGCTTCTATTGTCAAGCTGGCTTTTGAGTTTGAGTTTGAGTTTTTCGAAAGATATTGTGTCAAGCTTTCTCTCATCATAGCAGATATTGACTTTTTCTTGACTGCACCAAATGCTCTGGCTTGTTCGTACAGTGCTTCGTCTATGGTTAGATTTAATCTATGCATACATATAATCCTTTGTGTCAATATTTTTATGTATTATATCCAAACAAACTTAACACTATAGACATCTTGTGCCATTTTAGCTACAAATAGTGCCTTTGCTATCCAAATAGTCTGACTATATGGCTTTTTACAGGAAACATTTTTTCTACGAAAAAAGCGATTCTCTTGTTTTATAGAAAGTTTTTTTGTTATCACAAAAAATCGCCACGGCTACTTTTGCAGGAAACATTTTGCTAAAGCAAAAGCGATTCTCTTGTTTTGTCTATTATTTCGGTTGTTTGTCATGTATGCATTCCCAATGAGGACGTTGGGAACGAGGCAGATATCTCTTAGTAATTGTTATGTTGCTACTTTTATTGTAATTGGTTTATACTCTGTATTTTCACCTGCATGTTCTAATGCCATTTCTTCTTTTTGCCATGATTCCAAAGCAATGGTATCGTTTAAGCTTAGTGCTTGTTTTGCAATATCTTGAACTTTTTTGCTTGAGCCAATAGCTGCATTAAAGGATTTTTTGTCATGTCTGCTGCCATCTATATTCCATGATACTTGTTGATTTTTTGAATTTATATATTTACTTTTTGCTATATGCACATGTCTTTGCTGTGTATGATTTGTTGCAACATCAACTCTGTATTTATAGTTTTTATAAAACGAATCTTGCCAATAACTCTCTGTTGAAATTTTAAGATTTTCAAAAATTTTCTTTGGTATTTCAATTAGAATATAATCAATACCATTATCATCAATGCTGTCATCTTCAATGTAATCCTTAAATGTTTTCATTTTAATTCCTTTATTTCTATATCTATTTATCAATAGATATTGTAGTTATTTTTACTCAAAGAGACGACCTCTTAAGTAATTTTATCATTATACCATAAAAACTTTATATTTTCTATAAAATATAAATTTTAGACTATTATAGCTACAAATAATCATTTCATCGCTTAAATTGGCAATGTATTTTTGGTGTTTTGCTGCGATCACTTGTATTTGATTTGATATTTTTATATTGTTAAAAATTAACAGAAATATTTAACAAATCGCATGTAACCACAACAAGCAAATATTTTAATTTTAGTAATCTTGACTTATTTTTTAATTTTCTTTTAAAAAATCTACAAAATCTACATCTTCAATGTACTCGGATAGTATTATTCTTATAAAATAAATTGTATCAGTTATCAAATCAGTAAAATACTCTTCAGTTCCTTCTTTTTTGGATAAACTGTCTACATAGTTTTTATATTTTTTAAAATTTCCATGTGCTATGTTTGATCTTTGATTATAAATTATTTTTAACTTGTTTTTTAATTGTTTTAAATCTTCTTTTCTATCTAAGTGTAAATATACTAAGATTGCAATTTTTGTTTGAAACTGTTTCGCAATAGAATTCTCAACATTATATTTATGCTCATCAGGATTATGTGTAAGCAACAATTCTAAAATAGAAACATATGACATCAATTTTAATTTTTCATCACTTGTATTTGATGCTTCTTTTAATAAGTTTGAAATGTATAATAATTTTTCTTTTATATCACCGGATAATAATTTTTCAATTTTTTTTGAATTATTAATGATTATATCTTTTATGTATTCAAAATTTGTTTCCCATTCAGGCTGTCTGTTGCCACTGCATTCCCTATATGCCTGTATTGAAAACATCATTACGGTGCTGTTGAGATGTAGATCAAGCATAGGCTCCAGAAGTCTATTTATGTCACTATGAAGAATGAAACCTGTTCCGCAATATTCATCTTTTTCATTATTGATTAGTACCGATAATAAATATGAAAAATTTATTAGATTATCAGAATTTTGTATTTTTGGATGATTGTCATCTAACATTTTTAAGTACTTGTGTCCAATTTTTATTATTGTTTCATGTTCTTCTTTTAGTTTTTGATTTTTACTTTCACTAAATCTTGCGATAATCCACATTTTTGCAAGTTGTTCTAAAATATCACAATCGTTATTTAATAAATAGAAATCATGTATATAATTATTATCTTTGTATTTTTTATAAAATTTTTGTAATGCTTTCTCAATAGATAGCATGTTTTCATCAATATTATTTATTGGTATTCTCATATATTTATTATGTTTATACATTTTATCTGGACTATCTAATGATACTTTTAAATTTTCTTTTATGATATTGATTTCATCTTTTGTTCTTGGATTATCTAGTTTAAAATTTAATTTATTAGATAAAATTATTTCATGTTGTATTGGAAAAATATATGTTGTTAAGAAAAAATTCATAATTTACCTTCTTTGTCTAACTATTTATCAATAGATATCATAGTCGTTTTATACCAGAAAAAATAATTTTCTCAAGTATTCTTAATATTATACCACAAAAGCTTAAAATTTACAACGAAACACCAAGTTTCTACTCTCTACCCTCCACTATCTGCTTCTCTTCCGCACTCAACCAATACAGCCCATAAACCATCTTGGACGATGGAATGAGGCATACCGTAAGTATATATTCTAATGCTTTAAACTTTGGAACAAGCTATTAACTAACAACTGGAACAGGTTGTTTTATCTGGACTATACCATTTGCCCCAGTTAAACGGGTCATGAATTTTTTCAGGATGCCAATGATTGATTATTACAGACGATGGAAGCTTTTGTTTTGCGATTATTGACATTTCTGAAGGTGTAAATTGACTATTAAATATATTATAATTTGCCCAGTCTGAAAGAGAGTAATCAATCAAATAATCAATTTGTTTATTATCTAGTAGAGAGAAATCTATATCAGCTTCAATTATTGTCGGAATTCCAATACCTTTTAGCCTCTGTCTAAAATATTCAGTGGAAATTTTTTGAGCAGATAAATTAGCAGCCAATACAATTAAATATTCGCTACCATAAATTAGATAATGCCCGTCTTTATTTATAAGACACTTACTATCGCATAAAAAAAATGTTTTCAGTGCTTCATCTTCTCTGGATCTAGAAATCTCTACTATTGCTTTTTTTCTATACTCATCAGGAATATCAGAAAATATTTTATTAAATATCGCAATAGCCTTTTCATGGTTTCCACCAGTGAAGCCATTTATCAAATAATTGTCTATATTTACAGGCGAACATGCATGAAAACATTTAATTCCTTTATATAATTTTAGAAAATTTTTTCTAAATAAAATTTTATCAAAATCGTTAGGCAACCAACTTAAGTCATCTGCATAGAAATACTCGGCTCCAGAACAAGAAATATCTCGAAGTACTTTTGAACTTATAAAGCTATTGGTGATATTTATTCTTTGGTTATGATTACGCCAATCAAGTATTTTCATTTAGTTTATTTGCCCTCAACAATCTTAACTTCATCACTACTCAACCCATACAACCCATAAACCAAACTATCAATCTCGTCAATACTACTCAAAACTAAACCCTCCAACTTCTCAATCTCTTCTTGTATCTCTATTCTCTGAACTGCATTTAAACTATCGAAGTGCTTGTTGTATTTTCTAGTTTTCTCTTTTGTGTCTATGATGGTATCTACTAAATCTATAAATGGTTTTTGTTTCTCTTTTGATATATCTGGGATTGGTAGTTTTTCTAAATCAGTTGGTTTGATATTTACATCTGTGAAGCTTTTTGTATAAATCCAATTTATCATTTTTGAATTTAATATTGCCAAAATAAACTTTAAGTCTATATTTGAATTTTCTAGACTTATAAAGTTGCTTAACGCTGGATTATTATAATATTCTTCCTCTGTATATGTAGCAACTATTCTTATTTTTAATCTTGGATTTCTTATCCTTTGGACTAAAATTCTAGGACTTGTAAAAAACTTTTGTTTCCTTGGTGATGCTAGCCAGTCTCCATAGCTTATCCAGTTATTGCCGTTCCATTGTAAATCATATTTGCTTATATCTTTTCCTGCCAATTCTTCCTTGTAAGTTTTATCTTTTTTATAGTCAGAATGATAAACCCTATTTTTAATCATGTCTTTTGACATTCCAGTATATTTATCATAAGGAATTAGCCCCTGACTCCACTCACAAAAATCTTTTATCTGTAATTTATCTTTTTTTATTTTGGATAATATATTTACATCATTTTCGCTAATTTGATAATTGAAAATATAACTATCATTTTTTAAAAATCTATTTTGAGAAACTTGCTTTGCTTGTTTCTCAAAATCCTTGTTTACGATAGTAATATTTATTTTTTCGTTTAACTTGTTTGCTTTTTCTATTATTATGCTGATTGTATCTACATTTGCATCTTCAAATACTTTAAAATTATATTTTTCTAATGCTAAAATATTATTATCTAAAATAAATTTTCTTAGTTTTTCTGTTTGTTGTAGCGAAGTCCAAGTGTCTGGCACAATATAGCCGAGTAGTCCATCTTGCTTCAAAATATCAACTCCCCTTTTTATAAAATAATAATAACTATCAAACTTGCCTTTATGTATTGTTTTGTAAATCTCTTTTAAGTTGTTTTTGTCTTCTGTTGAAAATGCTGCTCCATACGGCGGATTGCCTATCACCACATCAAAACCAGCAGATGCGGTCGGCTTTGCCGAGGTTTCTTTAGTAAAGCCACCATCTGCCATAATCTGTGGAAACAGTTCGCTCCAGTTTGCAGTCAAAGAGTTGGCACAGATTATATTGTGCATGAGATCGCTCAGTGGTCTATCTCGTTTGGCAGTCTGTAGCCACAGTGATAGCTTGGCTATGCCCACTGAGGCGGTGTTGATATCTACTCCGTATAGGTTGTTTTCTATGATACTTTTGTCTATGTGGTGCATATCTAGTAGTCCTGCCCCTGCTTTGGCTTGTAGGGTTTGGATATATTGGTGTTCCTCTAGCAAGTAGCGATATGCCATATTTAGAAATGCCCCACTACCACAAGCAGGGTCAACTATCTTTAGGTTTTCTATGTAGCTCTTGTATAGCTTGAGGTTTGCTAGTTTGGTTTGCTTCTGTTTTTTCGTAGCGGTGTCGCTCATGGGTTGCAGTAGGTCTAGTGAGAGTTTGCGTTCATAGCATAGTGTCCCTATGGTGTGTTCTATGATATATCTCGTGATAAACTTAGGAGTATAATACACTCCGTCCTTTTTTCTAGTATCTACGACTGTATGGGTGGCTATGAGCGACTCTTTTATCTGTTCTAAGTCGTTTAATGATTGTTCAAATATATGTCCCAAAACTTCTACATCTACGTCGTCACTAAAATCATATGCAGATAGCTTTGACAAATCCTCCTTGATGATACTATCATCTATATTTAGGTTGTCTAGCTCTACATCTGGCTTGAACAAGTTGCCGTTGTATCGTGGTATATCCAGCGATGGATTGCCTATGTCTATAAACTCAAAATACTTTTTGTAGTAATAGTAAAGCGGTCTCGCCTCGTCCCATCCGTCTTTGGCTGTCTCGTATTGAGCTATGATCTTGTCTATGCTGTTTGCTGGTATTAGCCCTCTATCCTCGGCAAATAAAACAAACATATATCTGTCTAGTAGCTTGACAGAGTGTGCTAGTAGTTGCTCTTTGGTTTGGTTTGGGTTGTTGGCTATAAGATTGTTGATAAGCTGTAGGCGGAAGCTACTGTATAACCTATATACCTCTTTGGTGATCTGCTCTTGGGACTTGGATATCGCTTTTAGCCTACTTATATGCCCTGTGTCTAAGGAGCTTTGGCATAGCAGGGCATATAGTGTCTTGTAGTTTTGTCTATCGGTCATATCAAAGCGAAAGCACTTGTCACTACTATCGCTATATATGTCTAGCTGTTTGAAGTTGGATATTATCACTACTTTGCAAGTTGGTTTTTCGTTTTTGTAGCGAAATGCTTGGGCTATAGTGTCTGTGTTTGAGATATTTTTGTCGCTACTTTTTAGCTCGATTATCGCTATAGGGTTGTCGTGTTTGTCATATACTACACCATCTGCTTTTTTCATGTCAGTGGTGTTTTTGACCTCTCTGGATATATTTGACCAGTTTAGTAGCTGTGATAGCAAGGTTATGTATTCGGCACCATTGGCATCTTCTGCTATGTATGGTTTGGTGACAAGCTTGTGGATTGTGTCTATTTTCTCATTTGGTGGTGAGCTGTAGGACTTGACAAAGTTTTTGAGTATGGATATCTGGAACATGGGCTATAATATCCAAAGATTATAAAATAATTCAAACATGTTTATATCACAGATATTGTTTTAGATCATTTTGTATTTGTGTGATTGCTTTTTTTATCTCGTTCTTTTTTAGAGGTTTGAAAAAACCGGGTTTGTGTATTGGCCTATCAACTTTTCTTTCACCTTTTAAAAATGTGATTATATTTAGTTTCGTATCTTTAAAGTAAGACATCAATGTATGTGTTGAAGTGCTACCCAATGATCTGTTATTAGTATCGCTATAGTCACCTCCGAGTTGGCTTTCTAACTGAAAAAGATAACAGTGTAGTTTTGGATATATAGTTTTCAATAAACTAAAATCAACCAATATTCTTTTTATCATAGCATTTTCTGTGTATGATTTACACTCTATGCCTATCACCATATCACCATCAATAAATACTTGCTTATCTACACTTAATCCATAATAATATTCATCTATGTTGGATAGTATATATTTTTTGATATCATTATTTTCTATTGCCTTGACATAATCTTTTAAAATATGGATTTGTTGTTTTTTAGAATTTATATTTATTCTATCCTCGCAGCCACCAATATCTTCCCAAGCTACTTTGACTATCTCTTCAGTTATATGTTCTTGCAACTTTCCTTTGACACTTCGTATCATACCGCCATACGATCTATCATCGCTATCTTTGGCATCTTTATCTATAACTTTCACTACACTATTGTAGTCTCCTATGAGTTCTTTTATTTTTCTGTCCATTTTATTCATCTGCAAACAACCCAACTTCGCCCTTTATGTTTTTGATTCTTTCTTGGGCAATTTTGCAATACTCACTTGATATATCAATACCCATATAATTTCTATTGAGTTTTTTTGCCACCGCTGTTGTAGTGCCGACTCCATTAAATGGATCCAACACAATATCGCCTTCATAACTAAAAAGCTTCAAAACTCTATCTACTAACTCTTCAGGAAACATAGCTGGATGGTCATATTTTTTCATATTTCTTTCTGGAGCTATTGACCATTTTGCTACAACCCATTTTTTAAACTCATCAGCAGATATGCTTATATCATCTTTGTTTCCAACTTTCTTCATTTCGCCTTTACAAAATACCTCTATAAACTCCCAAGTGTATTTTAAATATGGATTGCTCGGACTCTTCCAACTACCCCATGCTGTATACTTACAGTTGTAATTATTTTTTTCCCAAAGTATTTCGCCTTTCCAGATAAGTTTTTCTTTTATAAAAAAATTACTGATAAGATGATGGCTGGGTACATAGTCAGAAAATAGCGGCTGAACATTTACAATGATTCTACCTCCATACTTCAATACTCTTATACACTCTTTGAAAATTGAAAAAAGCTTTTCAAAATAATCTTCCCAGTGTTCATCATCTTGATTGTTTGCGTAGTCAAGTCCAAAATTGTATGGTGGGGATGTGAAAATTATATCTATAGAGTTATCTGGAATATTCGATAGAATTTGCTTGCTGTCCCCTACTATTATTTTATTTGTATATTTTTCTGGAAGCGAGTTTATTGTTTTCGAAAATTGGTTATCTTTAGCATAATAGTATTGATTTCTTTTTAGTTCTTTTTCTTTCCTGTTTGTTACTTTTCTCTCTTTGTTGTAGTCTACATATTTTCGCTTGTTACCTTTTAGACCATAACTCTTGACACCTTCAATAGATTTTAAAATATCATCATAAATATCTTTATTTGTATTGTTTGAGGGTTCTTTTATAATATTTTTCAGTTTATTTATATCGATCTCTTTTAACATAATCTTAATTTTATTGTCAATATAATCAATTTTAACCTCATTTTCATCGAATGAATTGTTAAATTGTTTTATTGTAGATATATCCTGATGATTGAGATTATTTTTATAGTTTATTGATATTTCTTTATACATTTTACCTCTTTTTGTAATTGTATCTTAAAATAATAAAATTTAGTTATTTCTTGATAATTGTAAAATAAAAATTGTTAGAAAATATCAGTTCAACATTTTTTTTGTATCAAGCCTGAAGTCTTGACACAAATATGCTAAAAGCCCATAGATGTCTCACTCGTGCTCCTTGCCATAGGCTAAAAGCCTGTGTCAATTCCTAACGAGTGTTCGCACCGTGTGCTCAAGACTATTTACACATTCTGTTATATAAGACTTGACAAAGTTTTTGAGGATAGATATCTGGAACATAGGTTATGATATCTAAAGATTATAAAAGTTTTGAATTTAGTCAATTTGTTTAAACTATTTTTGTCAAGTCCAATTTTATAGTATATTCTTTTAAATTAAGGGCACCATAAAAATACTAATAACCACAATCTTTAGGCAAGATATTTATTTTGGCCATAAATTTTCCACCTTTACTGCGATAAATACTAATCAATGAGACTCCATTACTTGTAAATAATTTTCCATTGGTACATGCAGATTTTTTAATAGTAGGTGTCATAGCATCTTTGATCTCTTTTTCTGTGTACTCGCCTTTCTTAATTTTTACAAGAGTATAATAGTATGTCAGATTTTTGCTTTTTCCAGTAAGTTTATCAAGTCTGGTGTCATCATCTAACATTTTAGGTAGTTGCTTATTTGTCTCTTTTGCTAATCCTTTTAGATATTTTTCTGACTGAATAGTTTGTTTATCGGGCAAATCTGCTTTATTTGTAGCACATCCTGCAAAAATTACCATAGATATCAATAGTATTGATAACTTCGTAAATATATTTTTTATATTTTCTCCTTTTTTGTGTAGCTCAGTATAGCATAAGATATTTAAACTAAACTTAAATTATAGGCAATGCTGTATATTATTTTTTATGCTATCTTTTCTACTTCTTGTAGTATCTTTGTAGCTTTTTCTTTTGAGTTTGTAACCCAACCAAAAGTATGAAATCCATCAAGCTTCATACCACAAAACTCCACGATACCTTTTTTCCATCGTTTCTTTAGCCATCTGTAGCCACCTGTGAACATATACACAAACGATGGAGTGCCACTGGTGGTATATATAGTGACCGTTTTGCCCTGTAGTAGTCCACTTGGCTGACCCTTGTCATCGTATTTGAAGGCAAAACCAGTTAGCAGGTTGTTGTCTATCCAGTTGTTCAAAATAGCAGGCTCACTGCCCCACCAGTATGGAAATACAAATGTGATATTGTCAGCCCATAGTATGAGCTCTTGAAAGTGCGTGGTGTTTGAGTTTGGTGGGATTTTTGATAGATTGTCTGCTTTTAAAAAATCTTGCCTATGCTCGTCGTGATACAAGTCTACAAACTGAACTTCGTGACCTTGTGATTGTTTTTGTTTTTCTATGGTTTTGGCCATAGCATAGTTTAAGCTATCTTTGTTTGGGTGTGCTAATATGAGTAAAATTTTCATAATTTTCCTTTTTGTTTAATACTGGTTTTATTTCAATATATATATATATGTTTCAGTTATACTTTTGTTTTCCAATTGTGCTTTTGTAACCACTCGTTCATACTCTTCACCCTCAAATCTATCAAGCATATCCCAGTGATTTTGTAGGTTTTCCGATTCAAAGACAAAACCTCGTATTTTGTTTGCATTTTCATCGAGCTTGATACCCGGACAACCCATCTTCGCTCCCCAGCCTTTTTCTATGAGTTTTCCTCTTACTGTTGCTTTTTTAAAAGAGCCATCAATTTTTTTAAGAATATGTTCATTTGGTTGATTTGGAGATAGTGTTCCATATACAAAAAGTTTGTCTATCATAAGTATTCCTTATGTTTTATAGCTTTAAATAGTTAAGACATCAATGTATCTGCATTGTTGTGGTTTCTAGAGTATTTAATAAATTGAAATATATTGGTGGACCAGTGGGGGATCGAACCCCAGTCCTAAACCAACCTAACACAAGCTTCTACATGCTTAGCAAAGCTTATATCTCGTCTTGTGCAGCGAAGCTTCCAAATGCCATACAAACAAAGGTCAAGGGTGTCTTGTATAGATGAGACCAACACCTACACAACAAGCTATCAGACTATGACCAACCCAAAATATATGCGATAGCTACACATAAAAGCTGGCTCCAAAAATTAAACTTACGCTACTTTAGCGAAAGCTGGAGAATAATTTGTATTATTTGCGTCTAAAATTTTTGAGTTTTTGTCGTAACTCACACGAACATGCTACTCATATCGAGTTAATATAGTCGAAACCATGTCTAGCCCAAAAAGTTATCAAGATTATCTAAATATTCTTAAAGTTACCTATTTTATCAAATACGATGCAAACCTATACAATAGTTTCCAAACATACCTGCCTCAAAACTACTTTATACGGCTACATGCTCTTTTGTCACCCAGTACGCATGCTTTTTTCAAATATTTTTTTGCTTTTTGTTTGTTAGCTTTCACTTTTCTTCCCTTTTGATATATAAACCCAAGCATACCACATGCTTTGGATTGATTTGCTTTACAGGCAATATCAAATAGTTCCATCGCTTTTTGGTTATTTCTTTGAGCTATAAATCCCTTGTAATACAACATACCTAAGTCATAGCATCCCTTTTTATAATTGCCAAAACACCCTTTGTTAAACAACTCTACAATTTTTTTCTTATGCGTAGAGGAATGTTTCAAATATGTACATTGTCTCAAAAATAGTTTCACTATTCTTTGCACATCAATAGGATAACCAACTACGATTTTGGTCGCAACTTTTCCAAATACCTTTAAAGTGTTGTTTATATTTTCATGTTGATTGCTGTCATAATAATATTGTCTCAAGTTAGATTTTAGTTTTTCATCTATCTTGTATTTGCTTATCTTTTCTTGGGCTTCTTGATCTAGACAATACCCAGTGATTCTAGCTTTGTATAGCAAATGTTTTATACCCAAGCGTGTGCAAGCCTCGGCATAGCCTATATCGCATGCTTTTTCGTATAGTCTTATAGATTTTTTTATATCTTTTTCAAATACTGTGTCTTTTTCAAACAACAAACCCAGCTGAGTACAACTTTTACCATATTCTAGATAGCATCCTTCTGTATACCATTTGGCTGCTTTTGACAGGTCGCCTGGTTTGTTTCGCTTTTTGAAAATATCTGCTACTTTTTGACAACTTATTTTATCGCCTGCTTTGCAAGATTTTTCTATATCAACGATTTTACTATTATTAAGCTTATTTGAACACCCATAGAAAATAAAAACGACAAATATTATCGTATATTGGACTTTCACAAGCTATCTTCTACACCAAACATATCTGTATATCTTATCAAATATATACAACTTTTTGGGTTTTTGATAGTAAAACAATTGTCTCTATATCTTTTTTTGTATTGATATTTGTATCTTTGTTTATCAATATGACTAAGATTTATAAATGATACAAAGGTCAAGCCTCGTCGGTCTATTCTTGTGATAGATTTTTTGAGATAATACTTTGACTTTTTTATACTTTTTTTGGTTCCGTAGCCTTTATAATACAACATCGCTAAGCTGTGACATGCTTCTAAAAAATTTTGTGCACAAGCTTTAGTATAAAGTTCAAATATGATTTTTTGTGTTTGTTTGGAGTAGTTGTCGTATTCACACTTATTTGTAACCGTCTCGGCTATATCGACAGGATTTATCGGTGTTCCTTGTGTCGCTGTTTTGTATAAAACTTCTATGCCTTTTTTTATTTGTTCGTTTTTTGTCATTACTCCTTTTTTTGGGTCTGCAAAAAGTTGTTTAAGTTTGTCTTTTGATTCTTCATCTATCTTTGCTTTTTCTATATCTTTGTGGTGATTTTTTATGATACAGTTGTATTTCAGTCGTAACTCATCGCTTACATACTTGTCTGATAGATAAGAACATGCTCTAGCATATCCTGCTTCACAACTTCTTGTATACAAATCTATAGCTATATAAATATTTGATGGAACTCCCACACCTCTTTCATAGGACAATCCGATATCAGTGCATTTTCGTGGATTTCTTTCGCAATCCAATCCCAATATATGTTTAGTTCTATTGTCGTAGTTTGCGGTTTGTTTTGAGACACATGAACTAAACAAAAACATAGTTATCAAACCAAAACATATATATACTATTTTAGTTGTCATGTTTAAAACTATCTTACAATCTTGATGACACCAACACACAATATCGATATTATGACAATAGTTACGATAGTTGATACGATCACTGTCATTGATACTGGAAGACTCATAGATTTTTCACTACTTCTTGACATCTGTGACATATACCGCCTATTTGCTTGGCTCGATACTTCCAACATCGCTCACACTTTTGTTTTGATGCAAAATATATCTCAAATATATCGCCGCGAACTTTAAAACTACCTACTATTTTATATTCTTTGTGGTGTATCACCTTGCTTACCACAAACCAATCTTCAGCTTCTGCTGGGCTTAACACATCTATTTTGGAACTTTTGGTATATATCACTAACTCTAGAGTTGATTTGATAATTTTGTCCTTTTTTAAATTCTCTATTGTTTCATTGAAACTATTTTTAGCTTCCAACAAGTAGCTTTCATCTATATCACACTGGACTTGTGGCAGCTTGTATTTTCCTATATCAAATATGTCTGTAGTTTTGTCTTTTATGATACTATTGCTATGATTTAGAGCTTCATCCATAGTATATGTGAGTATTGGCGAAAGTAGCTGTATAGTAGCTTTGGTTATCATAGCCATAACTGTTTGTGAGTTTACCCTACTTTTACTTGTCTTTTTGTCACAATATAGTTTGTCTTTGCATACATCGAGATATATATTTGACAAATCTGCTACAAGATAGTTGTTTAGTTTGTTGATACCTTTGCTAAACTCATATATAGCAAAGTCGCTATCTATATCGTCATATACTTTTTTGGTCTTGTTGAGTATCCACTTGTCTATGTGTCCTAACTCCTCTACTGGCGATAGTGTCTCAAGGTCACTTATGTTTGAGAGCAAAAACCGCAAGGTATTTCGTATTTTCCTATATTGTTCTGCCATCTGTTTGAGTATCTCATCGCTTATTTTAAGATCATTTTGAAAATCACTCATAGCCACCCAAAGTCTCAATATCTCCGTGCCGTATTGTTTGACAACTTTATCAGGAGCTACTACATTGCCTTTGGATTTACTCATCTTTTCGCCTTTTGCATCTACAGTGAAACCGTGTGTTAATATACTTTTATATGGTATTTGCTCGTTTGAAGCTAAAGACACAAGCAAAGAGCTTTGAAACCACCCTCTGTGCTGGTCGCTTCCTTCAAGATACATGTCAGCAGGATAGTTTCCAGCATCATACTGCCCACTTCTTAGCGCTGCTCTTTGGGTGCTACCGCTATCGAACCACACATCAAGTATGTCTGTGGTTTTGACTATGTTTTTGGCATCCAATCCACTACCAGGATAAAGCAACTGCTCTACGCTCATATCCCACCAAGCATCTGCACCGTGTTTGTCAAATATCATAGCTATGAAGTTCAATACTTTTTCGTCCATCACTGGTTCTTTGGTGGTCTTGTCTATAAAAAAGGCTATAGGCACTCCCCAGTCTCTTTGACGACTTATACACCAATCTGGACGGTTTTGGATCATACTTAGTAGTCTGTTTTTTCCAGTTTTTGGATAAAAATTGACTTTGTCTATAGCTTCTATGGCATTTTGTCGTAAAGTTTTGTCGTCTTTGCCATATGGTTTGTCAAGAGCTATGAACCATTGTTTTGTAGCACGATATATCACAGGTTTATGTGTCCGCCAACAAAATGGATAAGAGTGAGTTATGTCAACTTTTTTTAGCAAGCTGTCGCCTAGTAGTTCCAATATAGCATCGTTTGCTTTAAATATATTGACCCCCACAAACTCCTCTGGCAGTAGCTTTTCTTTGACGATCGTCTCATCAAAGCATCCATTGTCTGCTACAGGCATAAGCATAGCTAAGTCATTTTGTAGTCCTAACACATAGTCATCCTCGCCATGACCTGGAGCTGTATGCACACATCCAGTGCCAGAGCTGGTCTCTACATGTGAGCCTAATACTATTTTTGATGTTCTGTTATTTAGTGGGTTTATAGCTATACAATTTTCCAACTCTTTTGGGTCAATATCCCCTGCTTTGTCTCCACTAACTATGCCTTCATCTTTTAGATTGTTGTATAGTTCATAAGCTACTATATAATTGTCCGTTGTTCGCATATATTTTGCATCGCTATTCAAAGCTATACCGCTGTTTGCAGGCAGTGTCCATGGAGTTGTAGTCCATATGATTATGCTATCATCTTGGTCTTTTAGTTTAAATGCCACATAGACAGATGGCGAAACTTTGTCTTTGTATTCTACTTCTGCTTCGGCTAAAGCAGTTTGGGCAGCCCACGACCAATACACTGGTTTGCTTCGTTGGATTAGTAGCCCATTTTTAGCTATGGCTACGAGTTCTTTGTATATGTTTGCTTCAAAGTGATTTTCCATAGTGAGATACGGCTTGTCCCAGTCACATATAACCCCTAATGCTTTGAATTGCTGTTTTTGTATCTCGATATATTTTGATGCATGGTCACGGCATAGCTGTCGCACTGTGCTTTTGGGTAGCTCTTTTTTCTTTTGTCCGCCTAACTTCTCTTCTACTTTTTGTTCTATAGGAAGTCCATGACAATCCCACCCAGGAGTAAATCGCACAGCCTTGCCATCAAAGTAGTGATATTTTGTAACCATATCTTTGAGTATTTTATTCAAGGCATGCCCTATATGTATATCGCCATTTGCATACGGAGGTCCATCATGAAATGTCCATATATCTTGGTCTGCTCTGTTTTGTTTCATCTTTTCATATACATTTGTCTCAAACCACTGTTTGTATTTGAGCGGTTCGTTTTGTGGTAAATTTCCTCGCATAGGAAAGCTAGTTTTGGGTAGAAGTATCGTGTCTTTGTAGTCCATCTTTGTCCTTTTGGCCTATTGTATCAAAATAATATAAATTTTATAGACATCATAAAAACTCTGTCTATTTTGGAAAATATTTTGGAAAATTTGGTCTATCTTATTTTATTTGGATACGATACCACAAGGAGATGGAAAATGTTTGATATCAATATAATAGTAGGATTTAGTATCATGCTAATCACTGGCATATATGTTGTCTGGTTTTTTGGCAAACTAACAAATAGTATAAAAATATAACTGATATTCATTTGTTTGTGTGATATTTATATGCTTTAGTTTATGCTATTGTCTATAGGACTTTTATGTTTAAAATTTATCTGGTATTAAAATTTCACAAAAATCTCGAAAAATTTGATAATATTAAGTTTTTTTGGATATTGCCTCGTTCCCATCGTCCAGAGACTGTGAGACGATCTAAGATATTTAGATTGTCTCCTGTCCTATGTTTTGTATGTCCTATGTTTAAGAGGGCATATTTTCTATTTTCTGTAGAATATAGACACAAAAATTTAGTATTGAAATTATTGGCTAAAAATACTCGGATTTTTCGTCTAATTGTAGGTCTTCAAATTTTGTATTTGTCAATATTTATCCATTTTATGTAGCATTTTATCTAAAATATATAAAACACAACAAGACAATACTAAGAATATTTTGTTATAGTATAAAAAAGGACAAATATGAAAACAAATAAACTAACCAAAGAGGAAGAAAATATCATCTTGAATAAAGGAACTGAATATCCTTTTAGTGGTAAATACGACAAGTTTTATAAAGATGGTCTGTATAAATGTAAATATTGCGATGCTCCACTTTTTAAATCATCGCAAAAGTTTGACAGTCGAAGTGGTTGGCCTAGCTTTGATGATAGTCTATACAATAGTGTACGAGAGATACCAGACAAAGATGGACGGCGAGTTGAGATAGTATGTGCTAAGTGTGGCGGACATCTAGGTCATGTGTTTAAAGGCGAGCAGATGACACCAAAAAGCACGAGGCATTGTGTTAACTCATTGAGCTTGGACTTTGTGCCAACATCTGACAACAAGTTTGACAAAGCATATTTTGCTGGTGGATGCTTTTGGGGGGTGGAATACTTCTTTGAAAATCTAAATGGTGTAATATCGGCAGTATCTGGCTATATGGGTGGTGATGAGACCAAGACGACTTATCAAGAGGTATCAAAAGGCAACACAGGACACCTTGAAGTAGTCCAGATAGCATATGACAAAACAAAAGTTTCTTATGAAAGTTTGCTGAAGTTTTTCATGCAAATACATGACTTTTCACAGACAAACGGTCAAGGTCCAGATATAGGAGCTCAATACCTTAGTGCCGTATTTACAAGTGACAAAGAGGAGCGCAAAACTATCAAAAAAGTGTTTGATACTATTGAAAAATTGGGACACAAAGTAGCTACAACTATAGAACCACAGGCGAAGTTTTTCAAAGCTGAAAGTTATCATCAGGACTATTATCAAGGCAAGAACTCAAAGCCGTATTGCCATAGTTTCAAAAAGTTGTTTTAGGGTGGTATTTTGCTGTTTTAAATAAGTTTAGATATAATACTATATCTAAAATCAAAGGCAATATGTTGGACAACACAATATACGAATATCAACAAATAAAAAGTGAAAAGCTCAAAGTCCATATACAAAACACCGCAAAACTACAAGAGTATTTCAAAGCAGATTTTAGCTGTATAAAAGCACGGCATTATTGTGGTATCATCAACTATGCAGATGAAAACTATTTTATACTTCCTAAGATAACCAACGACAACAACGACAAAAGCAACTTAGATATATTTGTCTATATGTTGATATATAGCCACGATATAAACATGAGCACACGGTGCGAACACGAGCTATGGAGCGGCAACCCACTTGTGGGGCGGTAAGCGATAGCGCGAGTGAGACATCTAATGAAGTTAAAATTCTCTTGTGCCGAGGCTTCAGTCTTGGTGCAAGAGAGAAATCGCAGACAGTGTCTGCGAAATTTATGTTAAGTTGGTAGCATTATATTTTTTTGACACGAATATCAAACAAAAATGAAAGAATATTTTATGAAACACAATCATCACAAAACAACTGGAGCATAAGAGAGCTAAAAAGTGAAAACTACTCAAGATGTGCGAACAGCCACTTTGTGATGTTTCTTTAAGACTATTAAGATAAAATATCAAAAATGTAGGAGTTGCAGTATATGAGTCAAGCAAACACAACACAAAAAAGCTTTCATGATAATTCGTTTTATAAACTCAAGAACAACACAAAATTATCAGAACTAGATGATAAAAAACCAAACTGGGTAGATAAAAAATTTGCTTATAAACAATCTAAAATACGACTAGCAACAATGTTTTCAGGTATTGGAGCTGTTGAGTTTGCTATGAAAAGTGAAGCTAAATCATGAAATTATTTTTGCCTGTGACAATGATAAGTTTGTCAAAGAAAGTTATTTTGCAAACTATAATATAAACGACCAAAACTGGTATAATGATGTACTAGATATCAATGGTAAAAAATACACAAACAAAATAGATTTGCTTGTAGGAGGAAGTCCTTGTCAATCTTTTTCAATGATAGGAAAAAGAAAAGGTTTTGACGATACTATGGGGACATTGTTTTATGAGTTTGCAAGAGTCGTCAAAGAAAGTCAGCCAAAAGTATTTATATATGAAAATGTCAAAGGTCTTGTAAACCATGACAAAGGTAATACTTTTGAGACAATAAAAGCAACATTTGACGAGCTAGGATATAGATATTCATATAAGCTACTCAATGCCAAAGATTATGGTATGGCTCAACACAGAGAGAGAATATTTATTATTGGATTTAAAGATAAATCCAATAATTTTACATTTCCTGAAAATATTCCACTTGAACATAAAATGCAAGATTTTTTAGAAGATTATATTGATAGCAAGTATTATTTAAAAGAAAAAGGTGTTGCTTTTGTCACAAGCTCAAAAAATAGAAAAAAAAGATACACTCAGATCAATGGAAATATAATACACAAGCAAAATTGCATGGTATCATAAATTATGGAAACAAAAAGAAATAAATGGACAAGAGAAGAATTAATTTTAACTTTCAATTTATATTGCAAGATTGAATTTAGTAAAATTAATTACCGTCACCCGTTGATAATATCCTTATCTGAAATAATAGAAAGAACTCCATCTGCTGTTTCATGGAAACTTGTTAATTTTGCAAGTTTAGATTCTGAATTAAGCAAAAGGGGAATCAAAGGTGCCATTAATTGTAGCAAATTAGATAGAGAAATTTTTCAAGAATTTACAAATAATTGGAACAAATCAGTTGAAGAAAGTGAAATTCTTTTAGAGAAAAAGAATAAAAAAGGTAAAGATATTTTAAGAACAGTAAAAACAAGAACTAACCAGTCTTTTTTTAGAAAATCGGTTTTATCTTCTTATGACAACACTTGCTGTATTACAGGTATAAATATCCCAGAATTACTTGTAGCCAGCCATATTATTCCATGGGCAGAAAGTGAAGAAAATAGGTTAAATCCAAAAAATGGACTTTGTCTCAATAACCTACACGATAAAGCTTTTGATAGGGGATATATAACTTTTGATAGTGATTTTAAACTAATACTATCTAGTAAAATTTTAAAAACTAAAGGAATGTATATAGAAAAATATTTTAAATCAGTTGAAGGTCAGACATTAGTGACTCCTAAAAAATTTATACCTGATATTCAATTTCTACAATATCATAATGAAAAGATATTTTTACAATGAAAAGTAAATTATATGCTATTTACAAAAACAAGAAACATAAAGGTAACGAAAGAGGAACTTCGTCAAGCGATGCTATAAAAAATTATGTCATAGCTTCTTTGTTCGAAGAATTTTTGGATGATAAATTATTTATGTCTCAATATTATGCAAAACCAGCAATAAATGGTATTCATCACCATTTTATAAAGCTAAAAGATTTAAATTGTTGAGCAAAAATAATGGTTAAAAATACTACTTTAGACTTTTTTGCTGATGTTGTGCACCCATATACACTAAAAAAAGAAAAGGAAGAATTAGAGGAGATTGATAATATTGAAGAAAAACAGTATAAAACGAGAGCAAGAATAGGACAAGGAAAATATAGAGATGAGCTATTGAGTCAGTGTCCATTTTGTCCTATTACAATGGTTTCAGATGATAGATTGTTGATAGCTAGTCATATTAAACCATGGGCAAAATCAACCGAAATAGAAAAAATAGACCCTCTTAATGGATTTATGCTTACACCAACATTTGACTATTTGTTTGATAGAGGGTTTATGTCATTTACAAATGACAAAAAAACAATACTTTCTCCATTTTTATCAAATATGACATATTCTAAAATCGGTATATCAAATAATAAATATTTTCCTCTTTTACCAATAGAAGGAAGAGAAAAATACTTAGAGTTTCATAGAGATGAAATATTAAAATAGGTTAATTATCAATGACAATTTAGGCGAAGATTATATGATAGGACACAGCTATTTTATGACTATCCAAGATGATGAGGATCTAGAGTTTGTCAAAAAATACAAAATCCTACCACTACTGGAGGAGTATTTTTATGCTGATGAGGACAAACTAAAAGCAGTTTTGGATATATTAAACAAAAAGGAAAAATATGAAACCATATAGCCTAAATAGCATATCGTTAAATGGTAGCGATGCAACACAAAAACGACAAAGCTATATACACGATAGACAGTATGAAAAATATACTTGAAAAAAAGTTTGAGTTGCTTAACACTCAAGATCTGGCATTTGTTATCAAAGAGACAAACAGAAAATACCAGCATACTATATCGCAAGTTACCGTATGGAGGAAAAAATAAAATGTTTAATTTTGATAGATCTACAGACAGACAAAACTCAAATAGTGAGAAATACAAAAAAAGATTGAAGCTATTTGGTACAAACGATATCACTCCTTTGTGGGTGGCTGATATGGATATAGATACACCATCGTTTATCGTAGATGCTGGCAGATAGGTTAAAGCATCCAATATTTGGATACGAGGGTGTGCCACATAGTATGTATGAAGCACAGACATCGTGGCACAAAGATGAGCTAATAGTATTGCTAGATATTTGTATCAAAAACAACATAGTAGTATTTAGCGATGAGATACATTGCGATCTGGTTTATGCTCCCCATACACACACTGTATTTGCTGGTATAGACGACAAGGCAAAAGATATCACTATATCGGCTTTTGGGGTTGGAAAGCCTACGATGGGTTAGTTTTCTCGTCAGTGAGTGCAAGTACAAGGAACGGATACGACCACTATAGAGTTTTTCACTCTCATGATGAATTTCTCACAGAGAGTACAAGCACAAGGTACGAGGAAAATCGCATGTAAATGGTATAGAATCGTTCTGGAGTTTTACGAAAAGGCGACTTTCAAAGTTCAATGGTTTAAGTGTTGAAACATTTTATTTACACTTAAAAGAGAGTGAATTTAGATTTAATCGTAGAAATAAAGATTTTTATAGTATAATATTAAAATACTTGAGGGAAAAACCACTCTAATTATAAGAAAAACTAATAAGAAACTACTCTAAAGTTTACCAGACCCAAGGAAAAATAAATGAAACCGAAATATCTATCAGTGCTATCAAAAAATGATTATCCTGAACTCACTGAAAAATTATGGGATATTCAAAATCACAAATGTTTATTTATAAAAAAGAAATAAATTTAGAGTTAAATTTAACCGATATTGTCAACCTCTGGAAAATAGACAAGGAAACGCATATTGAAAATTGAAATCATAACAACAACAAATAAAGAGTTGAAGGAGACAGGATTTGGTGGACTCAAGGTTTGCAATGGCATATTTGATTCAATCGCAAAGATGTGTTATAATGTAAGCCTAAATATATGTAAAACTGAAGAAGATTTAGAAAATATTGTCAAAAAAAATCCAGACTTAGTTGTTTTAACAGTAAAATATATTTCGCCTCAAAATGAATATGACATTTGGTTGAGTGAATATTTTTCACATCGTGGGATCAATTTCACAGGTTCATCAAGGGATGTCTTGAAATATGATTCTAATAAAATTAGTGCTAAATTAAATTTATCAAGCAAAGGTATTAAAACCGCAAGACATTTTATGGCAGTTCCGGGGCAGTATAAATATGCAAATGAACTACCGATTAAATTTCCTCTATTTTTGAAACCTATAAATGCAGCAAACGGAAACGGTATTGACGACCTATCTTTTGTAACAAATTTTACAGAATTTAATAGCAAAGTATTGTCGTTGTATAGCACATTTAATATCCCTGTATTGGTGGAAGAATATTTAGATGGACAAGAATTTACAGTTGCGATAATAAGTGCATCAAACAATAAATTAATAGTTTCTCCTATCGAAATAGTCCTACCAGAATCAAAAAATGGGCTTAGAATTTTAGGAAAAAAGGCAAAAAATGATAATTTAGAAAAATTGAAATCAATTGAACATGGTGAAATGAAAAATAAAGTGATAAAGCTTGCCGTTGATTCTTTCTTGGCTTTAGGTGTGAGGGATTTTGGCAGGATAGATATTAAAGCTAACAAAAAAGGAGATTGTTTTTTTCTTGAGGCCAATTTAGTTCCTGGTATGACTTTTGGTTCTAGTTATTTTCCCGAATCATGTAAAATTGAGCATGGATTGACCTATGATAAAGTCATCCAACTAATATTGAAAAATGGGCTTAATAGAGTTAAGAACACCTCTTAAAACCTCTATTGTCCATAGAAGTGGTAAATAAAATAAGTTATTTTCACAGAATGTTTTTGCTAAAACTATGAGCTTAGAAGTTTTTAAAGATTACCATATATATAGTCTGGTTTTTTGGCAAACTAACAAATAGTATAAAAATATAACTGATATTTATATTCTTTAGAGATGTATTGTAGCTTGTGTTATTGTCTATAGGACTTTTATATTAAAATTTATCTGGTATTAAAATTTCACAAAATTTGCCAAGATTAAGTTCTTTTAGATAACATGACCCAGAAGCTAAACTACTTCATAAGGTTTATGTTTCTTGGGCTTTCAAAAGCCACAAAAAAGGAGAGATTATGATATACCGACCAATAAAGCCAAACACAAGTGCGGCCACACCTGCGGGGGGGGGGGGGGACAAAAGTCCCTTCCTAAAACCCAAGAAAAAAAACCTTTTCCAAACTTTTTT
>Ga0164315_10000282_pt1 | contig 33444 bp, 37 predicted proteins | sample GuaBasSedimGuay6_FD_113737 | JGI IMG/M metagenome (GOLD analysis project Ga0164315, IMG submission 113737) | Subseafloor sediment microbial communities from Guaymas Basin, Gulf of California, Mexico - Guay6, Core 4569-2, 0-3 cm | ecosystem: Environmental > Aquatic > Marine > Hydrothermal vents... | reverse complement strand
GAACTTTGTATTGAGCCTTTAGGTTTAACTGTTACTGAGGCAGCAAAAGGTCTTGGTGTCAGCCGTAAAACATTATCAACTATTCTTAATGGTAAGTCCGGCATAAGCCCTGAAATGGCTGTGCGCTTATCTATTGCTTTTAATACTTCATCTGAGAGCTGGTTAAATCAACAATCACAATACGATCTTTGGCAGGCAGAGCAGCACCGCAAAGAGTTGCATGTTACACAACTGTCGGCTGCATAAGGACGTACCAAGTCAATTAACGTTGACCGGTTTTACACGCCGCGTCGCTCTGTGTAAAACCGTCAAGTTAATTCAATCGTTATGTGTAAAAATCAACAGGCAGAGCGTAGTCTCAAATGCTTAACGAATGGTGCAAAATCCTTATCCGTGAAAAGCAAAGGAATTTTATTTTCTATACAATAAGTTGCAATAATTACATCCGTTGTTTTTCTAATAGTAATTCCTTTTTTTCTGAGTTTTCTAAAATTATTTGCACTTTTAATCGCCAGCTCTTTCCCTATTAAATCATGCACAGTTAATGATGTTAAAACGCCCTTTGCTACCTTATAGTCCTTATCACTCCTAAATCCTTGCAATACCTCTGCAAGTATAAGGTCACCAATAACAACCTCTTCAAGGCCCAGTACTTCGTTTAATTTATCTGTTTCGCTATTTTCAGTGCCATTAAAAAAATCAATCCAAACACTGGAATCAACTAAGATCATTATTTAGCTCTCATTTCTTCCAGATTGCCTTCCCATTTTAATTTGCCTCTAAGGGCTCGTATAGATGCCTGTTTATTTAATTTAATCAAAGCCTTAAGCCCCAACTCAACAGCTTCCTTTTTAGTTTTTAAACCAGTTGCTTTTAAAGCATCAGCCATTAAACCATCATCAATTTCAATATTTGTTCTCATTGCGCACACCAATGTGTATAATTTAGCATATGTGTACACATGCTAGCAATAAAACACATGGCAAGTCAATTAACAGCCTTGTCCGACATGAAATGAGTCCGAAATAATCCAAATTACTCATAATCCTCAAATGAGGAAAACAAAGAAAGCAAAGACACCCATTGAAAAAAAGCTACAAGCATGAATTCATCTCAAGCCGTTCATTTTCAGATGCCAGTGCTCGACCACCTCCAGCACCGACCAGGACAAGGCCTGTTCAGAATTAATATGTAGCGTCACATGATAGTAATTACTCATCACAGTATAAGCGCAAAGATCAATAGAGAAAATGCTGGCCAGTTCCAGTAAGCAGTCTTCAATCCATTGTCTGCGATGTTCGTAACTGTTGCCGGTGAATTCGTCTTCACCACGCAGGAAAGCGCGGCGCACACAACGGGAAACGCCATGATAATAGGGGGTGGCATCAAGAGATACCAATGTTTTCCCTGGTTTTGGCATAGTGCTGTCCTTAGCAAATTCTTTTCATGAGGTTACAAACTTGGTAAGCTGATGTCAATTTATTTTATGGGTGTCCATTTTTTGGGCAATCAAACATAATGGATTTTCTTACTTTTAAAAGTTTTATTAGCATTGAAGTATTAATAATATTTTATTACATTGGCGCACTTATACTGCCTGTCGGCACATGGATATTACTTACCTGGCTTATACGTAAATATAGATTTATAAATGCCACCTATGAAAACAGTAAGGAAATAATCTGGAAATCGTTAAATAAAAAACAACAAGCCAAGCTTATAGCATTCTTCATAACTGCCTTCCTGTTTATGGAACTATTTTGGCGAATGTTGTTTGAATTTCTCATTGCATACATGCAAATTCGTGATGCATTACTACGTGTACAACTATAAGTATGTTAATAAAAAACTTCACATCAGGTCAAAACCCCACTTTTCACAGCAAAGCAGGTATTATTTTCGTTATTGTGCTTTTGTTCGGGTGCTCATCTTCAAATGAAGAGGACAATAAACCACATGAGCAGATAAATGACTCGAGCCAGAAGGCAGAGGAACAAGAGTCAAAAACTAAAGAGATAGCTAATGAATATAATGCAATTTTTGTAAAACCATATAGTAATGACTGGTCAAACAAGTACACCTATGAACTACAGGAAGCTTTCGAAAATAAAAAAATAATATTCGAGGCAAAATTAGTTGATATTTCTAAAATAAATGATGTGTATCAATTACAGTTTGGTAATCATTATTATTCAAGTTCTACCTTTTTACTTACAGCCACATATGACGTTGTAAATAAAATATCCAAATCAGAATCAAGGCGCTTTATAGTCATCGCTACAATAAAAAGCATAAATCCTCTATTAAGCAACAAAGCTGGTGATGAGCCATTAAGCACGACATTAAATACTATGTCTTTTGGTCAATCATATCTTGTTAAAGGCTCACTAGATTTTTGTATTATTGATCAAAAACCTGACAATTAGCCTAACGCCGACCATTTTATACGCGCTTCGTTTAAATACGGACTTCGCGTAAAAATAAGACCACCCCCACTTAGCGCGGTTAGGGAAAATCATACAGGTAAAAGAATATTTGAGTTAATAACATATTATAAACCTAACATAGCATTCAACCAAAGCGTATAAATATGAGCAAGATTGCTATCATTTACTCAACAACCGATGGGCATACCAGGGAGATCTGTTCTCGCCTGTTAAAAACAATTGAAAACAATAACAATAATATAGTAACCCTGGCTCCCATCGAGGATGCAGATACATTAGACCTGGATACATTTGATAAAATAGTCATCGGCGCCAGTATTCGTTATGGAAAACACAGCGCTAAAATTTATGAATTTATAAATAATAACGCACAAATTTTAGACGAAAAACCTAATGCATTTTTCTCAGTCAATGTTGTTGCACGCAAACCGGAAAAAAATCAGCCGGAAACTAATCCGTATTTAAAAAAATTCCTCCTGCAAATACCATGGAAACCAAAAGAGCTGGCTGTCTTTGCAGGGAAAATAGACTATCAAAAATACAACTTCTGGGATCGTTCCATGATAAGAATGATCATGTGGATAACCAAGGGTCCAACACATCCAGAAACAAATATTGAATTCACAGACTGGGGCCAGGTAAATAAATTCGGGCAATTAATTAGTAAAATGTAGCTACTAATAAAGTTTTAAAACAGCACACTATTGCCAATGAATAATAGAGTTCGCATAATAATTTAATATATCAAGCTCTGATTCTTTTATCCGGTATAAATTATCTTTTTCTTCAAGCAGGCCCCGGCCTGTCAGCGCAACAAGTGCAGAGCCTAAAACACTTTCGAGTGCACTGGATGAAATATCAATCGGCGCACCTGCTGCTGCCAGCTGCCCTATGCGTTCAGAACATTTTGTTTTAAGTTCTAACTCACTGTTCCATTGTGTCTTATTATTTATTAATACTTCACACATTAATGCAACCGGCACTACCGGCACTACCGATGCAATCTTTTTCATAATAGAATTTGCCAGGGACTCGACGCAGGAAAATCGCTCTTCTTTGTCCATGACACTAAAATCAACGCAATTTGTTTCACAGAATTTTTTTGCTGAAACTGGCTCGCCGAAATTTACGCTGGCATAACCAAAACGTCGCCAACGATTTTTTCTTGATAACATGGCATTTTTAAAAATAAAAGCGAGCGTGGTTTTAATAACAAACCAGGCACTTCTGTTTTTTGCACTTTTATCTAAACGACGAATAAGGCTTCTATCTTCTATAACACGATCATAATTAATACCTACGGGAATAAATACAATATCACGGTCGCTATGCGGGTGATAATCGCGCAGCATATAATCAAGAAAACCTAAACGCGGGTCACGCAAAACACCATCTTTGGTTAAACCACCTTCGAGAAAAACGGCCTGGCAAACACCCGCGCGGGTCGACATATTTACATAACGCTCAAGTACTTTTCGGTATAAAACATTACCGGAATTACGCCGCACAAAAAATGCACCCATGGCTTTAATTAATGTTTGTAACGGCCAGATTCTCGCCCACTCTCCTACCGCATATGACAGGGTGGTTTTTTCAGCGACTAAAAATGACACCAGAACATAGTCCATGTTACTACGATGATTCATCACAAACACAACACTGGCATTTGCATCACTTTCGCTGATTTTATTATTATCATAAAAACCAACACGTACCCGGTACACCAGCCTCGCCAGCTTTTTCGCCAGCCAGTAACCTAATCGAAAATAGATATAAGCATTAAACGCGGGAATAATTTCAGCAGCATATTTATATGCTTTTTGCTGCGCAATGGCGAGTGGCATTTTATGCTCATCCGCATACTGCTTAATTGCATCAACAACTTTTTCGTCAAAAACAAGCTGGTCTATTAATGCCTGCCGACGAGTAAACTGAATAGGGCGTATTTCAATATCGAGACGCGTATTAATTTCGTCAATGACGCGATTAACCCGGCGCTTTAAATACCAGCGCATGCTGGGCAATAAAATTCTATCCAGCACCATGACGGCGGCGAATGCCACCAGCACGATAAACATCCAGTATGGCAGGGTAATTGTTTCCATAGGCTCATAATCAGTCGGGTTACATATATAATACACAATCACCTGACAGAATTGCTAAGATTCACCTACTTTTAGAAGAATTAACTACAGGTATAAAAATGAGTAAGTACGATGTATACGGCCTCGGCAATGCACTAGTCGATATGGAATTTGAAATTAACGACCAGTTTTTACATGATAATAATATCGACAAAGGTGTGATGACACTGGTTGATGAAAACCAGCAACATGAATTAATCGAGCAACTCGATAGCTTTGAAGGCAATAAAGCCAGTGGTGGTTCGGCTGCCAATACCTTAATCGCTGTCAGCTCAATGGGCGGCTCATCCTACTATACCTGCAAGGTGGCTGATGACGATCTTGGTCATTTTTATCTCAATGATCTTAAAACAGCAAATGTTGACTGCAATATGGAAGGTAAACACAAAGGCGGCATTACTGGTAAATGCCTGGTCATGGTGACGCCTGATGCTGAGCGAACCATGCATACATTTCTTGGTGTTTCATCTGAATTATCGCCTTATGAAGTCAGTGAGGAGGCAATCAAAAATGCCAGTTACTGTTACCTGGAAGGTTATCTCACTACTTCCGAAAGCGGAAAAGCCGCTAATATTCAGGCTCGAAAAATAGCAGAAAATAATAACATTAAAACAGCACTAACTTTTTCCGACCCTTTTGTGGCTGAACATTTTCGCCAGGGCTTTACCGAGACTATCGGAAACGGCATCGACTTACTCTTCTGTAACGAGGTTGAAGCACTTAGTTACACCCGGAAGAACAGTGTTGATGAAGCTGTCGAGGTGATTAAAACCTTTGCTAAAACATTCGCCATCACTTTAGGTGCAGAAGGCGCCGCAGTATACGATGGCTCAAATTTAATCAGCATTGCTGCCAACCCGGTTAAAGCGGTTGACACTAATGGTGCGGGTGATCTGTTCGCCGGCGCTTTTATGTACGGCCTGACTCACGGCAGAAGTTTTGAGGAAGCAGGCATTCTTGCCAGCAAGGCCTCCTCAATTATTGTCAGCCAGTTTGGCCCTCGCCTGAAACTGCAGCAGTACCAGTCACTTGGCTAACCGCTTAGCAGCTAACTCAGGTTGAATTTTAGCACCTGCATCGCGGAATAAAATCCGCTCCTACAAGAACTCTATTCCTCGTAGGAGCGGAAAAAATTGTTTGGAACAATTTTTCACGTAAGCCCCAAAGGGGTGAAGCATAGAGATATGCTGAATAATCTTATTCCGCGATAAGCTGCAAACGCGAAAAGTCATTTTTTTGTCTGATTACTGAAATGGGCGCCCATTGCTTAAGACCGTCAGCCGCAGGGGCACTGGTGTCAAGCCTACGGTGACGACAATCTAATTTAGTTCTATGCAACCACTCTCACACACATGATTAGCAAAGCCTGAACCAGCTTCTGCATAAACATTGAATACTGAATCAACACCCGCTTCTTTCAGTAGCGCAACACAATCATCATGTTTTACTGCCACCGCCAGCAATGCCTGGTATTTATTGCGCTTAATCATATCAACAGCAGCCAGCGCTTCTTTTACATTTGGCATATCAAGCAAAATCAATTTAACAGCACCCGGTCTCAGGCGCTCCCAAAAGTCATAGTCAGTCGCGTCACCAACGATGACTTTTCTGCCTTGCTCTATATGTTTATTTACAACCACCTGGTCATAATCGATACCCAGTAAACTGTCGCCATACTGTGCCAGTAAAGTATCGTAGACACCTGTACCGACACGGCCCATACCAAACACCAGCACCTGTGCATCTTCAACATCGATGGGCTTGTCATCTGGCAGCCGTTCAATAGTTTCAAATTTATACAAAGTGTTTTCAAGCCCGGCATATAAACTATGTGCCCGGCTATTGGCAAGCGAGGACATGGTAAATGTTATCGATAACGCAAGCGCAATAATCACCAGCCATTCACCACTCATCCAGCCATTAGTCACGCCAATAACACCAACAATCAGGCCAAACTCACTGTAGTTTGAAAGCGATAAACTGGTCAAAAAACTGGTGCGCCCACGTAACTTGAACCGCGTAAACAACCTGAAAAACAAATATGCTTTGCCCAGCATAAGAACAGCAAGAACAATTGCGATAACAACAGCCATTACTGACGGCACACCACTGAAACCGACAGCCAGGAAAAAGGCGACCAGGAAAATCTCTTTAAAATCCAGAAGCGATTTTGCCAGCTTTTCAGACTTCTCATTACCGGCCAGTAAAACACCAATAAGTAATGCACCAAGATCCGCTTTAACACCCGCAAGATCAAATAACGCTGCGCCGCCCAGGGCTAATAACATGCCTGATAAAATGAGTAATTCGCCATGGCCGGCACGCTTTAATAACTTTATTAGCAGTGGCCTTAACGGAATAAGCAGAAATAGTAACAATGCCCAATAGGAAGGCACTTTAGCTGATGCCACGGTTAAAAATAACACCGCGAACAGATCCTGCATAATCAATATGCCAATAGCAATTTTTCCATGCAGTGATGACATTTCGCCTTGCTCATCCAGAACTTTAACGGCAAATACGGTACTGGAAAAACTTAAAGCAAAGGCGATCAGAACGGACTCCGCTACAGAAAGCCCGGCAAACTCCTGCAAGCCGCTAAATGTCATTACAAAAATCAAAAAACCAAAAACGACGGATGTAATCAACATATGGATGACAGATACCGCCCAGATTTCGGCACGCAACAGATCTTTTATATTCAGCTTTAAGCCAATACTGAACAATAATATGGTGACACCTATATCTGCCACCGCATTTAATGTTTCACCGCTCTGCATACCCATCGCACTTAACACAAAACCGGCGACAAGATAGCCGACCATTGGCGGCAACGAAACGAAGGTCACTAACAAGCCAAAAATCAGGGCGAACAATATCCAGGTGATGTCTGAAAAATGTGTTGCGATTAAAACCAGGTCCATAATATTTATTTACCGAAATCAGTTAATTAACCCGAATATTTCATAGCAATGCAGATATTGGGGATGGAAACATGCGACATAGATGTTACGTTAACAAACCTGAGGGTGGAATTAGCAGAGATGCCCTAAAGTCTTGCTATACTCGATATATGTCACGTTTAAAACCATTTATTGCTGTGCCTGCTGTTAACAGAAGAATAAAAGCAATCCTGTTATTAATCTGTAGCGGTTTTATTGCAGCCAATACCATAGCAGCTATAGCCGACACCCATAATAACAACACTGAAGCAAAACAGACAAACTCTAAACGCATTGAAGTCTATTCTTTAAGCCAGTATTACTGGGATACACAGTATGGCGACACCTTAGGTGAAATTGTACTGCACCTGCTGCCCAATAACCCGGCTAAACACGAAGCCTTAAAACAGGATATCGTACAGTTAAATCCTCATGCATTTATCAGCGGCAACCCGGAGAAATTGTTAGCCAACAAGCGGCTCTGGTTACCGGGTTATATGAAACAGGCGGATTCTAAAGTGAACCCGGCAACAACGACTGTTGAAACTTATTCATGGGGAAACATCAAACGCACGAGAAAATAAAACTAATTTTTCCGCACTAAAATGCCGGGAGCATTTTGAATGCACGTAAGTGCAGCCCGGAGGGCGTAGCGCAGGACTGCGCGAAGTAAATAAACGCAAATTTAAAAACTAAAAGAAAAAATGTAGTCCGCGAATAACGCAAAGCACGCAAATAAAAGCTTTTTTATATTAATTTGTCATTGCGAGCGGAGCGTGGCAATCTCCTGAATACGACAGAGTTGCTTAAAGGAGATTGCCACGCTCCGCTCGCAATGACAGAAAATTATTTTGCTTTTTTCGCGTACTTTGCGTTATTCGCGGACAATGCTTTTTATCTTAAATATTTGCGTGCATTTGCGGAAAAAAACTACAACAAGCCACGCTCAGCAAACGACACCACTTCATCACCAATCACAAAATGATCCAGCACTCGAATATCAACCAGTGCTAAGGCTTCTTTTAAGCGTTGTGTAATCTGTTCATCGGCATGGCTGGGCTCTGCCACGCCTGAGGGATGGTTATGCGCAAAAATGACCGCAGCGGCATTCTTTTTTAATGCCAGCCGAACCACTTCACGCGGATAAACACTGGCTCCATCTATAGTACCAAAGAACATTTTTTCAAAAGCAATAACACGGTTACGATTATCCAGAAACAGGCAGGCAAAGACTTCATGCGGATAGCTAGCCAGTTGCGCGCTTAAAAACTGGCGGGTTTGCGCCGGGCTACACAAAGCATCACCACGCGATAACTGTTCCAACAAATGGCGTTTTGCCATTTCCATCACCGCCTGCAATTGTGCGTATTTGGCGTCTCCCAGTCCATTATGCTGGCAAAACTCAGTCTGACTCGCCTGTAACATGGGTTTTAAGCCGCCAAAATTGTCAAGTAATTGCCGCGCCAAATCCACAGCGGTAACCCCTTTGCAACCGGTTCTTAGAAATATTGCCAGTAATTCGGCATCGGACAGTGCTTCCGCACCTTTATTGAGCAGTTTTTCACGCGGCCTTTCAGCCAGCGGCCATTGAGATATTGTCATGACTCTTCCCTGTTATGTTATGGACAGTTCTGATTGCCAGTGTCCTTATTAGTCCCTGTCAGCTGATATTAACCATAAGCGGCAATCAGTGCAAACCTGCATCGCCTCAAACAAATTACTAAAACGGATGAAAGGGATAGCCATAAACATAGAGCCGGCCGGTTCTGCTAAAATAGCGATAATGAGCACATTAAATAATAAACATATCGTTATCGGCATTACCGGCGGCATTGCTGCTTACAAAAGCGCCGACTTATGCCGTCGACTTAAAGAGTCAGGTGCCGATGTGCGCATTGTAATGACAGATGCTGCCACCGAATTTGTCACCCCTCTGACCTTTCAGGCTTTATCCGGTCACCCCGTGGCTGTCGATAATACCGGCGATAACGCTGACAATGATGCAGAAGCAGGCATGAGACACATCGAGCTTGCACGCTGGGCAGATATCATCATTATTGCACCCGCCAGCGCTAACAGCATTGCCAAACTCGCACACGGTCGAGCGGACAATTTACTCACCACGCTCTGCCTTGCCAGTGAAGCCATTAAATGTTTTGCCCCGGCAATGAACCGGGTAATGTGGCATGACTTAAGCACGCAGGCAAACTGCAGAACCCTGGTTGATAAGAGCTGGTTTCAATTTGGCCCGGCAAGTGGTTCACAGGCTTGCGGTGAAACGGGTCCAGGCCGCATGCTTGAGGTTAGTCACCTGCTGACTTCACTTGAACAGTGCTTTAAGTCCGGTGAGTTACAGGGCTTAAACCTTGTGATTACTGCCGGACCAACTTATGAAGCCATCGACCCGGTGCGTTTTATTGGCAACCGCAGCTCCGGGCGTATGGGTTATGCCATCGCCAGCGCCGCACGCGAAGCCGGTGCAAATGTCACTTTAATTAGCGGGCCCAGTCACTTACAACAACCTGAATCATTAAGCTTTGTCGCTGTTGAATCTGCCGAAGAAATGTTACAGGCAGTTTTATCGACTATAAAAAACTGCCATATTTATATTTCAACTGCGGCAGTTTCAGACTATCGCGTTGAAAATGTAGCTGCACATAAAATTAAGAAGACCGAAGACAGACTGGCCTTACCGTTAATTAAAAACCAGGATATTATTGCTACGGTTGCCAGTCTTAAAACACGTCCTTATGTTGTTGGTTTTGCCGCTGAAACAGAAAATGTTATCGACAATGCTAAAAACAAATTAATACAAAAGAACCTGGACATGATTGTAGCAAATGATGTCAGCAGCTCTGCAACACGCACAATTGATATAGGTTTTAATAGTGAATACAATGCGCTGCATGTTTATTGGGCGCAGGACAATCACATTAGCGGTGAACACTATTTTGACGTTGCAGCCAAATCTCAACTGGCCAGACAGTTAATCGCTGTTATCGCAAAACAATATAAACTCAATAAAACACAACATGCAAAAAATACAGCTTAAAATACTCGACCCCCGCATTGGCAATGAAATTGCTTTGCCCGAATATGCCACTGCCGGCTCTGCCGGCATGGACCTGCGTGCCGCACTTGAAAAAACAACAATAATAAACCCGGGTGAAACACTGTTAATCCCCACCGGTTTATCGATTTATGTTGAAGACCCGAACATGGCAGCCATTATTCTTCCTCGCTCCGGCCTGGGCCATAAACACGGCATCGTATTAGGTAACCTGGTCGGGCTGATTGATTCTGACTATCAGGGCCAGTTATTTGTTTCCTGCTGGAATCGCGGTGATGAAAGTTTCACTATTGAAGTGGGCGATCGCATCGCCCAACTGGTCATTGTACCGGTTGTCCAGGTTGACTTTGAAGTGGTCGAGAACTTTGAAAGCACGCATCGTGGAGCAGGTGGTTTTGGCCACTCCGGAAAAAACTAAATTACAGAATTGACAACACTGCTATCCCGTTAACTATGAGAGACGTGGATTGGCAACCGTTACCTGTGACCGTATGCCGCATGGAAGCGGCGTCCGAGCGTACATGAATGTATTTACAGCGTGTCTCAGGTAATGGTTGCCAATTCATGTCTCGGACAGGCTTGATGCTGCTTAATTATGATATTGTGGCGCTTTAAGGCGACTGCCAGTAATAATAACGGGACAGCAGTAAATTGACAACTATACTCATTTACAAGCTGCTCACTAAATCACAACAACTTACTATTAAAAAACATCATGACAATTACTGAAGAAATTTTTCGTGCTTACGACATTCGCGGCATAGTAGAAACCGCATTAACGCCTGACGCAGTACAACAAATCGGTCAGGCATTCGCCACTGAAGCCTTATCACAAAATCAGAAAACCGTGATCATCGCTCGTGACGGCCGCCTTTCCAGCCCTGAACTGGCACAGCGCTTAAGTCAGGGTTTGCGTGCTGGCGGCTGTGATGTCATCGACATCGGCATGGTGCCGACACCCGTGCTTTATTACGCGACGCATAAATTAAAGACAGGTACTGGCATCATGGTCACTGGCAGCCATAATCCACCGCAGTATAACGGCTTAAAAATGTTAATTGCCGGCAACACTTTATATGGCGATGGCATTAAAGCGCTTTACCAGATGATTATCGACAATAAGCTAAACAGCGGTGAAGGCACGCATACCGAGAAAAATATTGTCCCCGACTATCTCGATACCATCGTTAACGACATTAAACTGGACAAGCCATTAAACATAGCTGTGGATTGCGGCAATGGTGTTGCCGGGGTACTGGCCACCGAGTTATTCACCCGTTTAGGCTGCCAGGTCACAGAACTGTTCTGCGAAGTGGATGGCAATTTCCCTAATCATCACCCAGACCCGTCAAAACCTGAAAACCTGGTCGACCTGCAAAATGCCATGAAACAGAACGCTCTGGATGTCGGCCTGGCATTTGATGGCGACGGTGATCGCGTAGGTATACTGGATGACAAACAAAATATCTTATGGGCCGATCGTCAGATGATGCTGTACTCTGCCGATGTACTAAAACGCAAACCCGGCGCGCTGATTATTTACGATATTAAATCCACTACCAATTTAGGCATCTACATTAAAAATCTTGGCGGTGAGCCGATGATGTGGAAAACCGGGCACTCTTTTATTAAAGCTAAAATGAAAGAAACCGGCGCTGAACTAGCCGGCGAAATGAGCGGCCACATTTTCTTTAAAGAAAGATGGTTTGGTTTTGATGACGGTCTATACAGCGCTGCACGTATGCTGGAAATTATCAGCCAGCATGACGAACCGACTTCGACAATTTTTGAAGCCCTGCCCGACAGCTTTAATACACCGGAACTGCAGATCAATTTTGACGAAGGCCAGCATTATAAATTTATGAATAAATTTATCGATGAAGCTAAATTTGAAGATGCAGATATCGTCACCATCGATGGCATTCGCGTTAACTATGCCGAAGGCTGGGGCCTGGTTCGCCCTTCAAATACCACGCCTTGCCTGGTATTACGCTTTGAAGCTAATGATGAAAACACTTTGAAAGAAATTCAGGACACTTTCCGCAAACAGTTATTGGCTGTAGACAGCACATTGAGTTTGCCTTTCTAAGCTACGTTATTAATAAGCGCTCGCTCACTAATACAAACTGCACAATAATTGTCATTGCGAGCGTAGCGCGGCAATCTCCTGCAAACGGCTCAGTCGCTTAAAGAGATTGCCGCGCTACGCTCGCAATGACCTTTACCGCTCTAGCAGAAGAATTTTATTACGCACTTCCATCATGCAACAACAACAGGCACAATAGCCACATCTGAACAACCAACTAAATATATTTAGGAGCCACTCGTGGACAAGCAATCCGCAACTCACATCGCCGATGTTTTATCTGAGGCCCTGCCTTATCTACAACGCCTGAACAATAAAACCATCGTCATCAAGTTTGGTGGCAACGCCATGGTTGATGAAAAATTAAAAAACAGTTTTGCCCGTGACATTGTTTTATTGAAACAGGTAGGAGTCAATCCGGTTGTGGTACACGGTGGCGGCCCGCAAATTGGCAAACTACTGGAAAAGATCGGTAAGGAATCAAAATTTATCGACGGTATGCGCGTTACTGACAGCGAAACCATGGATGTAGTTGAGATGGTATTGGGTGGCCTGGTCAATAAAAGCATTGTTAGCCTGATCAATCATAACGGTGGGCAGGCTGTTGGCCTGACTGGAAAAGACGGCTCCATGATTCGTGCAAAAAAAATGGAGCTCACACGCGGATCTGCAGAACTCGAGTCTGCAGAACTTAAGGCACCTGAAATTATCGATCTTGGTCATGTCGGCGAAGTGACCACCATTGATCCATCGATTGTTAATACCCTTGATAAGGGTGACTTTATTCCAGTCATTGCTCCGATCGGTGTAGGTAGCGATGCAGCATCCTACAACATCAACGCCGACCTGGTTGCCGGTAAAATGGCCAGTGTGTTAGGCGCGGAAAAACTATTATTACTGACCAATACTCCCGGCATCCTTGATAAACAGGAAAACATCCTGACCGGGCTGAATGGTAAAAAAATTAATGAGCTGATTGCAGATGGTACTATAGCCGGCGGCATGTTACCCAAAGTGAGCTGTGCACTGGATGCGGTTAATTCAGGTGTAAAAACTGCTCACATCATCGACGGTCGTGTGGAACATGCTGTGTTACTTGAACTGTTAACCGATGAAGGTGTGGGTACACTGATTAAATCCTAGAGTAGAGACAAGGCATGTTTTGTCTCTACAGCGGAGTGGGGTTTTACTGCCAACTGCAAACTAATAACTATCTTTTAATATTCTCGCTCTCTCGCAAGCCTTTGCCGTTTTGCAAGCTGCTCGGCTTTTAAAACTTGAAAGCGTTTTATATAACCATTAAATTGCTCACCGATAGCAGTCCATCGTTGTTCATGCTTTTCCTTTATCTTGCTTTGCATCATAACCTGCTCTTTTTCATTACTTATACGCTGATGCAAATCAGGCGGTACTTCACGACTTGAGGCCTGTATATCAACTACCTTTTGCTCCATTGATTCGATTTTTTTAATTGAATCAGCGATAATTGAATTGGCCAGTTGAACTTGCGAAGCAACTGCATCAAGCCTGGAATCACGAGCCACAAGTAAATCTCGTTCAGTGGTGTAAGTATCAAGTAATACACGATCACGCTGTTTTTTCTTTTTCACTATTAATGCGGCTTTTTTCAACTCATATTCGATACGCCTTTCTTCCTTTTTTTGCTCAGCTGTTTTTGCTGCCGCTCTATGCCTTACCACCATTCCACTATTATTCAACTCATCATGCGCCCTGATGACATATTCTATAGGAATCTCGTCGCCAAAATGTATACGACCGTTTTCATCCGACCACCTGTACATTTTTGCCTGAACAGAAAATGAGCAACTTAATAAAACAGCAGTAAGAGTCAATAAAATAAAACGCATAGCGCACCACCTGAAAAAAAATAACTATATATTCTGAGTATAGGCATGAATTTACGGAATTCGATTATTTTCAGCGTGTCTGAGCAACTCTGAAACGTTCGATATAGCCATTAAATTGCGCCAAGATTTCATCACTACGTTTTATATGGTTATTCATAACCTTCATTTGCAGCACAACATGCTGTTTTTCACTATCGATACGATTATACAAGTTGTCCGGTACTTCGCGATTTGATGCTTTGATCTTTGCTATCCGCTTTTCGGTTGATTCTATTACTTTATTTGACTCACTAATAACCGCTTCTGACATTTGAATCTGGGTAGCAATGGCATTAATTCGTGAGTCGCGCGCTATGACCAGGTCGCGTTCGCTGCTATAGATATCAAGCAATTCACGGTCGAGCTTCTTCTGCCTTTTCTCCGCAAGGACTGCCGCTTTACGCTCTTTCTCAAGGCGCACCTCTTCAGCTTTTTCCTCAGGCGTTTTTGCTGCCTCTCGATGTCTTGTCTGCACACCATGCTCATTTAATTCATCATGCTCTTTTACCCGGTATTTCGGCGGAATCTTGTCACCAAAATGCATCTGACCTTCTTCATCCACCCATTTGTACATTTTAGCCTGAGCAAAAAATGAGCTGGCGGCAAGAACAACTGACAAAGTAAACAAAGCAAAACGCATAGTATGCAACCTCAAAAATTAATAACTGATAAGCTAAGTTGTTTTTTGCGCAATTAAATAACAGACTACCTGGAGTATAGGCAAGAATTTTCAGGAATCGAGTATATTTCAACGTGGCCGAACAACTCCTTATTTTCGTCATAGCATTGATTGCCAACCTTTTCTCCGCCCTATCCGGCGGTGGCGCCGGATTAATACAGCTCCCAGCCCTCATTTTTTTAGGCCTGCCATTCGGACTTGCCCTTGCCACTCATAAGGTCGCCACCATTGCTCTGGGCATTGGTGCCACTGCAAGGCATCTCAAAGAAAACAGGGTAGAGCGCGATTTTGCACTGGTTATGCTGATTTCAGGGGTTCCCGGGGTTATTATTGGTGCCAGCTTTATTCTTCAAATACCGGACCAGATAGCAAAAACCGCTCTGGGAGTATTAACCATGGGACTGGGGCTTTATTCTTTCTTTTCACCTGAATTGGGACAAAGCTATCAAATTAAAAACCGCCATAACAAAGGTTATATCATCGGCGGCCTGGTTTTATTTATCATTGGCATTCTTAACGGCTCACTAACCTCCGGCACAGGTTTATTCGTCACCCTCTGGCTGATTCGCTGGTTTGGATTTGACTATAAATTAGCCGTTGCCTACACACTGATTTTTGTTGGTTTGTTCTGGAATACTTCCGGCGCAGTCACTTTGGGCTTACTTGGTGACATTCACTGGCTGTGGATTCCTGCATTATTGCTTGGCTCTTTTATCGGTGGCTATATCGGGGCACACCTGTCGATTGTTAAGGGGAACCGGGTTATTAAGCGGAGTTTTGAGGTTGTTACGCTTTTGATTGGCTTGAAGCTGGTGCTGGGGTGATGTTTTTACTGGCAAACGAAAAAGGGAGTTAAAAACAAGAAAAAACAATCATATACCATACTGACTACGGTAATCCTCCATTGCCGCAAGATGCTGACCAAACGACGACTGCCCCGCCAGATAATCAATCAAATCTGCCATGGTGATAATACTAAACACATCAATACCATAATCTCGATTGACCTCCTGAATTGCCGACAACTCGCCCCTGCCTTTTTCCTGGCGATCCAGGGCAATGAGCACCGCTGAAGTCTTCGCACCTTCGGCCTGAATAATATCCACCGCCTCACGTATCGCTGTACCGGCGGTGATCACATCATCAACAATCAATATCCTACCGCTTAATTCTGCCCCGACAATCAATCCACCTTCACCATGATCTTTGGCTTCTTTGCGGTTAAAAGCATAAGGTTTATCAATATCGTGATTTATCGATAATGCGTAGGCAATTGCAGCGACCAGGGGTATTCCTTTATATGCCGGACCAAATAGAACATCGTAATTAATATCATTTTCGATAATGGCCTGCGCATAACAGCTACCCAGTTCTGCTAATGCGTAACCACTGTTAAATAAGCCAGCATTAAAAAAATACGGACTGATACGTCCGGATTTGAGAGTGAACTCACCAAATCTCAATACCTGGTACTTAATGGCTAACTCAATAAATCGCTTTTTATTTTCCTGCATATCTCACCTGAATTTCTATTGGCGCAGTATACGATATTTATCCCTGGCATTTCGCCCCCAACACTTATATGCCGCAATGCGACCATAACACCACATCGTTACTGATAACAGGCGAGATGGCATGACGATCGATGATTGTTTCAGGTATCATATGCGCTCACATAATAAGAACAACAGTCATGCGTATTATTTCTGCCAACACCAACGGTATTCGCGCCGCCGCAAAAAAAGGTTTTTTTGACTGGCTCAAAAAAATCGATGCAGATGTTATCTGCATTCAGGAAACCAAAGCGCAGGAGCACCAGCTCACTGACCCGCAATTTTGTCCTGAAGGTTATTTTTGCCAATATCACGATGCTCAAAAAAAAGGTTACAGTGGCGTTGCTATCTACAGCAAAGTAAAACCCAAAAAAGTCACCAAAGGCATTGGCTGGCACGATATTGATATTGAAGGCCGCTTCATTGAATTTCAGTTTGAAAAGCTCAGTGTGATTTCACTGTATATGCATTCAGGCTCTGCCAGCGAGGAGCGCCAGGATGTGAAATTTGATTTCATGGAGCGCTTTATGGGTTACCTGCAGGCACTGCGCCGCAAACGTCGTGAATTCATTATTTGCGGCGACTGGAATATCGCACATAAAATAATTGACATTAAAAACTGGAAGGGCAACCAGAAAAATTCCGGTTTCCTGCCTGAAGAACGCGCCTGGATGGATACCCTGTTTGATGAAATCGGTTTTGTTGATGCCTTCAGGGTCGTTAACCAGTTACCTGACCAATATACCTGGTGGTCTAATCGCGGACAGGCATGGGCCAATAACACCGGCTGGCGCATTGATTACCAGGTGATCACGCCCAAACTGGCGCCACTGGTAAAAGCCACTGATATCTATAAAGACGAACGCTTTTCCGACCACTCACCCTTGATTATCGATTACGATTACACGCTAGTGTAGTTCGACACCAGGTTAATAAAAACCAACTTGAAGCACACCAGTCCAAAACTCGAGCAACACAAAACCTCCTGGCTGCAGGTATTTCGATCATTGTTAACAGGGCGCATGTTACTCGCCTTTGTTATGGGATTTTCCGGCGGTTTACCGTTACTGCTCACCGGCTCTTTATTACAGGCATGGATGGTTGATGACGGCGTTGATCTTGGCACCATCGGATTATTCGCGCTGGTCGGTCTGCCCTACACCTTAAAGTTTGTCTGGGCACCATTGATGGACCGGTATTCTCCAGCACTGTTAGGACGTCGGCGTGGCTGGCTGTTTATCTGGCAGCTCTGCCTGACCGCGTCGATTGCCTTATTAGGTTTTTCAAACCCATCACAGATGCTGATGATGACAGCACTGGCCGCATTATTACTCAGTTTTTTTTCTGCCAGCCAGGACATCGTCATCGATGCTTACCGGCGTGAATCGCTGGAAGATGATGAGCAGGGTATGGGCGCTTCTCTCTATGTAGGCGGCTATCGAGTAGGTATGTTACTGGCAACAGGCGGTGGTTTATTTTTAGCCGACCACATGGCTTACCACTGGGTCTATTTGATCATGGCGACTGCGATGAGTGCAGGTTTAATCGCCACCCTGTTAGCACCTGAACCTGAAGCCAAACATGGTAAACCGAAAACACTCCAGGAAGCCGTTGTTCTTCCATTCAAAGAATACTTTACCCGTGACTATGCCATCGTCATTTTGATATTTGTCTTTTTATACAAAGTCGGCGACACCATGGCAGGTCAGATGACGACACCGTTGTATCTTGACCTGGGATTCACCAAGTCAGAAATTGCCGGCATTGTGAAAATATTCGGATTCCCTATAACTATTGTCGGCACCTTCGCCGGCGGCATACTCGTTATGCGCCACGGCATCTATAAATGCCTGCTCTGGTTTGGCATATTGCAGTCGGTTTCAACCGCTGGTTTCATCTGGCTAAGTTATATGGGCGACAACCTTTTCACGCTCACCGTGGTTATCGCATTTGAAAATCTAAGCGCGGGTTTAGGTACCGCCGCTTATATTGGTTTTATCGCCAGCCTCACCGACAAACGCTTTACTGCAACACAGTTTGCGCTGCTCACCAGCTTTATGGGTATGCCGCGTGTGTTTGCCGCCGCACCGACCGGGTATATGGTCGGCGCATTTGGCTGGTCAGGTTTTTTCCTGTTCTGTACACTGATAGCCATTCCCGGTATTTTCCTTATTATCTGGCTGCACAAACGACTGCTGGCCAGCAATAATCGTTAAAAACCAATAAAACGCCATCGTAAGTCATTGATTAACACTTCCTGCTAATCTTTTTAATACACAACAAGCCTTTGTTTTAATTGACTTTTTTTAAATATTGTCGATAAGTTGACATTGGTCATGGGCAAATTCCTTGAATTTCACTATATTAGTCTATACTAAATATTCGTTTTTAATAGAAGAGAGGAGAATTGTCATGATACTAGATACCCTGACTTATTCCATTTTAGCCGTAGTACTGGTTCTGTCCGTTGCCGTTTTTTGCTTAGAATGTTCAAAGCAAAAACCGACTCAAGAAGGATAATAACCATAAGCAACTTAAATGTGGCCTAATTTATCATTATTAACACCGCCACTAAATAAATGAAATGACACTAAAGCTAAATAAAATGACACTTAAATTTTCTGCATGGACAGTTATTGCCGTGCAGTATAAGCAACAGTGTGGTTTGAAAATAGCATAAACCCTCAGCAGGTACCTAAGCAATACCTGTAACTATTCAAACTACATTGCAAGAGGCATAACTGTTAAGGTTATGCCTCTTTTTTTTCGTCCTGACACAGCAGTGAAAAACTCTATCCCGTTAAGCCTTTATGTTCACATTCCCTGGTGCGTAAAGAAATGCCCTTACTGTGATTTCAACTCTCACGAAAAAAACAGCTCTTTTGATGAGAAGCAGTACCTTAAGGCACTGTTAATAGATTTAGATAATGAATACCAGGACAGTCAGCAGCGCACCCTGAGCAGTATTTTTTTCGGTGGCGGTACACCGAGTTTATTTTCTGCCGACTCGATACATCACATTATTGAACATGCAAAAAATCTATTTAAATTCGATGATATTGAGATAACCCTGGAAGCAAACCCCGGCACCTTTGAACAGGAAAAATTCAACGCCTTCAACGATGCAGGCGTCAATCGTTTATCCATTGGCATTCAAAGCTTCAACGATTCGCATTTAACAACGCTTGGTCGTATTCACGACCGGAGACAGGCGTTAACTGCGATTGAAACTGCAAAAAAGGCAGGTTTTGAAAACATCAATCTGGATTTAATGTTTGGCCTGCCACAACAAACCATACAACAGGCGACAGAAGACATAACAACTGCAGGTGAATTTGATGTGCCACATATTTCACATTACCAGCTCACCATCGAAGAAAATACCTATTTTCATAAACACACACCCGTACTACCGGAAAGCGACCTGATCTGGGAAATGCAAACACAATGTCAAAACATATTAATAGACAAACAATATAATCAATACGAAATTTCTGCTTATGCAAAAACAGGCAAGCAGTGTTCACATAATTTGAACTACTGGCACTTTGGTGACTATATTGGCATAGGCGCGGGCGCACATGGAAAACTCACTAAAACAGTCGAATCATTAGACGGATCATTCACCGGATCATCAAACAGGGAACTAACCATCACACGTCGCTGGAAACACCGGCAACCGTTGCAGTATATAAAGAACACGTTAAACGGCAAAACCTTATCCGGTGAACAGCAACTTAAACAAAAGGATATTGTGTTTGAATTTTTATTAAATGCACTGCGATTAAAAACCGGCAGTGATAGCCAAACGTTTAAAAAACATACCGGACTGGATTACAGGATATTAAAAACAGCAGTTAAAAATATTGATCCGTCTTTATTGTTTATCGATAAAAACAAAATCACTACTACAGATAAAGGTTATCTATTTTTAAATGAAATCCTTGAAGGTTTACTGTGAAAGCAATTTGAACCGCAGAGGCGCGGAGACGCAGAGACGCAGAGAAAATATCTTTCAATTGTTGTTGCGCCGCAGGCGCACAACATAATAACCTCTGCGTCTCCGCGCCTCTGCGGTAAATATTTTTTTGTTTTATTATAAATCATTCATCATTTTCTGTTGTCCTTGATGACGTTTCTGCAGCAGTTCTTCAACGCCTTTTGCATCATTCATCACCTTCTTCATGCCTTTTACCGAGTAAGGATTAGGTGATTCCGTTTTGGCCACTCTCGCTGGCTCTTCTTTTTCCGGTATTTTAACCGCCTGTACTATATTCTTGTTCGGGTTTAGCTCTATCTTCTCAGTATCAGCACCTGCTAGCGGAGGGGTATTACCGAATTGCATAACGCCATTTTTATCACGCCATTTATAAACCTGCACTTTTTTATCAGTGATGCCACTTGATAAACTTTTAGGCACTTTGGCTTTTATATTTTTAAATTCAGACATCCCTTTGCTAAGACTTGAATCAAAAAACGCCATAGGGTCAAATTTCCCCATATAAATCATTGGCACAACAGATAAAATCCCTAAAGTGACTAACATGGTAAAAATTTTAAATTTCATACTGTTTTCCTTTATTGGTGATTGCTAATTACTTAAGGGTACCTCTATTAATTCTGGGTTGGGCAGATTGAGATTCAGACAATCAAGAGCAAGGCGCTAAGTACTTGTAATAGTTATTCTATTGCAAGTGCTTATTAACGCAGCTATTGTAAATTCTGGGCTCAAGATGTCAATCCACGAATTAATAGAGGTGCCCTTAAGAAACCTCTGATTAAAATAACCTGCTGATAAGTATGGACGAACACAGATAAAATTTCAGAATATTACTGCTAAATTACTTATGATTGCTCATTTATTACTTAACTTCGTCAGTAAATAATAACTTGCCTCAATTTGCACTTACAGGTAGAATTCACTCCCTGTTTTTTAGCCAGATCAAGTAACACGAGCAACCTACTAAGAGTAGCACCAACATGAAAGCTGATATTCATCCAACATACAACGAAATTAACGTAAAGTGCAGTTGCGGCAACACATTCGCCACGCGCTCTACCTACGCTAAAGACGAACTGACTATTGACGTCTGCTCAGAATGTCACCCATTTTACACTGGCAAACAGAAAATTCTTGACACTGCTGGTCAAATCGACAAATTCAACAAACGTTTTGGTAATAAATCTTAATTAGATTTTTTACCTGATGCTGTCGAAAAAAGGCGCCCCAGGCCATAACCTGGAGCGCCTTTTTTTATGTCCATGGATGGACGGTATTCAGCAAAGAGCCAGGAAGGCAGTGCTGTTATGTCCATGGATTGGGCCGTATGCCGCAAAGAGCCAGGGATGGCGGTGCGGCGAATGTCCAGGGATGGACGGGCAGATATTTTGCTCCTGCAATATCCGCACTTCCACCATCCATGGTGGTCGTATTCCACAAAGAGCCAGGAAGGCGGTGCTGTTATGTCCATGGATGGACGGTATTCCACAAGGAGCCAGGAAGGCGGTGTGGTTATGCCTGCTTTATTTTTCAGCTCTATTTTTTGCCTCTTTCCCTGCACTTGCTAACAATGCCTGTAGCAGCGAACACATTGATGAAACCACGACGATTCGTTATGTCTACGATGGCGACACGCTACAACTTAGCGATGGCCGAAAAGTCAGATTAATTGGCATCAACACCCCTGAATTAGAGCGCAAAAACAAAACAGCCGAACCTTTTGCCACTGCCGCAAAAAACGCACTAAAAACCCTGTTTAAAAACCAGAAAACCATTGCTCTGCGTTATGGCGATGAGAAAAAAGATCATTATGGCCGTGTTCTTGCCCATGGCTTTTTAACAGACGGGCAAAATATTCAGGCAATACTGCTCAACCAGGGACTGGCCAGGGCAATAACCATTCCACCGAATACTCAGTTTTCAGCCTGTTACCTTGAGCAGGAGCATAAGGCACGCTGCAAAAAAACCGGCTTATGGAAACAGGACAAAATTCTTCAGGCAAAAAACCTTAACAGCCATCACGCAGGTTTTCATCTCGTTCAGGGCAAGGTAACAAACATCCGCAGTAATAAGAAAGGCATATGGTTAGATATAGAGGATAAACTTACTATCGGCATTCGCCCGGAAAACCAGTCTTTATTTGACCTCAAAGCTATACACAGCATGTTAAATCAATCAATTATTGCGCGCGGCTGGTTAAATAAGAGTAAAAAATCGACACCTTTTTATATGCGTGTACGGCACCCATTGTCCATTCAATTGCTCTCGACACTTTCATGCCCATAAGCAAAACACTAGCCCGGATCAGCTTGTTTTCAACCGTGGTAACAGAACATCAGGACAGAAATCCGCTAAGCCACTGATTTTCAACATTTAACTCGAAATCACATGCTAAAAATGCTACTATAATCGTCCTTTTTTTCTTTACCCGATATCAATCGCCCACTATAACCATGCCAACTCGCTTCAAACAACAAGCCCTGGATTATCACGCCAGGCCGAAACCAGGGAAAATCGCCACTGAAATCACCAAACCCTGCAAAACCCAGCTCGACCTTTCACTGGCTTACACACCGGGCGTTGCTGAACCCTGCCGCGCAATTCACCGTGACGAGGAAGCCGCTTATGATTACACCGCTAAAGGCAACCTGGTAGCGGTAATTACTGACGGCACTGCCGTGCTCGGCCTGGGCAATATCGGCGCACTGGCGGGCAAACCGGTGATGGAAGGTAAAGGTGTATTGTTTAAGGCATTTGCGGATATCGATGTGTTTGATATCGAAGTAAAAGCGGATTCCACTGCAGAATTTATTACTACCGTAAAAAACATCGCGCCTACTTTTGGCGGCATCAACCTGGAAGATATTGCCGCACCTGCCTGTTTCGAAATTGAAGAAGCCTTAATCGAGCAGCTGGATATACCCGTATTTCATGATGACCAGCACGGCACTGCCATCATTATTGCCGCTGCTTTACTAAACGCACTGGAACTGCAGCATAAAAAAATCGAGGATATTCGCGTGGTTTGTTTAGGCGCAGGCGCTGCCGGCATTGCCTCAATGAAACTGCTGCAGGGATTAGGCGCAGACCCGGAAAAACTCTTCATGATCGATCGTAACGGTATTATTCAATCGGAGCGCGATGATTTAAATAAATACAAACAGGCTTTTGCCGTGCATACCGACAGACGCACATTAGCGGACGCAATGGATGGCGCGGATGTTTTCATCGGTGTATCCGGCCCCGACTTATTATCCCCTGATATGCTCGCCACCATGGCACCACGTCCGGTTGTATTTGCCTTATCCAACCCGGACCCGGAAATTTTACCCGAACTGGCACACCTGACGCGTGATGATTTAATCATGGGTACCGGTCGTAGTGATTACCCCAACCAGGTCAACAATGTTTTAGGTTTTCCCTACATTTTCAAAGGCGCTCTGGACGTACGCGCCAGCTGCATCAACCAGGAAATGCAAATTGCAGCGGTACGCGCGCTTGCTGAACTGACCCATGAGCCTGTGCCCCAGGAAGTGCTGGATGCATACGAACTGGACACCATGATGTTCGGCCCTGAATATATTATTCCCAAACCACTAGACCCACGTTTGCTTGACACCATTCCACGGGCGGTTTCTAAAGCAGCGATTGCCACCGGTGTAGCCAGAAAATTTCCACAGGAAAACAAAAAATTAAAGGAAGCATAAACAGTCAGTGAATAGCGCACTAAAATGCAGGGAGCATTTTGAACGCACGATAGTGCGACCCGCAGGGTGTAGCGCAGGACTGCGCGGAATAAATACGCAAAAAAAACAGTTCTTTTTATGTTAACTCGATTTATTAACGAATTATTCGTATTTACCGGCATGTATTTGCGAATCAAATCGTTCACAGCTTATATGCTGATGCTGGTATCGCTGTTAATGGCAACAGCATCTTTCGCATCAGCAGAAGCAGAAACCATTACCTTCAAGTCAGCGGATGGTTTATTAATAAGCGCTGACCGCTATACACCGCATACCTCAAACTCAACCCCACTGATTGTATTATTTCACCAGGCAGGTTCAAGCCGGGGTGAATATAATGAAATTGCACCACGGCTAAACAAGCTTGGTTTTAACTGCATCGCGGCTGACTTGCGCTCGGGTGAATATTCCAGGGGCAAAGACAATGAAACAGCAATACGTGCAGGCAAAGCCGGACTGACCACCAGTTATGCGGATGCCCTGCCCGACATCATCGCCGCATTAAACTATGCGAACAAACACTACAGCAATAGCAAAATCATCGCCTGGGGCAGCTCCTATTCAGCCGCACTGGTACTCAAAGTGGCTGGCGACCAGCCACAACTTGTTGATGCTGTCTTAGCGTTTTCACCGGGCGAGTATTTTGCCCATGTAGGGAAAAGCAAAACATGGATTCGCGATTCTGCACAGAAAATTAAAGTACCGGCTTTCATTACCTCATCAAAAAATGAAGCTGGCGACTGGGCGCCTATCTACGATGTTATTGATGCCACTAAACGGCAAAGTTTTGTGCCTGAAACAGCGGGCAAACATGGTTCAAAAGCATTGTGGAAAAAATATGCTGACAGCCAGGCTTACTGGGATGCTGTCACTGAATTTCTGAGTACGATTTAAACCCCCGGTAATTAATGCCGCTTACTTAAGCTATAACCCGGGTCATTGCGAGCGATAGCGCGGCACTAATTTTGCCTGGAGCAAAATTGAACGCACAGGGTGCGGCCCAAAGGGTAAATTACAGGTAAGTAATTTATAATCTTTAGCGTTTGGTACGCTGCCTCAAGGGATTATAAATTACATCCATGTAATTTACCTTTTAGGTCGTTTTGCAAACGCTCAATTTTGCTCCAGGCAAAATTAGTGCTTCGTACCTCGCAATGACGAATACCGGGTTAATGTATCTGAAAAGGCTTAAGTAAGCGGCATTACCCCCGGTAATATTATTTTATCGCTTCATTTCCACCAGCTTTTTCTCTTCTCTGCTTTATCCTTTTGATTTTTTCCAGCCCGAAGTAATCGGCATAACAGACATTACGCCAGTGGTTCGGGTTAAACATTATGTCATTAAAAAAAATACTGCGCGGATATTGCTGCTGATAATCAGCAACAGCCAGGTAGCGCTGCCCATTTACTCTCGCCTGTTCAATCTGTTTATAACGCAGATTCAGATAGTCATGGTAAGGCCGGGCCAGGTGAAACAGATCAGTCCTCGCAAGTTGATAAGCTTTGCTGTCTAAAGCTGCGGCAGTGAACAGTGCTGACAGTAGCAATAGCGCAACAGCCGTGCCCGGGGTATACGGCTGCTTTATCGATTCCCCTTTACCCTGGCACAAATAGCGTAGCGTGAAAGCACCAATCGTCAGATACCAGCTGACCAGAAACAGAAAATAAATAACATCAACCGTGCGTGCCGGAGGCCACCCCCCCATGGACCACCATGCCGGAAACTGCAACACCACAGGCATTACAAATGTGCATAATATCAATATCGCAATCATTGTTTTTGAAACAAAAAACGACCTCGATGTCATCTGGTACAGCGCTGATATTGCAAATGGCGCAAGAAAACTCGAAACGATAAGAACCGGGCTGCTAACCCAGAGCCAAAGTATCTGCAAACCGACAGACAGGCTGCCGTTTATTGAACGAGACAAATCATGCTTAAGCGGAAAGTCTGCAGCGCGTATCGCATTGCCGGGAGAAAAATAAACGATAGCAAAACAAAGCAGTGCAATGGCAAGAATAACCAGCCATGGCTTTAGTCTTTCCCAGCCTGAGCGCAGGTGAACAACAATCCCCAATAAGGCCAGTCCGGTTAAAGCAAGCATACTGGTTTCATTGGTACCGATGGCTAACACCATCACCAGCAGCAAAACAGTCAATAAAGTAAAATAGCTTTTCGTGTCCTTTTGTCGATCTGCTAACTGAATCATCAAACCAAGCATCACCAGGAAAAGTATATTGGCCGTCTGGTAGGTCAGCACACCAGCCATCCAGTACAGACCACTGGCAGGACTCATCATGCCCAGCAGAAAAACACAAACGAAACACAGTGATGAAAGCAATACCGGTCGGGCAAATACGCTGACCCTGAATAATCTCGACAGGAAAAATGCCGTTGCTAAGAAAAACGCCAGAAGCACAATAGCCGGAATAAATTTATAACCCTCAAATAAACCGAAAAACACCGGGTATATTGCATACAGTGCATTGGCAGTATAACGACCGCTCCATTCAAAGTAATGCCTCCATAAATAGGGCATCAGGCCAAAATCATTTACCCCGGCCGCCATGCAAAAGTCATCTGAAGAAGGCTGCGAATACTGGCCGAGTAAAACAAATACCAGAACAACGGCAAGACAGATAGCGATCAACATATAGGGTGCTATCTGAGCAAGGCCTGTGAGTTTGTTTTGTTGTCTGTTTATATGCTTAAAAGGCTCTAATGCCCGGGGAGTTGATTGACTTAAAGAGAAACAATTGAATTAAGTATCATGGACTTCTTTAAATAAATCAACATCTATCCGTACACTGCATCAAAAATGTCGAAGCAGTGAACGCACTCGCCGGTGGACAAAAAAATTCTTTATACTGTAATATCGGCCTTAGATAAACTATTTGCAAAAAGTTAATTACTTGAAATCTAAGCAGCCATTAATATCGATAGTTGTTCCCAGCTACAACGAAGAAGAGGTGCTGACGGAATTTCATGAAGCCGTTGATAAAGCCCTGTCAAAACTTCCCGTTGATCTTGAAATTGTTTATATCAATGATGGCAGCACCGATAAAACACTGGATATTATTAATGCTTTAAGGGCCAAAGACCAACGCATTACACTGATTGATCTTAGTCGTAATTTTGGCAAGGAGATTGCCCTCACGGCCGGGCTGCATAAAGCAGCGGGTGATGCGGTTGTGGTTATTGATGCAGACCTGCAGGACCCGCCTGAACTTATTCCTGAACTGATTAAAGAATGGCAAAATGGTTACGACGTTGTTTATGCAAAACGTACTCAGCGTGATGGTGAATCATTTCTGAAAAAAACAACGGCCCACTTTTTCCATCGTATAATTCAGCGTGTTGGTAATTTTTCCATCCCGGAAGACACCGGTGATTTTCGCATACTTAGCCGCCGTGCCGTTAATGCCTTAAACACATTCAAAGAACATCATCGTTTTATGAAAGGTTTGTTTGCCTGGATAGGCTTTAGACAAAAAGCGGTTTTTTATAAGCGCGATTCTCGCCATGCAGGCAAATCCAAGTGGAGCTACTGGCGCTTATGGAATTTTGCACTTGATGGCATTACTTCATTTACCATCGCGCCATTAAAAATCTCCACCTACATTGGCACTATCACCGCATTAAGTGCATTTGGCTATGGCATTTATATGGTGATTGAAACATTACTTCACGGTAACGAGGTCCCCGGTTATCCATCCCTGATCGTTATTATACTGATGTTAGGTGGCATACAACTCGTTGCCATTGGCATTCTGGGTGAGTATCTTGGCCGGGTTTTTAACGAAACAAAACAGCGCCCACTGTACTTTATCAATGAATATTTACCCGGTATTTATGCTGCTGATAATGAAACGGATAACAATAGTCAGCAATAAAGTTTTACTGAAAGAAACCCGCCGGTGAAAACATCACAACAATTTTTTATTTATGCCGGCATTGGCGCCATTGGCACAGTCGGGCATTATGCCACCCTGGTTCTGCTGGTACAGGTCATACATACAGATCCTGTTTTTGCCAGCACAATCGGTTTTATTGTTGGCGCATTGATTAATTACCTGTTGAACTACCGCGTAACATTCAACAGTAACAAACGACACCGTGAAGCATTAACAAAGTTTTTGATCGTTGCAGGCCTGGGCGCAGTAATTAATGGCGCAATAATGACGGCAGGCATTAATATGTTTGATATACATTACCTGGTCATACAGGTAGTGGCGACCTGTTTTGTCCTTGCACTCAATTTCACTGCAAACAAATACTGGACCTTTGCTGATTAACAATCATGCCAATAGAAAATCCGGATGCTTTCGCCAGGGTAGGGGCAGAATGAAACCAATCGTATCGTACAGGTTTTTTACTCTGACCCGAATGCCAGTAAGTTAAGATTTTGCCGGCAACGCTATCGCTTATGCCGGCCTACGGTGAGGGTCGATTTCCCTGTAGGCCGGCATAAGCGATAGCGTTGCCGGCGATATACTCATTAGCGATCACCTTAACTTACTGGCATTAACTCTGACCCAAACACTATTTTTTCTTAGATTCAGAGGGTTGAGCAGGCCAAACCCCGATACAGAGACTAGTCGATAGATTTAATAGGTTAACACTGTTGTGTTATCGGCAAACAGAGCTGAGAGTGTTCCGGTAAATTTAACCCCGTCAATGACCTCATCCTGTTTTATTCCGCCAACATTTTCCATACACATTTTACAGAGAATGACCTGACCGCCAGATTTCATGAACCCCTGTAACATTTCGGGTATGGTTTTGCCATTAGCATATCTGTTCTGCGGGATGTTTTTATCTACCCACCTAACACCCTGTGCGCTTAAAAATATCGTTACCGGAATATCTCCTGTACTCAATACCTTGTTACTAATACTAACTGCCATGGCAGCACGATCAAGATCATCAGATATTAAATTAACAAAAAGTTTTTTATCGTCTTCATCTGCAAACCCGGTTGAGTTAATACCGAAGTACAGAAAGGTGAGTAATAATAAAGAAAATATTTTTTTCATAAAAGAGGCCTTTTGAAATCTAATGGGTTTTTTAATAAATATTCGATAACGCTTTTATATCAGGTTTTGTGGTCATGTTGCCATGATAAATATCAAAAGCTTCATAACTGGTAATTTGTTTCTAAAAAGGATGAAAAGAATACCCGGATATTTCAAAGAAATACACTGAAAATAGCCCACAAATTCATTTTCATCGGGCATACAATAGTATTGTTGAATTGCTTTCATTCCATAGAGGAGGTATCGCCATGTCGACGACAATGCTTGATGTCACTTTGCATATCGATGAGGAAACCACACATAACGAAAGGGAGGATTTACGTGATGCATTTTTGAGTAAAAGAGGTGTGATGACGGCGGATTGCAGGGATGACAGGCCGCATCTTATGATTGTTGGATTTGACCCGGAAGACATAACAACTTCTGAGCTAATCGCAACCGTTCAGAATCGCGGTTATCATGCTGAGTTAATTGCTATGTAATAGCACTGCTGTCTCGTTAAAAAATATATTATTGTTTACAAATAGCGGCATAGCAGACGTTAACCAATGATTCTACAAACCGAGACATGAATCGGTAACTTCTTGCTGAGACACGCAGTGAATGACTGATGTGAATTATTCACACCAGGCACCGCCGCTAAATAATTAATGGCTAATATGCGCAACAATAAGCTGCACGTCGTCTGTGGCTGTAAAATTTAATGAATCGCCACGAATAAGGTCACCATCTGCCACCGCTTCATCATTGGCGAAGCCTTTTCCTCGTGTAATATAAGCCAGAAATGGTTCATCAACTGTTACCCTTTGTCCGTTATTGAGCATGGCAACATCAATTTTGGTTTTTGCCGGAAAGTCTGAATCGCTGTTCTTTTCGCCGCCATAAATACGAGTGAGCTCACCGGTTACGGGTTGATACACTTTATAGTCTGCTGGCTGACCTGCTTGCTCAGGTAACACCCACAGTTGAATCATCCGGTTCCAGTTCTCATCAGGGTTAATTTCATTATGCGAGAAGCCTTCACCACCAGCACGTTGTACCTGTACATCATTGCTGTACAGGTTTTTACCGTGCTGCAATGAACCTTCGTGTGATAAGCGGCCATCGACCAATACGGAGATCACATCAATTTCGTGGTGGTTGTGCATGTGTGTTTCACCGTGTGGCATAAAACGGGCATCAGCCAGATAGACGAAGTTTCCTATGCCGGGCCAGCTGCCGTCTTTGTTTTCATGCGGACCAAATAACCTTGGTTCTTTCACCAGGCGATGTTCTTTTAAGCCGGCAAAGCCACCTTCGATCAGGCTGTCGCGTTTTAAAATATCAATGGGACTATTCATCATGCCCTCCGTTGTTTGGGTTTAGTTTGCCTGCTGTATATCGGCCCGTTGTATATCGGTCTGCTGTAATTCGCTTTGTCGTAATTCAAATTCATTTTCAATTAATTTATTTACTGCCGACATCAATAAGGTATTAAAGTCATCGTTAGTAATACGACCCTGTTCACTATCAAAGTTTTCATAAAAACCGGGTAACGAAAAACTGGCGATCACCCTGCCCTCAAAAAACGGTGCTGATGTTGTTGCTGTTGCCAGCACACTGGAAGCGCCACCCGGGCCTGGCGAGGTAGCAAGAAATACCATCGCTTTGTTTTGAAACACTTTCGGGTTGATGCGCGAAGCCCAGTCGAAGGTATTTTTATAAGCCACCGTGTAAGCCCCATTATGTTCAGCAAAGGAAATAATCACAGCATCACTCTCGCCGATCTTCTTTAGAAAATCTTTTGCTAACTGAGGTTGCCCCAGCTCGGCTTCTCTATCTTCACTGAACAAAGGAAGCTCATAGTCATTTAAATCTAAAATTTCTACTTCATGCTGATGCCGATTTTCCTCAAGCAATAAACGGCCTGCATAGCTGACCAGTTGTTTATTGATGGATTTTTTACTGCTGCTTGCGGCGAATGCGAGTACTTTCATTTTTATGCTCCAAACTTAGTTTTTGAGTTATTTTTTCTATTTCTTTGATTTTCGTTAAATAAAGTGTAGATTGTTACCAAATACTAATAAATATGGCATATAGAAAATAACTATTTCCATATAGACAGCAATGATCGACGCGACAGCAACAATAAAGACAATAGATGGTTCTTAAAATCGCTAATACAAATCTTCTTGATGGTGTTGCTGTGTTTGTCGGGGTAATCAATGCCGGCTCATTTACCGCGGCAGCGCAGGCGGTGGGGCACTCCACATCGTATGTCAGCAAAGAAATCACCCGGCTGGAAAAGCGCCTGGGCATTCGCTTGCTGAATCGCACCACACGCACCATCAGTCTGACAGATGCGGGCAGGGCATATTTCGAGCGATGCAGTCAGATTGTGATCGATGCTGAAAATGCGGAACGTTCGATCAGTCAGCTGCAGGACAAACCACGCGGATTATTGCGGGTGAATGCACCGGTGAGTTTTTCCTCGGCATATCTTCTCGATTACCTGTCTGAATTCATGAGCAGCTTTCCAGAAATAACACTCGAAATAGAATTTAATGACCGCATGATTGATGTCGTAGCGGAAGCTTATGATGTAGTAATCCGTGCCGGAAAAATAAAAAACTCTAACCTGGTTGCACGTAAGTTCACCAGCTCAAAAAGTGTTGTAGTCGCATCACCGGATTATTTGAAAAAAAATGGCCGCCCGTTAGATGCGAGTGAATTAGAACAGCATGCCTGCCTGGCATATTCATTGATAACAAACCCTACGGCCTGGGATTTTGTAAAAGACAATAGCCATACAACGGTAAATTTTAAACCTCGCTTGATGGCTAATAATGCCGAGCTCGAAGTCGCAATGGCGGTAAACGGGGTCGGCATAGGGCGCTTACCATTGTTTTGCTGTGAGCAGGAAATCGCAAGGGGAAAGCTGGAAATAATTTTAGAGGATTATGTGCAGCCTGAAATAGGTGTCTATGCCGTTTATCCACATCGCCAATACCTTACCGCCAAGGTGAGGGCTTTTGTTGATTTTCTTGTGGATAAATTTAAGGATTAAACTTAACTCAACAACTATGGACTGAAAGTCCATATACCGGCATGTTGTTAGCCGGTATCCATCTCTTAGCGCAGTACCAACTCCAGTTATAGATTCCGGCTAACAACATGCCGGAATGACGTTGCATTTTTTGTAGGCCTTCATAAGCGATAGCGTTGCAGGCGCATACTCTGGCTATGCCTGCAACGCACCTTATAGTCGCCATCGCTGATCTTCCAGTGCCGGGTCATCCATGCGCACCTTGAAGCGCTCCAGCTGTTCTTCAGCATCGATGTGGAGATAGAATTTGAGAACATGGGTACCATTGTCATGCAGCAACTTCTCGAAGTTATTAATGTGCTGGTAACGACCGGACCAGACGCTCTTCGGCACCAGGTTGTGCACACGCTGAACCAGTACATCCTCGTAATGTGAACGGTTGAAGATGGCAACATGACCTTTCTGCGGTGTCGCTTTATGATAACGCCACATAAAGTCATGCGCCGCTTCCTCTTTTGAGGGCACCTTGAAACCGGTGACCGTGCAGCCCTGCGGGTTCATCGCTGAGAGCACATGATTGATGGTGCCGTCCTTGCCGGCAGCATCACGCCCCTGCAGGCAGATCAGCAGCGAACGTTTGCCTTCGGCGTACATCAGGTACTGAAGCTGCTACAGCTTCTGGTCGTAGGCCTCAATCTCGGGCAGCGCCTGTTTATGGGATTCGTGCTGGTCTTTGTAGCCGGCGTCGATCTTACTCAAATCGACCTTGCTACCCGGCTTTATACGAAATGTCTTGCTGTAGCTCATG
>Ga0164315_10000281_pt1 | contig 33497 bp, 29 predicted proteins | sample GuaBasSedimGuay6_FD_113737 | JGI IMG/M metagenome (GOLD analysis project Ga0164315, IMG submission 113737) | Subseafloor sediment microbial communities from Guaymas Basin, Gulf of California, Mexico - Guay6, Core 4569-2, 0-3 cm | ecosystem: Environmental > Aquatic > Marine > Hydrothermal vents... | reverse complement strand
GTCAGAAAATCCCATTCGTTCAACACAAGCCCAAGCGCAAGTGCTGCAGCCGGTGGGTGTTCCGTTTTCGTAAGCACCATCACAAACATGGCGAGACCAGTTGCGAGTGCACCAAAAACAATCATGGCCACGTGTGCAGTCACAATATCTGAATAGGTAATTGCAGCATTCAGTGTGCCGATTGAGCTGCCAACCAGGATACCGACAAGATAACCACCAATCATGTACCGAGGCTCCGACTGCAGCGATCGCGGTACAGCAAACGCGATGAAGGTGCTGGCGCCGAGTGCGGCGATCAATACGGTTTGCGTAACCGTGTCCAGGATTAGCAGCAAGATGAGAACGACCACACTGGCCAGCGTGCATTGTAGTAAATACCTGTTGAGGTTATCTCTGCGCAGCCGGTCCCCGAGACCCAGTTTCATAATTAGCGCGTGCATTGGTTATTCACTCCCGATATTTTTGTCAGCTACTGGGCGCCTATGAAGTTGTTACAGTTGATGCGATCCATTAGCAGCGTATGTCATTGAATTAAACCGAAGCCCGCGCTGTTACCGGACTACGCTTCAGGAATCGAGTCCAGACCTTCGCGTAGCGTTGTAGCCCAACGCTGCAGCAAACGCCGAATTTCGCCCCAATTGCTGACAGTGTTGGATAGCATCGCCTGGCCACTCCCACGCTCCGCAATACGGCGTTCGGCAGCCCGAAAGATGACCTCGCCGCTCATGGAGTCGGCGGCTTCGAGAAGTAGAGTGATTTCCCCTACCGAAGAGATGTAGATGTTGGAGCGGCCCACCGGCTCAGGCGGTACATTTGAAACTATGTCGTGCAGGCCGCCGCTAATGACCAGTACATTCGGTCCAGGCTCCTCAACCATGGTAAACCGTGTGCTCTTCGCCATTTCCTCTCTGAATATGGTCGAGACCTCTTCTCTCAGTCGCTCCCTGCTTTCTTCGTCTATATAAAACTCACCCGAAGTAGACATCGCCTGTGTCGAAGATATTTTTCTGACCGCTCGGAACTCGAGAAACGCACCCCCAGCCATGATCTGGTCATATTTTGAAAAATCGATATCCGGATCAGCCCATGCCAGCTTGAATATCGAATTATCGATTGCATGTAATCCGTCATAAGTAATCTCGGCGTTCGGTCCTTCCTGTATCGTCGGCGGCGCGCTGCTGCAGCTCGCAATTGCCATGACAGACATAGCTAAAAGAATTTTCTTCATTTTTGTTTATCCTGATTCGGGCCTACGCAAAAGTGGCCAGCGTCGCCGATTCCTGACGCTGGCAATAACTGTATCATTATACAGCGATCCGCGAAGCCGAAGAATCGACCTCGGTGAAATCGCGCATTACACTCGCACCACGATAGAAAAAATAGAGGCCAGCGATTTGCACGACATGATAGAGATCATTGTGATTAAAGTGGACGTGTAAATCGAAGCCACTTCGCTGTATAGCGGCACTAAGGACCGAGACTGCGACGCCAGATAAAATCCATTTAGCACTTTCCGCCTTGTATCGTACGAGTGCCGACACCTGAAGTATGCAGATAATGATGAATGTGGAAAGATTATTGAGGACGGCATAAACGAAGTCATCATGATCGATCAACCACCACGCGTATGCCGAGCAGATCAGCACGCTGTAAGCATAGAAAAACAATCTCCATGTGCGAGTTGCCACCGATCCGCTGATCGTTCCAACGAGCACGAAGAACATCGCGAGACCAACCGAGTAGAGCGCACCCATCCAAAGCAGATTCAACCAGCTTTGATCCAGATAAGCGGCGAAGCCATGATCGGTTCCGCCGAAAAACGCCCCCAAACCAAGAAAGACAAATGCTACACTCCAGGACCGCCGACTCAGTTGAGCCCTGTTAGCTTGCGGCACAAGCAGTCGTGCCGCAAACCAGAATGCGGCCACTGTAATCATGTAATCGGTGGCCGTCGTCATCGGCTCGGTGATTGTTACACCGAATATTTCAATTTGCGGCGTCACAGCCCGAGCAACTTCAGTTCGCTGTTACGATAAATATCACACAGTCAGGTTTGAATAAAAGATACCAAGAATTGCTAACGGCACGACGTAACGAATCAGGAAACGCCAGGTCTTGAATAACAAACCATCTTTCAGGTCGAGCCCCTCCATTGTCATGTCTTTCGTAAGCCACCAACCTATGAAGAGCGCATACAACATGCCGCCGATAGGCATCAGAATGCTCGTAATCGAATAGTCAATTAGATCAAAAGGAGTCATACCGGCAAACGTCTTGAAAGATCCCAGCGGAAATACATCCTCGAGATAATTGAATGAAAATACCGTCAAAAATCCGAATACGAAAATCGCTGAACCAAGCGCTATCGCCATTTTTGGTCGGCTGCTGCCCTTTATCTCCTCCAGTCGGCAAACCGAAACCTCCAACATCGATAATGATGAGGTTAGCGCCGCCAGAAATATAAGGATGAAGAATAGAGTGCCAACAAACACACCGCCGGGCATGCTCGCAAAAGCAGTCGATAAGGTGACGAATATCAGACCGGGCCCCTGTGCAGGATCAAGGCCATACGCAAATACGATCGGAAAAATCATGAGACCGGCGAGCAATGCGACTAACGAATCGCCAAAGGCAATAATAAAGGATGACTTAACCAGGTCTACATCATCGGGCAGGTACGCTGCATAAGTCAGGAGAGCGCCAATACCGACATTCACTGAGAAAAATGCCTGTCCGACTGCCGCCAAAGTTACTTGTGGCGTTAACTTCGAGAAGTCCGGGCGGAACAGGTAATCGACTGCCTGCATGAACTCACCGGCAAACATGCCATAAATAACGAGGCCTATCAGCATCACAAACAATGCCGGCATCATGATAACCACGGCTCGCTCGATGCCCGCTTTGACGCCTCGGGAAACGATAAAAATAGTGCAGGCCATGAATACAGCATGCCAGGCGATTAATGTGCCGGGGCTGTGCAGAAACTCGTCGAATGTCGCACCGACCTCAGCCGGAGACATGCCCGTAAACACACCGGCCATTGTCTTGAAGATATAGGCCAGCGCCCAGCCGGCGATAACACTGAAAAAACTTAAGACAAGAAAGAGTCCGAATATTCCAAGCCAGCCAAGCCACGCCCACTTGGGGCTGGAGCCGATCTCTACAGCGATGCTCTTCAACGTCGCAGGCGCGCTCATACGACCACGCCGGCCAAGCATCATTTCGCCCATCATTATCGGTGTGGCGATCAGGAGAATCGCAGCGAGGTAGACGATGACGAATGCCGCTCCACCATTAACCCCGAGCATATACGGGAATTTCCAGATATTGCCAAGCCCGACAGCGGCGCCAATTGCGGCTAACAAGAATCCCATACGAGTAGAAAATGTTTCATGTGTTTGCGTCACAGCCATTTCGAGTTCCTGTTAGTCCGTTTCAATGCGGTTTTAGTTATTTATTAAATCCGAAAATATGGTTGTTATATCGAGCAGGTCCCACAGGATAATACCAATTGCGACTGGTGCAATATAGCGATTGGTAAATCGCCAGTAAGTTCGCCAGGCGGCACTATCCTGGTCAAATTCCTCCTGGACCGATGCGCTCCTGATTACCCAGCCGGCGAATACAGCGATTAATAATGCGTTGACCGGTAACAGGACGTTGGCGACGGTAAAATCCGCAAGGCCGAAAATGGTCTTATCGATACCCATGAAGGCCAACGGGTAAAAGTCAGACGCGAAACTGAACGAGAACACAGAGCCCAGTCCCAGGACCCAGATCGCAAAACCGGATATAACGGCAAGTTGCCTGCGCTTGCCGGGATAGCGCTCTTCCAGCCAGGCAACGATTGGTTCCAACATGCCCAGCGCAGACGTGTAAGCGGCGAACAGCAACAAGATGAAAAACAACGTGCCGAATAACTGGCCACCGGGCATATTGCCAAAGGCGATCGGCAAGGTTACAAATATCAAACCGGGGCCTTCACCGGGATCCAGGCCGCTGGCGAAAACAATGGGGAATATGGCCAGGCCAGCCAGTAAAGCCGCGAGTGTGTCGCCAATACAAATAACGGTGGCTGACTGCCGGAGCGAAAAGTCGTGTGGCATGTATGCACTATAGGTAATGAGCATACCAACGCCGATCGCCAGCGAAAAAAGTGCCTGGCCCAATGCGATCAGAACGGATTGTCCGGTTATCTCACTGAAATCCGGCTTGAACAAAAATTCAACGGCAGCACTGAAGTCGCCAGCCACAAATCCGTAGACGACCAGTATCAGGATCATTGCATACAACGCCGGCATCAGGAATTTTGTAGCGCGCTCAATGCCATCGTTGACACCGCGTGCTACCACCCAGATCGTCATTGCGATAAATGTGCCATGCAAAGCCGCCTGGTAAACAGGCTTGTCGACACGTTCGCCAAAAGTATCCTGTGACGTGTTGGCGTTAAAACCGCTAAATGAGTCAGTTAACGCGAGCGATAAATAGTCAAGCGACCAGGCCGCGACAACCGCGTAATAGCTAAGACCGATGACGGGAACGAGAAGGCTTAACCAGCCAATGGAGAGCCAGAACGAACTGGCGTTCTCCAGACGAATCAGATGAGCGATAGAATTGACGGGGCTGCGGTGGCCACGTCTGCCGAGGAGCAATTCGCCGGCCATAATTGGCAAACCAAGCAGAAATACGAAGCCCAGGTAAATGAGTACAAATCCACCGCCACCATTTTCGCCGGCAATGTAAGGAAAGCGCCACAGGTTGCCAAGACCGACGGCGCCGCCGATTGACGCCATCAAAAAGGCCGGTCGACTGGACCAGGAGGTACGAATGGCTTCAACGTCGGTCAAAACAGAGTGTGGTCCTTATTCTGGATAGCTGTATCGTGCATCAGGCATAGCAGCGTCGTCACCATGCCGTTTTGCCGTCACTGCGTATTTGCGATGAACTGGCCGGAGCGTTGATCTGTCATTTCACCTTCCGCGACGACAGCGACGCCATTAACGATGACGTAGTCGAAGCCCTGAGTATATTGGTGCGGATCTGAAAACGTCGCCTTATCCGTAACCGTGTCCGGATCGAACAATACGAGGTCTGCAACAAAGCCGGGTCGAACAATGCCACGGTCATGAAAGGAAAAAGTCCTCGCGGGCAATGAAGTCATGCGCCTTATTGCATCCTCCAGCGTTAATACATTTCGCTCGCGAACAAAATCGGCAAGTACTTTTGCGTTCGTGCCATATGAACGTGGGTGCGGATGTCCCCGCCCAAATGTACTTATGTGGCCATCGCTGGCGACAGCCGTATTTGGGTAACGATATATAGAGTCCACATCATCCTTGCTCATATAGTGGTATACCACCGAAGCACCCTGACTATTTCCGGCAGCGCCGCCCTCGACCATCATGTCAAGAATGGTTACGATTTCATTATCTATCGTTGCCGGCCTCTCGGTGAGCCTGTTAATTTCGCTGATAGTCCTGCCATTATATGAGGGCTCCGGTTTGTATTGAGCGATAGCTGCAAACGAATAATCTGTATATCCATTCGCGGCGAGCATCGATTTCATCTCATCAACAATGCGGTCGTGAGTGTCCGAATCCTCAATTCTTGCAGCAATTTTTGCCGTACCGCCGGCTACTGCCCAACGAGGCAGGTTCAGGCCAAGATTGGAACTTGCCCTCTCATACGGGTAAGCATCGACGACAACGTCCACGCCTTCGCGACGATACGACTCGATAAGTTCAAGTGCTGAACCGATTTGGCCCCAGCGTGTCGGTCCCTTTATCTTAAGGTGCGAAATTTGTACTGGCATATTTGCTTCCCGCCCGATACGCACCGCTTCATCAATCGAGTCGTGCAACATTGCGCCTTGTTCACGCATGTGGCTGGTATAAACGCCGCCATAACGTGAGGCGACCTTCGCAAGATTGATTACCTCATCCGTCGTTGCGTAAGTACCGGGCACATACAACAAACCAGTAGAAAGCCCTACTGCGCCGTCGCGCATTGCCTGCTCGACAACCGCCTCCATTTTCTGCATTTCATCAGCGGACGGCGAACGATCATCCAGGCCCATCACGCTACGGCGAACAGAGTTGTGCCCGATCAGCGTTGCGACATTAATGCCGAGGTTTTCGAGGCTGTCACGCCATGCAGCAACGTCGACTTCTGAGCCACCGCAGTTGCCGGTGATAATCGTCGTTACGCCATCCAGTACATAGTTGTCCGCCCGCGGTAGTCTTTGCAGGCCATCACGACTGTCGGAGGATTCAACATGTGTGTGCACGTCGATGAAACCGGGCGCCAGCACACGACCTGCTGCCTGTATAACCTGGTCGGCCTCGATATCAAGGGTCGTGGCCAGCGCAACGATCTTGCCATCGTGAACGGCGACATCGCTGACAAACCAGGGACTGCCGGTGCCATCAATGATACGAGCTTGTTTTATCAGCAGATCGACGTCTGCTGCGTTTGCCTGAGCGATGAATACCTGTAACAACACCAGGACGCACGCCAGACGGATTTGCCGCAATACTTGCTGCATTACACTCTCCCCCTGCTGTCAACTGGAATCCGGATTTCTGGTTCTGAATCGCCGGTTTCTGATTCCAGCATCAAGTGTAGTCCGCACAGGCTATATAGTTAAGTACCCAGGAACACTAAATGTCGTTGATTCCCGGTAACGCCAGGGCATTTGCCCGGCTGAAATTGACGTTGGCACCAATGTCCAGCATATTCATGCGGTGTCGGACGGTATTGCCGATGCTCCGCAATCGGTTGAGGTTTCACGAGATCGTCTACTAATTTGAATATCCTGATTCGACAAGCACTGCGTGCCATTGCGCGCGTACTCGCGATGCTATTGGTGGTGATCGTGACCATTTGGCTGATTCGGGGCCTGGATGCCCGAAAAATGCCGGACCTTGCGATATGGCATACGTATTCGCTGAAGAGTGAGTTCCATGCCAGGGATTTTCCGGATGGAATCAGCTTTGAGCAGTACCAGGGTCTGGAAGCACGACTGGACGAGGAGCTGGAAGAGACTATATATCGCAAGGTTGTTGCCGGCGCACGAGGCCAGTTCAATCGTTACGACAAGACGAGCCAGGTTTTTGCCGGCCCGTCCGGTCAAAAGTGGAACCGCTCGTTCGAACGCGACACAGCAGACCCCGCCGGCGGGATTCTGCTACTCCATGGAGCGTCCGATTCGCCGTACAGCGTTCGGGTGCTGTCGGAGAATTTCAGGAAGCAGGGTTTCTATGTTCTGGCACTACGGTTGCCCGGCAACGGGACAATTCCGGCCGGATTGAACCAGGCCAGCCTGGATGATTGGCTAGCCGTTACGCGAATGGGAGCAGGGCACGTTAGAAAAAAGATCGGGCCAGATCTTCCTTTATACTTGGGTGGTTATTCAGTTGGTGCCGCGCTAGTTCTCGATTACGCGCTCGATGCACTGACTGATACTTCGCTGGCGATGCCCGATCGTTTGTTTCTCTATTCACCGGCGATCGGTATTACAAAGTTTGCGCAATTCTCCGATTGGGACGTAGCGTTGAGTTCGGTTCCATTTTTTGAAAAGTTCGCCTGGATGTCGATCCAGCCCGAATTCGATCCGTACAAATACAATTCGTTTGCCAAAAATGCCGGGCACATTACGTATCTGCTAACAGAGAGATTGCGAAAGAAAATACTGGCAAACAAGAATTCATCGCTATGGCAGTCGCTGCCGCCAATCGTCGCGTTTCAGTCCTTGGTCGACTCGACAGTGCACACCGGGACATTGGTAAGTGAGTTGTACCTGCACCTGCCCGAAAACGGCAGCGAGCTCGTTTTGTTCGACGTCAACAGGGCAAACGATTTACAGGATTTCATCCTGGATAAAGAACGCACAATGCTTGACCAGCTAAAGGAAGGGCAGGAGACGCAATTCAGTTTTACCCTGGTTGCAAATAAAACAGGCGATACCCGGATGGTGCAGGCGCGGACCCGTTTGGCAGGCGAAGAGGATTTTTCCGCCGAGGACCTTCGTGCCAGTTGGCCGTCCGGCGTATATTCACTATCGCATGTCGCTATACCATTTGAGGACACGGACCCGTGGTATGGTGCTGCAACCGAATTTGATGGGGAGCAGGTCTTGTCAATTGGTGCAATTGCACCGCGAGGAGAACAAGGGCTCCTAACGGTCCCTGCAGCTCAATTAATGCGGTTAAGGCATAATCCGTTTTTTGATTATGTCGCTCGGCGGACGGATAATTTCTGTGTTGCGTGCCGACATACAGAACCTGGTGATGATGAATCAGATTCTCAAAATTGAATCATGCGAATTAGATTGGCTCCAATGATCAGGAATCGAACATGAGATTGACGAGTTGAATAAATTACGATTAATTGCGGCAGTTAGCGTCCTTGCGATAACGAGCGCTTGTGTCCCTATACGGGCACCGGAGCAAGACGGGTTCCTTAGCACATACGAAAACCTTGATGTTGTTGGAAAAGATCGCTTGTTCTACCCAGGCTCAAGGGTGGGGGAATACAGCAAATTCATTATTGACCCTACAAAATTACTTTTTACTCCTGACCCCGACGAAGCACGGTTCACGACGGAGGAATTGTCAGATCTCCTTGAGTATTTCGACAACGCGGTCCTGGAGCAACTCAGCAAGGAAAATCATAACGGACCGGGTTATGAAATTGTCGAGGAACCGGGAGAGGGAGTGGCGCGAATACGTATAGGCATAAATGATGTCGAGGAGTCTATCGTGGCATTGAATATTGTCATATACACGAAGATAACCGGAGCCGGGCTGGGTGGCGCCTCGGCCGAGGGAGAAATGATCGATTCGCTGAGTGGCGAACAACTCGCCGCGGCAGTGCGTTGGGGCAGTGGCAGCCGAATACTGCATGCTGGTTTAACACATACCGGCGATGCCAAGATTGCCATTCATCATTGGGCGAGAGACTTGCGACACTGGATCGACTTTGCGCATGGACGAACGGGCACGCCTCCTAAAGGAACCTGATTAGTCCTTACTTTCATGCGTGTTTACATGCACCTTGCCCTCTGAACTAACGTGGACCCTGTATCGGTCACCCGTTTCACACGTTGCCACATAATCAAGCTCGTCCTGGATGTCGTAACTGACTACCTGCTCGCACGGCGATCCTTGCAAAGAGATGATGGCGAACAAGTCTTTTTTAACGATCTCCGCGTGTTCGGCTTCAGCAGATGCCATCGGTGCTTGTTCATCACTGCTTCGTGAGCATGCCTGAACGAATACCAAAGCGGCTATGCACGTAATATAAACTGATGCGATGTTCATCTCACGCCCCTTTTCGCGATCGCATCTGACGAAATCTGTCAGGATCTTTCAGGTCCAGCCAGATTCCGGCCCAGGCATTGCACAATTGTTGATGTAAAAATAAATCATCGTCATGAATTAGCATTGCGATTTTCATGAGCAACAAATTGTATTGCTCCTCGAGTTGATCAAGTGTGAATTTGCTCTTCTTGTCGTGCCACGATTCGAGACGAGACAGTACTTTCTTGATATCACTCCCGAGGCGAATCTTCGTAATCTTCCCAATTGCTTTCGTCTCACGAAGTGCGGCGGTCAGCATCTCCAGGTCAACAATTTCCTCCGCCACGGAAGGGCAGGCCGAATAAGGGCCCGCAGCAGCAGGTACCGCAGTGCTAAATGTTGTCAGCAGGCTGGCAAGAAAAACAACGAGCAACGCTGGAAGAAGTCGACGCATTTACAAATGATTCAGGAGTGGCGCAGACTCCTAGCCTTCGCAAAACACTCTGACCTTCTTAATCGCTATATCCGTAGCTTCTGCCGTTGTGGCCTGCAGCGCCATCTCTTTGGCGGCGTGACACTCGGCAGCCTCGCTCTGGCTATGCGCATACACAACCGGGTCGGCCAAAGCTTCGTGACCACGATGTTCGCAGTGCACGGCAGAGGTACGCTTGATATTTGCAGTCTGGCCCAGTTCGACGACCACACAGTCGCCCTCTACGATGCCACCGCTTTCTGTAATTACTTTGGTCACACTGCCATCGTCGAAATCAACTGTATATTGATAGGCTTTTCTGTTTCCCTCCAGTATTGCTGTGAGCAACGCTCCCGCCAGCGCTCCTTCAACGGCATGTTTGCCGCGGTGATGATGGCCAGACGTAGCGCCGCCGACCAGGCCGCCCATTACAGCGCCCTTGCCAGCCTGAGACTGAACTTTTACCCGGTCAATCGTTTCCACGGTGCCGTAGCGAATTTCAAAGGCAGAGCCCAATTGATTTCTTGGGATGTTTTGCGCCGAGGTGCTGCTGGCAATGAGTATTGACATCGTGAAAATTATTGAGCCTATTTGAGCGATCTTACTGTTCTGCGTCATTTCCTAAATCTCCTGTCGTTCGGTGGGGCCGGCGCTAAAGCAACGCTGATTAGATGGTGTATTCTGGCAAGCATACTGCGTCTGTTCAAGCTTAATAGATGGAAAACGACACTCCTCAAAGGTCCTGGAATGGTAAATACGAATGCATTGCGACAATTGGTGAGACTGGCGATAAAGATCGCGCTCTCGATTTTTCTTGTCCTCACCCTGACACATAACGCCTGGGCAGACAGACCCAAGGTGGGGTTGGTGCTTGGCGGAGGCGGCGCCAGGGGTGCGGCACACGTCGGTGTGCTGAAAGTGCTGGAGCGTGAGCACATCGCGATAGACTACATCGCCGGAACCAGCATGGGTGCGGTTGTTGGCGCGCTATACGCATCCGGCAATACAGCAGCGGAAATTGAAGAGATTCTTCGCTCGATCGACTGGCAACTCGCCTTGAGCGACAAAGGTCCGCGCTCAACACATTCGATCAGCAGCAAGAAGAATGACGTTGAATTCGCTATCTCGTTGGAGGCAGGATTTCATGACGGGAAAATGGATTTTCCAACAGGACTTCTGCAAGGCCAGCAACTTGAATTATTATTGCGCCGACTGTTTGCTGACGTCAGTCATGTCAAGAATTTCGATGAGCTATCGATTCCGTTCAGAGCGGTAGCCACGAATCTTGCAACAATGCGACCGATGGTTTTTGATAGTGGCGACCTGCCACTGGCTGTCCGCGCCAGTATGTCGGTACCTGGTGCGTTTGAGCCAGTGCACTACGAGGACATGGTTCTCGTTGACGGCGGCATCGTTGACAACGTGCCGGTAGACGTAGCGCGGGCAATGGGTGCCGACATTCTGATCATCGTCGATGTCCGGACACCGCTTAGTCCGGCGTCCGAATTACATTCAATCGGTGCTGTGCTCAATCAGGTAATCAACGGACTGATGGTAGCTGAAACTGATCTCGAGTTGAGCAATCTTGGCCCGAATGACGTTCTGATTTTCCCGGAGTTACGTGATTTGTCGTCAGCAGATTTCCAGCGCTCGCCCGAGGCGATTGCCTGGGGGGAGGAGGCGGCAGTTACCCATCTTGCGCAGCTGCAATCACTCAGTCTGTCAGCAGCCGATTACACTGCTTACGAGTCCGGTCGGGCGAAGCTTTCGACCGTGGCGCCGCACATTAATAATATTAATATACGGCACGAGTCTGCAGACACACAAAACACAGTCACCGCGTTACTCGGCTGGCAGGCAGACCAACCACTCGATGTAGAGCGCCTCGAATCGGGTATCGCCGAGATCTACAGCGACGGCAGGTATAGCAAGATCCAGTACGAAGTCGTTCCACAGGGGCAGGACATCGATCTTGATATCAATCTGACCGACAAGCCATGGGGGCCTACTGTGATCGAGGCGGCGTTACGTGTTTCAGATAATTTTGACGGGGATAGCAATTATTTGCTGTCAGTCGAATCACTGACAAGTCACATCAACTCCAGGGGAGCCAAATGGATTAATCGGGGGCGCATTGGCATTCGGACTGGTCTCTTTTCGGAATTTTATCAGCCGATGTCGGCGAATCACCGCAACTTCATCGCCCCGTCACTGGAATATACGGCACGCAACGTAAACGTAACTTCGACAGATGATCAAACTATATGGCGTGACCAACGAAGTATTCTCGCCATTGATGCAGGGCACGCTTTTGGTAACCACGCCGAGATTCGTCTTGGTTATGAAGTGGGTTATGCAGATACCCGGCTCCTCGTAGGCGATACGATAGTTGATACCAATACAAGTTTTACCATCAGTCAGCTATCGCTGGAATATTTGCGGGATACGCTGGATGACGCTGCATTTCCGGAGAATGGTTTGTTTTTTGACGTGAAAATAAATCATCCGCTGGAGTCATTGGGAGCAGATGCAAACTCACCAGCGTATTTTCTTGATATATACAAACCTGTATCTGCAGGTCGTGGGACGGTTCTTTTTGGGCTAAGCGCTAATGGATCAACCGACGACGATATCGTATTTCAGGAGATTCTTACCCTTGGTGGACTAACGCGCCTTTCGGGTTACCAACCCGATCAACTGTTTGGGCGGTACACCGGGCTCGCCAGTATCGGCTACTACCGACGCATGGGAAGTGAGCAGAAATCATTGCTTGGCACGCCGGTATATATTGGCGGCAGCATAGAGGCAGGTGGCGTCTGGTTTACCAGTGATGAGATCAGTACGGACTCTTTGCAGGTGGCGGGCAGTATTTTTGCGGGTATTGACAGCCCGATCGGCCCTGTTTACCTGGCCTATGGCCATGCTGAGGGCGGTGTCAATTCTATTTACTTGAATGTCGGCTCGTTATTTCGACGATTACCAAGGCGATGATCGGTCCTGAGGTACGGCAGGTTTTAGATGAACCGCGGCAGACCTCTTCAGCAGCCAGCCAGGCCAGATTGTGGGTAACTCAGAGTGTTACAACTCGAAATGGCAATATTGAAGCACTCCGCTCAACTGCGGATCGCTTTTGCGGCCCTGATCAGGACGTCCGGCATGTGAATGGAATCATAGATTGGCAGCACTTTCTTGCCAGTCTCGAATAGGCCGTAGACTGCAGTCTGCGCGCACCTGACGGAATACTCGACCGTAAATACGCAATCATCAGGTACTTCCGCAAACTGTCCGAGAAAAGCAAAATTAGTTGTACCTTTAGGCAGCACATCCGGCCGATCGCCGGGCGATCGTGGCATAAACAAGCTGTCAACAAAGGGCATTGCGACCGGAATACAATTGATCCTGCCGGAGCCCATGATCGGTGTCATCAAATTCTGAACTTTGAGGTGATACCAGAGTTCCTGCAGCATTTCCTCACCGGTGCATTCAGACATTTTTTTGTCGACGAAATTTCCTTTGCGGTTCGGATAGAGACCATAGCCCCAGAAAATCTTCACGTCATCAGGCTGGTTCGGAAAGTGTGGTTGGCGCGCGATCACGATCGACATCAGCCAATTGGAATTTGTCATCGTCACCAGGCCCCCGGTTCCGTCCACGTTTCCGGAGAAATTCTCCATGTAGTCATGGAAAGTCGAGTCCTTCATCGTCGCGGTGAACGAATACCACTCCTGCAGATCAATTGCATCGCTGAATACGCCCGGGTTGCCGAAAGCTGGATCTTTGCGCGCGATCTTCTCCCACAACGTCCACGATCCGGATGTGGATTTTTCCTTCAGGATCGGCACACGAGACCAGCTGCCATTGTCGGTGCTCTCCGTAATGGACCCATTAGTCATGAAAACATAGTCGCTTGCGCCGATTACAATTTCATTTTCTGTACCGGATGCATCAACAGTGTGCAGGACAATCGCCGTTTTCCTGTCGACGGAAAGATCAAAGTCGATATCGGTGACCTGTGTGTTCATATCAAAATTGACCATGCGTTCTGCCAGGTATCTCTTTAACGGCAAGACTACCGAGTGATATTGGTTGTATTTGGTCCGCAACACACCGCCCAACCGGTTAAGACCGTCAACGAGATGAATAAATCGCTTCATGTAGCGACGCATTTCGGCCAGGCTACTCCACTTCTGGAAGGCAAACATGGACGTCCAGATAAACCAGAAATTGCTTTCAAAGAAAGCCTGCGTGAACCAGTCTTGTATGCGCTTGTCGCCGAGTGATCGCTCGGATACAAATGTCAGCTTCAGCAGGTCGGTCTGATCTTTGAATGAAAGTCCGAATGACGAAACATCGAGTATCTTGCCGTCTTGCAGCAACCGCGCCTGTGCATTGGAGACAAACCGCCGGTTAAACTCAAAAGACTCCTCCGTTACTGAAATGTCCGGATCTTCAAGGGAAGGTATGTCTGACAACAGGTCCCAGTAACAGACATAGTGCTTCTCGTGCATTCGGCCGCCGCGCACAACAAAACCATCATCCACTTCACCGGCACCGTCCAGGGCTCCACCGATTATGTCATCCTGCTCCAGGATATGAATGTTTCCGCCCGGAACGCCTGCATCATCGATCAGGTACTTGGCACTGGCCAAAGACGCGATGCCGCCTCCGACAAGGTAAATTCTGGATGATTCATAACGGTCTTTTTTCGCGCTTGCTGGCATTGACGAGCTCCGGATTTTCCACGCTGGACAGGTGGCTTCGACAGCGATGGTACACACTGAAACGACAAGTGCAAACAGCAGTATAAATTGTCAGACAAGTCGCTCATTGAGCATCAGTTCGATAATGAGGTGAGACTGGAGATGGTGCAGCGCTTGATCGAGTGAGCTTATTTCACCTCGAAGAGCATGGTATTCCACTGCTCCTCGTATACCCAGGTCAGTGCCAGCCGGCCCATCGAAAACCCGTATTTGTTGACGCCCGACAGCGCCTGAAAATACTGTTGCTCAAACTCCATTACCGTGGTCGAACAGGCCATTTGTGTTGCGCCTGCCTGGCCGAATTCTATCGATCCCGGGAAGTCGCCAGTTTCAAAATCAGCAAAATAGCGGTTGCACGGGCCCTGCCCGGACACGCGAAAATCATCAAACACCAAAGTCACCGCTGCAGTTTGCGGCACAGGTTTATCGTGACTCATTTCAAGCAGACGCCACGTCTCTCCTTCGAGATCGTCTGCGGACAATGTGCCATCAATAACTGCACCGCCTTCGAGCAGCTCATCGGCCCGCATCAACCAGGTTCTGGTCGCCATTTGCGACGGGCAACAGGCGGTATCATCGGGACCTTGTTGTATGACCTGCAGAACAATGTGCTGAGTGTCGAGATGGGCATCGCGAATTTGCACTCGATCACCAATCCGGGCAGTGCCAATATTTTCTACTTGTCCGTCGCGCCAGCCAACCACGGTAACGTAGCTGTAACTTCCTGAGCCACCCGAATTTTCCCACAGGATAACAACTGCCTCATTTTGTCCGTCACCATCGATATCACCGCTCAGGTAAAGATCGGCGGCCAGGCCCGCAGTTGGTCGCGAAGTACCGTCGGGTACGAATGGTTCCCCTTCCCACCGACCATCGGTCATTGTTAACGGTTGGTCATAGATGCCAGAGAAGGTTGCATTACCTATAGATTCAATGTCGGGCGCCGACCGCTGTAGCTCATTCGTATTTTCGTTCATAACTGAATTAACTTCAGGTTGTACGCAGCTTGAAAGCAGAGCTGGCAAAATCGCGAAGCAAACTGTCGTTACGATGCCGATTCGTTGAGTATGCATTGTCTAACCAGACTCGTCTTTACTACGCCCGAGCGCATCGTCAGCAGTAGAGCCAAAAGATTCCTTGAACAGGACTGTCATTCTATTTACAGCTTGTAAGAAAAGTGGTGGCGACTACTTAACGTTATTGCGCATATTGTCCGTTTGCCCAAGCGGTCAGGAATGTGGCGATGCTGTCTCCAACACGAACGGCGCTGTCCGCCAATTGCGAACTGCTGTCGCCCCAGCCAAGGCCATTACGACAATGCGAGAAATTCGCCAGAATCGTGCCAGCTGCGTCACTAACGTGGCCCTCGACGCAAACTTTGCTTTTCCCGGAGCCGAAGCCGATCCATGCACGAGCTGCCTGACTGCCAGGATTGAGCTCAGTGATCTTACCCGCCAATACCAGGTGTGGTTTGGCCGAAGACTCAGCGGCCTCGTCCAGCATGACATCACTAAATCCGGCATCCCTGAGTGCCTCGACGATATCGACCGCCAGCAAATGAGGTGCCGATCGTGCCAGCAATTCCGCTGTATCACGATGCTTGGGCTTGCCCAGGTACGCGTCGGCTGAGTTAAATAGTTGCACATGTATGGACTGATCTCTGGAGATTCGATCTGCGCTCAAAGTAACATTATCAACGGCAGCATCCGTGACTCGAATACTCTCGGCCGCATAGCTATTGCCATTGGCCAGGTAAAGAAATACAGCAATTCCAAAAGCCGCCAGGCCAGTTTTCTGTCTCATTCAATTCTCCTATTCTTCAACGCGTATCCTGAGGGGCGGCCAGCATACCTGAGATTTGAGTGTGAAGAAATTGTTGCCCCCCAAAGTGGAGCAATAGACTGGACTCTCCCGGCCATAGCCGTAAAATTGTTCGGTCCGAGAATCTCGATCAGCAAAGGATTGTACACGTTGCACAATAACCACTCTTTATATATACGGATTTCCACGTGTTTTGCTTTGTTGATTCTCAGCGCGTGTGCCACCCGACTGGAGCCGCTCTCCCTGCCGCCTGAGACTTCGCCCGAGCCGTCACAATCGGTTCTCTGGCGTGAGCTGCAGTCTGTTCGTGACGACGACTGGAATTTTTTATTGAATGATGGCGCGACGGCCCTGGACTGGCGACTGCGCGCCATTGACAGTGCTACTGAGAGTATCGAGTTTCAGACATTCCTTTGGACTGTCGATACTGTCGGCCAGGCTGTTGAGCGTCACCTTCTTGACGCCGCAGATCGTGGGGTGCGAGTTCGCATATTGATGGATGATACTTTTTTGCTGGGCGAGAACGCTGCCACGGAAAGTTTGCGGGCACATCCGAATATTGAATATAGAATCTATAACCCGTTCAAACGACGCACAGACAGCTTCGTTTCGCGCCAGATTCTGAATCTCGCTGAGTTTCATCGCCTTGATCATCGTATGCATAACAAGGTGATGGTCGTTGATAACCAGGTGGCGATCATCGGTGGTCGAAACATAGCCGATGAGTACTTCGGGTTTCACGGGACAGGAAACTTCAGGGACATGGAGTTGCTGGTCGGTGGTCCGATTGTGCAGAAAATCAGCGCGGGTTTCGATCTGTACTGGAATAATGAGTGGTCCTTTCCGGTCGATTTTCTGATCGGATCGACGCCGCCAGATCCGGATCTGGACAGTGTGCGATCAGGGCACTTGCTGGACGAAAATGTGCACCGGGAGGAGAGCGAACAGATTCGAACGGCATTGTGGAAAGAAATGGTTGGGGGTGCAATAAGTGGCAAACCCGTGATGTTTCTGGATGAGCCGGCTGTTGGGAATCCTGCCGATCGTGAAAATGCGCCGACTCAACTTGAATCGGATATCGTGGAACTTATCGATAGTGCGCATGATGAAATTCGAATGGTGTCGGCTTACCTGATTCCCACCAGCGATTTTGAATCAGCAATCGAACGTGCCGAGAAGCGGGGAGTGGAGGTGCACATTCTGACCAATTCGATTCGCTCCAACAATCACCTTACGGCACACAGCGCGTATCGCAAACATATTCGCCAGTTGCTCGAGCACGGTGCCGATATGCACGAGGTGAGGGTCGATGCGAGAGATCGTGCGACTTACATGCAGACGCCGCTGGAAGACAAGATGCTCGCATTGCACGCGAAGCTCATGCTCGTCGACAAAGAAAAAGTATTCATCGGCAGCGCGAATTTCGATCCGCGATCATTGCGCATGAATACTGAAACCGGGCTGTTGATTCACAGTGAGGAATTAGCGCAGCAGGTCCATGATGCGATCTTCATCGATTTCCTGCCGCAGAATTCCTGGCATCTTCGCATTGAAGAATCGGGGCAGGTGCAGTGGGTATCTGACGAGCAGAAACTGAATCACATACCATCACAGTCATTTATGCAGAGCATAGAAGACTGGTTTTTTGCCCATTTGCCGATTGAAGGTGAGATGTGAGTGGTATGCTTGGCGATCAGTCTGGCGCGCCAGGGATCAAACACCCCTGGTGATAGGCGCCACGAAATGAGAGACAGCCTGTTGGAACAAACGGGCGTTTGATAATAAGCAGGGGATACCAATGAAAACAGTAAGATTAATAGCTGGCCTTTTGTTCGCCATGGCGGTGCTGTCGCCGGTCCACGCACAGGAAAACGAACTGGGCTGGACCATGGATTCGGCGATCAAGCAGCTCGATCGCCAGGGCAGTGATCTTGAGACCGTTCTGGCGCAGGTCGATATCGATTGGAGTGGAGATGCGCAAGGGCTGGACCGTATAAAGACTGGTCGTATTTATTTCAATGATGACGGTGATTTTCGGATCGCCGGCGAAACACCTAATAAGCGAACTCTGTTAGTCGAAGGTCGCACGTTACACATGTATGACCCGGCGGCGTCTCAGGTCACCGAAGTCAACCTGTCCAGGAACAAGGGGCGACTGGAACCTTTCATGCGACTGGGTTTCAGCATCACCGGACGTGACCTCGAAGATGACTACCTGATTACCTTTGCAGGCGAGGGTGAGATCGGCGACCGACGCACGCTAACACTCGAGTTAACGCCGAAGCGGGATGAGGTTCGCGCCGTTGTCGCAAAGATCGAAATTGCGTTTGACCAGGCCTCGTGGCTGCCTGCTCGACAGATCATTTCGCATACATCAGGAACACAGACACTGGCTGTTACGTATTCGGGTACAGCGCGAAATCTCAACCTGAATCCAGAGCTGTTCCGGGATAAGTGGCCAAGAGGGACGGATAAAGTACGCAAGTAGCACCCGGGGCGATAACGGCAGAATGTTTCCAATGAATTTTGCAAACATTCTGCTGCGCACTCGGCTTTGTTCCGGTGCAGTGTATTTCCTGCTGCTGACAGCTTGCGGCGGCGGCTCCTCGTCGCCCGGCGTGGTTGTACTACCACCGCTGCCTCCACCACCTTCAGGCAACGCTGCATTTCAGAATGTCAGCGTGAGCAATCTGCCGGTTTCATCACTCGGCGGTCTGTGCATGGATGCCGATCACGGTGATGTCGATGGTGACGGCGATGTCGATCTGGCGCTCGCCCAGGAGCATGCAACAAACCTGATCCTCCTGAACGATGGCTCGGGTGTGTTTTCGGTCCTGGCCGGGGCGGTCATGGGCGGCGCAGGCGACAACGAAGATGTGCGGTTGCGTGATTTTGATGGCGACAACAGCCTGGATATGCTGACCGTGCATGAAGATGATGGTGTGCATGCGCTGCTTATCAATGATGGCTCCGGTGTTTTTCAGGATATGTCTGCACTGATTCCGGTGAACAGTATCGCCAACGCTGCAGAGGTAATTGACCTCAATAGCGATGCGCGACTGGATATTCTTCTCGGCAACGCTGGCTCGAATATCGTTTTGCTGCAGCAGGCGGATGGTTCGTTTATTGATGATACGGCTAATCGCCCAATAGGGTCAGAGACAACGCAGGATCTCCTGTTACTCGATGTCGATGGTGATAATGATGAGGATCTCTTCGTTGCCAACGAGACTGACAATCGTCTTTTCATAAATGACGGCAGCGGCTTTTTCGCTGATGAGACAGCGATACGGCTTCCGCCAGGCAGTGGTGAGACTCGTGAGGCGGATGCTGCGGATGTCGATGATGATGGTGACCTGGACATCATCGTTGCCAACGTCAACTTCAATTCTGGCAGGCCGATTCAGAATCAGCTGTTACTGAATGATGGTGGTGGCATATATACAGACGTAACTGCGACTAATCTTGCCAGTGTTGTGAATATGGGTAGCAGTTTTACAATTAGATTTATCGACATCGACTCTGATGGCGATCCGGATATTCTTTCACCGAACAACAGCGTTGGTCAGGGTGGCGACATTGAAGTCTGGTTGAATGACGGCAGTGGAGTATTCACTTCTGCGACAGAAAGCCCGTTTTCCAGTGCGCCCTCGGGAAGCGCTTTTGATATCGAAATCGTCGACGTAAATGCTGATGGTAAGGACGACATTTATTTCTGCTATCGTAGTGGTACTGATCAACTATTCATTCACCAATAGCGTGGTTTGGGGCATATAGCTGGCTCAAGCCAGCACTTGCAATTGAACTGGCTTGTCCCAGATGTATTGAGTTTTACAAAGGGGTCCATTGATCATGAAAAGTAGCGTATTCGAAACCCGGACTGTCAAGTCAGCTTTGGTGCTATTCGCCATCGCAATCGCAATGATAGCGGCGTGTACCCCATCGTCTGACGATTCTGAAACAGCAGGCACCAAAGTCGAGACGCTTTTTTCGGGCGGCCTGATTTACGACGGCTCGGGCGAGATGCCTTACCCCGCCGATGTCGGTATCGATGACGGAAAAATCGTTTTTATCGGTGACGCCGAAAAAGCTGGCGTAACCTCCGATGATACTATTGATGCTACCGGACTTTGGGTAACGCCTGGATTCATCGATGCTCACAGCCATGCGGAGCTGGATCCGGATTATGGCCGTGACGGACTGCCGTACTTATATCAGGGCGTTACTACAGTTGTGCTTGGTGTCGACGGTAGTGGTACCAGCAATGTAGCGGACCGGCTGCAGCTTTGGCATGACAACGGTATCGGCGTTAATGGAATGTTGTTCGTAGGCCACGGCCACGTACGTGATGCAATCATGGGTACGGAGGACCGACCACCAACGTCGGCAGAATTAACAGCAATGCAGGCACTCGTGCAAAAAGGCATGGAAGAAGGTGCGTTTGGATTGTCGACCGGGCTCTTTTATGTTCCGGGAACATACGCATCAACCGATGAAGTCATCGAACTGGCAAATACTGCGGCTGCCTACGACGGTGCAATTTATGACACACACGACCGTGATCTGGGCGCTGTCTACAAGGGTATCGGTTACGACGCATCGGTACGGGAAGCGATAACGATCGGGGAAGTATCCGGTCTCCGCGTAGTTTTCAGTCACTACAATTTACAGGGCGCGCACAACTACGGTCGAGCGGACGTTGGAGCGAAATATATAAATGATGCACGCGCACGCGGGATAGACGTCTGGGCTGCACACCACCCGTATACTGCAACACAAAGTAATCTGCGCTCCTACACGATTCCAAACTGGGCCGCTGCCGGTGGCCATGATGAAATGCTCGCCCGTTTCGATGATCCTCAATTGTCTGCCGAGATTGAGGAAGCGACCAATGCCATGCTCAAGATCCGCGGCGGTGCCGACAAGCTGCTGTTCGTGGATCCGCGACCAGAATTGAATGGCAAGACACTGGCAGATGTCGCAGATGAGCGGGAGCTTTCGCCGTCTGACGCGGTCAGGGATATCCTGCGAAAAGGCAATGCCTCTCTGATGAACCTCGAGCTGTATGACAACAACAATACACGGGTGCTGGCGCAGGAACCCTGGATGATGACCTGCACTGATGGCAGAACTCCCCGACCTGATCAGCCAATAACACACCCGCGCACCTATGGTGCCTTTGCGAGAAAAATGCGGCTGTTCGTCTTCGAAGAGCCGGTCCTGACGCCGGAGTTCGCAATTCGAAGTTTTTCCGGCCTTGCGGCGGATTTTTATCGCTTGCCGGATCGAGGCTATCTGCGTGAAGGTTATGTTGCAGATATCGTCTTGCTTGATCCGGACAGGTACACGGACAAAGCGACATTTTCCGAGCCGCGACAGTTTACAGAGGGTGTTGTCCATGTCCTGGTCAACGGCGATTTCGCTCTGCGGGATGGAGATGCAACCAACGTGCTTGCTGGCATTCCGCTGACCCGTCCAGATTCGACTGACCAGTAGCAAATCCGTACCGGGAGAAATTGATGGCGACAACTCCCCAGAGTGAAGCTGGTGGTGGCAGCCTTGTTCGGACGCTGGGCGTCATGGACCTTGTGTTCCTTAACATGGCCGCGATTCTCGGCCTGCGATGGTTATCCACCGCCGCACAAATGGGACCGGCGAGTCTCGTCCTGTGGGTGCTCGCCGTTGTTACCTTCTTCATACCTTCCGCGCTCACGGTAAGGGAACTCAGTTCCCGACTTCCCGGCGAGGGTGGCATCTACCTGTGGAGCAAGGCCGCGTTCGGCGAACAACATGGCTTCATTTCCGGATGGGCGTACTGGGTCAACAACCTGTTTTACTTTCCGTCGTTACTGCTCTTTATTGCCGGTACTTTTTTATTCCTCGGCGGAAATGAGTGGCTGGGTCTCGGCGATAGCGCTGTTTACAATACGGCGTTCTCGCTAACGCTGTTGTGGCTGGTTATAGGCACTAATGTAATTGGCTTGAAGCGTGGCAAGTGGATACAGAACGTCGGTGCGTTATCGTCAGCTGCAGTTTTCGCCATTCTGATCGTTGGTGGAATCTGGGCATGGATCCAGTTTGGCAGTGAAACGGAATTCACCGTGCAGTCGGCCACTCCGGATCTGTCAAACCTGGCCACGTTGACATTCTTCGCAACCATGACGTTTGCGTTCGCAGGCATGGAACTCGCCCCGGCAATGAGCGGTGAGATCAAAAATCCTGTCCGCGCGATTCCGCGGGCCATGGTGATTTCCGGGTTGATAATTACGACGATCTATATCATGGGAACCGGACTTTTGATGGTCGCCGTCCCTGAAGATCAGATCGGTGTCATCACCGGCATTCCGCAGGCGGTTGCAGCCATTGGTGAGCGCATTGCATTGCCTGGTCTGGCGTTTGTCGGCGTGCTTCTGATAGTGATGAGCGGAACAGGCGGGCTCGGTGCCTGGATATCCGGTGTTGCGAGAATTCCTTATGTGATTGGTATTGATCGCTACCTGCCGGCGGCGCTTGGCAAGACGCATCCGAAGTGGGGCACGCCACATGTCGCCCTTATCACGCAGGGTGTCGTCGTAACACTGTTGATGATAGGAAGTGTTACTGATGCGAGCATTGAAGAGGCGTACATCATGTTGCTCGACATGACCATCATTTTGTACTTCGTGCCATTCCTCTATATGTTTGCAGCGCTTCCGGTTCTGCGCAGAAAAGCTAAAGGCAATGACGAAAATGTTCACCTTGTGCCTGGAGGTATTGCCGGTGTCTGGCTGGTTGCGAGCCTTGGGTTTGTCGCGACATTTCTATCAGTAATCCTGGCGCTCATGCCGCCGGAGGGAAGTGCTAATCCGCAGATGTTTGTAGTGAAGGTTGGTGGTGGGTGTTTGCTGTTTATTGTTGCTGGGTTGGGTTTCTACTATCGCAACAGGCGATGAAATAAGTACTGCATTAATTTATACACTCGCCCGTGCCGATAGATCGATTATCACAATGATTGAGAAAACGCCCCTATCGTACGGCGGGCTCCTACAATACTAATTAGCACTGTAGGAGCCCGCCCAGCGGGCGATAGCTGCTTGCCAACTAGTAGTTCTCTAGCATCTTTAGGAGGGACCGATCACCCATGCAACTGCACTTTAGAGGTCCCGCCATGGAGCGTGTACACCCCAGTTTCATATTGGCAGGGCAACGTGTCGCCGCAGCTTTTATAGGGTCCTCGCTGACATGTTCTGGTGGCGTAGTGGCTGTTGAAGCACAACCGACGCTCATTGCGAGCACGGCTATGCATAAAAGAATAGCCGGTCGGCACAGGCGCCGTTTATGGTCGATTGACATTGTGCCCCCCAAAATCGTTCCGGTTTGCAACTTTCACGGATTTAACCAAGCAACTCATTATACGACTCATTTTGCCTGAGAAAATTCATTCGCAATATTTGTCGCGCATACAAAAAAGCCCCTAAACAGGGGCTTTTTGACAATATTGCTGTTGGCCAGGCAACACTATCCTAGTTAACTACCTCGACATGCTTGCGGATAATCTTGACGTGCTTGCCATCAGAACCGCCGCTCCCATCAATGAAGGTAACCGCATCGTCGCGGCCAGCCGACTGCAACACGGCTCTGATGCTCGCTTTGGTGGATTCATCGAGCGCATCATCGGTAATGATGGTTACGCCTTCCGGGCCGCTACTGGTCATGAAGTGTCCATCACCCACTACCTGAACATCGATGTCCATGTTCCCACCATCAACGAATGCCATATGTGTACCGTGTGGCCCCATTCCCGTAATTTCCGGTAATTCGATCGTTTTTCCGTCGACGTCCAGCTTGAAGCCATTCTCTTCACGCGTAATCAGAACGGCACGTCCTGCGTCATCAACAATCGAGCGGGATTCACCGACCTGCATGTCCTGCATGTCGAAATCTGCGTCATCACTGGACCAGCTGAAATTCGTGCTTTCATCCGAGCCATCTTCCGCAACGATTATTTCGAATTTCATCTGGCGTTCTTCCTGGGCGAACGTAGTTGCCGCGAAGGTCGCCAGTATCGCTATAACGGCTAATTTCAGTGTTTTCATTCGTGTCTAACCCCGTTTTATTGACTTGTGTCCTATCAAGATGCGTGGAGTTCAAAATTGGTCGCAAAATCCAGTACCGGCACAATCCGTAGGAGCGGCTTTAGCCGCGAATACTCAAGTTACGCGCGATGCATGGCATTCGCGGCGTCGTCGCTCTCGCGCATCCCTGCGCTTCGCGACAGAAGCACGTCCTGTGCGCCAGCCGCTCCTACAGATATTCTATTCTATTGAGGACAAACCAGATTTTGCCGATCAATCACCACACCCGGCAAAGCCTCGGTCAATTCACCATCCGCTATCGCCAATTCCCCGTTCACCAGCATCTCAGTAACACCGGTAGATAATTCAGTCGGATTTTGAAAATCAGCAACCGGTCGGAAATTCTCCAGGTCGATGATGGCGATATCGGCGATGTAACCCTCGCGCAGGTAACCGCGATCACACAGGTAGAAAGAGTCTGCCACCAACGCCGAACTGCGATACACAAATCGCTCCATCGGGAACAGCCTTCCCTCCACCACAAAGTCTCGGTACGCCTTCGGATAGGACGCGAATTTTCGCGGATGTCCGGTGGAGCCATCCGAGCCTGTCATCACCCACGGCTGAATCGCGATCGCCTCAATGTCGGACGGGTTCATATTGAATGATGCGATTGAAGGATCGCCACCGCGCACGACTTCCAGTGCGGCATCGATCGGATCCATTTCCAGTTGCTCAGCTATGTCCTGCAAAGTCTGGCCGCGCCATTGGCTTTCACCAGTAATGAGAATGGACTCCGCACCACCACGTCGCCAGAGGTTAGCCTCCATCTCTTCACGAATCTGATCTTTGAGATCGGCGTTGTCCAGGCGTTGAAACATTGCTTCCTGAGAGTCGGCCATCACCCATCGCGGTACCAGGGCATTGCCAGTGCGGGTACCGGATGCCCGCCATGGATACTGGTCGGCAGTAATTTCGATACCTCTCTCCCGGGCAGCGGCAACGAGCGCGATGATGTCACCGCTCTGTCCCCAGACGTCGCGGCCCAATGCCTTCAGATGTGCAATGTGCCCCGGAAGCTTTGCTTCTTCAGCAATTTTTATTACTTCCTTGACCGAGCCAAGCACCCCTATGTTGTAGGAACTTTCATCGCGCATGTGCGAGTCATAAACGCCGCCGAATTTTGCGGCGACTTTGGCCAGTTCGATTACTTCGCTGGTTTCTGCATAGCTGCCCGGCCTGTAAAAAAGACCGCTCGACAAGCCCAGAGCTCCAGCGCGCATATCGTCCGCGACGAAGTCGCGCATCTGTTCAAGTTCGTCATCCGTGGGTGCGCGATTTTCCAGACCCATGGCTGCTTCCCGTGCAGCGCCATGGCCTGAAAAGAAACCGACGTTAGTGCCAGTGCCCTGGTCTCTCATGGTGGCTACTTTCGTTGCCCTGTCGGGCAGGCCGCTACCGTCGTTGCCGACAAAAACAGTACTCACACCCTGGGTTAGGTAATTAACATTTGATTTGAGTTCGTCGTCAAGCACCTCTGCATTGGCATGCGTGTGCGGATCAATAAAACCTGGCACGACAACCCGGTCGGTCGCGTCGATGACCAGGTCAGCTGGCGCGTTCGCCGCAGCGTCTACAGATACGATACGCGCACCCGAGATGCCGATATTCGCCTTGTGGCCGGGATTCAGGGAGCCGTCATAAACGGTGCCGTTTATGATGAGTACGCTGTAAGGGATTTGCTCATCGGCTTCTTTCGGGGCGCATGCGGCCAGTAGGCCGAGTAGCGTTATATATATAAGTGTCTTAACAGAAAAATTCATCTTTCCTCTCTGGCATTGCCGGTATTGTCGATTCTACGCTGTTGTCGTGAAAAGGCTGGGCTTGTATAGAATTTTGAAGTCTATTCGCGGCTAAAGCCGCTCCCACGGATTATCGTGAGGCAGGCATGATCTTTCAGACTGGCAATTACCCGTGGGAGCGGCTTTAGCCGCGAATGTTAGGCCTGGTCAACACCTTCCTTTCGCTCCATTGCTCTGCTATTTTGACCTTGCCGCATAAATACAAATAAAAACAGGCTTTTCAGTCGATTGGGGATCGGATGTCTCGCATTTCAGAACCCGTAATACCCGTCTGTTCCGGCAGTTGCGCAATCATCATCTGCGCAGGGCTTACCTTGCTCATGGGAACGTCAGCAGCGCAGGAATCCGCGCAAACGATTGATCCTGCAGTCGCGGAACAAGCAGCCTCAGACCAGCAGTCCCGGCAGTCGCAGCTTGAAGTCGATCAGCTGGATGATCAAACAGGTAGCGATATCGCGGCAAATCGCCAGGCAGCGCGGCAACTCAACCGGCGGCGAATTTACAACAGCAATCTTGAAGAGCTGGTCGCCGACCAGGAACGTGAAAAACTGTCTTTGCAGCAGCAGATTGATGAGTTCGGCAGTGTCGAGCGAGGCGTCGTCCCGCTGATGTTCGACATGATTGCGACGTTAAGAAAATTCATTGAGTTGGACATGCCGTTCCTGCAAAAGGAACGCGCAGATCGCCTTGCACGCCTCGAAACCAACATGAGCCGATCCGATCTTTCAGTCACCGAAAGATACCGGCAGATCATGGAGGCCTACCAGATTGAAGTCTCCTACGGTCGCAACATCGAAGCCTATATCGGCACGCTGGAAATCGGTGGAGAGGAGCGCCGGGTAGATCTGCTTCGTGTCGGTCGCATCGTGCTCGCCTATCAAACGCTGGACAGGACAGAAACAGGATTCTGGGATAAAACCGAGCGGCACTGGGTGGTGGACAATTCATACAGTCGGGATATCGCTGACGGTTTGCGTATTGCGCGCAAGCAAATGGCGCCGAGATTACTGGAAATGCCAGTGCCTGCTGCGGGGTTGGTGAAATGAGACGGCTTACGGCGAGTGGTCTGCAATCGATGCTGGCAACTTGCATTATTTTGTTCGCGTCGAGCGCACTCGCCCAGGAAGATGCGGAATCCTTAGGCGAATTACTGCAGGACGTAAGAGAGCGCGCAGCAGAAGTCACACAGGAAAACACCGAACGGGAAACAGGATTTCGCGAACAGCGGGATCAGCAACAAACGATACTCGAGAACACACAGGCTGAGTTACAAGAACAAACCGAGCGCGGCAATCGGTTGCGAGCGCAATTCGACAGCAACGAGCTAGAACTTGAACAGCTAAACGAAACCCTGAGAATCCGCACCGGTGATATGGGCGAACTCTTCGGTGTGTTTCGGCAACAGGCGGCGGATACGCGCAGCATCATTGACGGATCACTGGTGTCGGCACAGACACCAGATCGGCGACAGCATATTTCGCGACTTGTTGAAATGACGACAATTCCGGTCATCGCTGATTTGCAGGAACTGCAGGTTTTTCTGCTCGAGGAAATGATCGAGTCCGGCGCCGTTGTGCGGTTTGCAGCTGAGGTCGATGACGCAAGCGGCGCAAGCATTACCGACCAAGTTGTGCGCGTCGGCGTTTTCAATGTATTGGGAGACGATGGTTACCTGTTAGCGGATCAGGCTGACTCACGCCTGAGTATTCTGCCACGCCAACCGGCAGGCAGGGTTGTGCGTGTCGCCAGTAAATATTTTGACGCGACGTCGGGCAACATGCGACTTGCAATTGACCCCAGTCGAGGCTCGTTGCTTAGCCTGGTGATTCAGGCGCCTGGTATCGTCGAGCAAGCGACTTACGGTGGTGGAATCGGCTACGTCATCATCCTGATGGGCGTTGTCGGTTTCGTCATCGCAATACTCAGATTCCTGTCATTGCGCAAAGTTGGCGTGCAAATATCAAGACAGCTCAAGGCGACTACTGTCGCAGACGACAATCCACTGGGACGTGTCCTTAAGGTATACACCGAGAACAAAACCATTGCGGTGGATGTACTCGAACGAAAACTGGATGAGGCGATACTGCGGGAAACGCCACAGCTTGAGCGTTTTCAGGGCATCGTTAAGGTCATTGCGGGCATTGCGCCGCTCATGGGGTTGCTGGGGACAGTCGTTGGCATGATCCGTACCTTCCAGATGATCACACTTTATGGCACCGGCGACCCGAAACTGATGGCAGACGGAATTTCACAGGCTCTGGTCACAACAGTTGAGGGTCTTGTTGTCGCCATACCGCTGGTATTCCTGTACGCGCTGATCGCAGACAAGAGTCGCGAGCTTATCGAGATCCTTGAGGAGCAAAGCGCAGGGATCATTGCGCGGCATGCTGAAAAAATCGTTGAGGCGCGATAACAATGTTCACATTGGAATCTCCGTTGCTTGCTTTCCAGGGATTTTTCGGCGCTGGCGGTAGTGTTTTGTGGGTGATATTCGCGGCAACGGCCCTGATGTGGACAATGATCGTCGAACGTCTGTGGTTTTTTCGTTACGTGCACACGAAAAACCTCGAGGCAATAAGCAAGGAATGGTCATTCCGACGTGAGACATCGTCCTGGAATGCGCTACGCATAAGACGACAGCTGATCTCCGGCATCTCGTTGGCAGTCAACCGCTATGTACGAATTATCCAGGCGTTAATGGCATTGCTGCCACTATTGGGCCTGCTTGGCACAGTGACCGGCATGATCCAGATATTCAATGTCGTTGCAGTTGCCGGAACGACCAATGCAAGGCTCATGGCCGCGGGTGTTTCTGCGGCGACAATTCCAACCATGGCCGGTCTGGTTGCGGCGTTATCCGGCTTTTGGTTCGCTGTTTACTTTCGAAAACGCGCCAGGCTGGAGGTGCAAAAAGCGGGTGAGTTGCTGGCTATTGAATCAGAGCGCGGTGAACGAGCATGAGAAGGCGGCGACGTTCGGAGAGCGAGGCGGAGATAAACGTAACGCCGCTACTGGATATCGTTTTCATCATGTTGATCTTTTTTATTGTGACCACATCATTCGTGCACGAGATCGGTGTGGAGATGAATCGAAGTGCGAATGAGCCGCTAACGACAGAGGACGAATCGGAAATAATACTCGTTCGAATTGATAACGATGGACAGATATACATACGCAACCGGCAGACAGATATTCGCCTGGTCCACGCCAATATTGAATCGAGCCTTGCTTCCATGCCTGATGCAGCCGTCGTTGTTGCCGCCGCACGAAACTCGGATGCAGGATTGTTGGTCAAAGTCGTTGACCAGGCCAGGGTTGCCGGTGCCCAGCAGGTCTCCATGGTCGCGCTGTCGGAGATGTAATGACGAGCAGACGCGAAAAACAGGTCGACGAGATGGATATCAACATCACACCGATGCTCGATATCGTATTTATCATGCTGATCTTTTTTATCGTCACCACGTCGTTTGTGCGCGAGACCGGCATCGATCCACACAGGCCTGTCGCAGAGACTGCAACGGATCAGGGTCATGCAAATATCCTGATAGGTATCGATAGCGATGGCCAGATCTGGGTGAACCGGCAAATCGTGCAAGTTGGCGAGGTACGACAACTGGTCGAAAGTGCTGTCAACGAAAACCCGGAGAGCTCGGCAGTATTGATCACGGACGAGGAAGCACCAACGGGGATAATGCTCGATATCATGGACCAGGTGCGGCTGGGCGGTGTCGCAAACATCGCGGTCGCCGCACAGCCGGAGTCGACCTGAAATGCGTATGCTCTTGTCAGCATTGATTGGCACTTTTGTCGCGATAGCGCTTTTCCTGATGATGAGCGGCATGATTGCCGGCGCTGGCGATGTGAACGAAAGGCGCAACAACATGTTGAATCTTGACTTCATTCGCCTGAACCTGGAGGAGATCGAGAATATCCGCCGAAGATTGCCGCCACCGGAGCCCGAAAAAGTGGCACGGCTTCCGGAGTTGTCGCAACCTGACCTGGAGCCTGACGAGATGCCGTTGCAACCAATGCCGGAAATCGAAACGTCATATATAGACATTAGTGGCGTGCGGGTTGGATCGGCACTTGAGATGGGTCGGTTTTCAACTGAAATGCTTGTGGGCAAGTACACTGAGGATGGCGACATCGTGCCAATTCTTCGCGTCGAACCGATATACCCGACGGTTGCTATGACGCGTAAGACAAGCGGCTGGGTTGATGTGGAGTACATCGTGATGCCGGATGGATCAGTTGCTCAGGCCCGTGTTGTCGCATCAGCGCCCAAGGGTATGTTTGAGAAAGCAGCGCTTCGGGCCATCAACAAGTGGAAGTTCAAGCCGCGGGTTGTTAACGGTCAACCTGTGCCGCGTGCCGTTAGTCAACGAATTAATTTCAACGTGTTTAACTGATTTTTGTGACTGTGACTACTGCAGTTCGAACTCAGCTTCTTGTAGCGTTAATAGTTCTGATTTATTCGGCAGCCGTACCGGCCCAGACGGAAATCGATCGGCTCATGCCGGCGCCCAGAGATATCATTCCCGAAGTCTCGGACGGGATTTATTTGAAGATCGAAACCGTGGGAAAACTTCTGGATGATGAGAAGTTCGATAGGGCGCTTGTTGAAATGCGACAACTTGAGAAACGGTCGCTAAATAAATATGAGAGAGCCGCCGTCTGGCAAATGATTGGCTACGTTAATGGTGTACTGGGAAACACCAGGCTTGCGATCGAACACTTCGAAAAGGCACTGGCAGCGCAGGCACTACCGCAGTTTGCGCATCAGGGTGTTCTTTACTCGCTGGCGAGTCTGTATTCAGGAGAGGGCGAGTTTCAGAGAGCCATAGATCTGCTGCAGCTATGGTTTCAGTACGAAGATGAACCAGCTGCAGATGCCCACATGTTAATGGGCTCCTGGTATGTGGCACTAAGTCAGTATGATGACGCGCTGCCATTCATAAGAAAAGCAATCATGCTGTCAGAGCTACCGATCGAGAGTTGGTACGCACTGGAGGTCAATATCCATTTCTCTCAGGGGAACTATGCAGAGGCCGTTCCAATACTGAAGTCGATGTTGTCCTACTGGCCGCGACGGCCGCGCTACTGGAACATGCTCGCCGATGCCTATCTTCAACTGGATAATGAAAAAGCCACGCTTGATGTGATGATGACCGCTTACAACAATAGCCAGGTGACAGATACGCAAAGAATAATGGCGCTGGTCGGGCTTAACATGGCGCACGATACGCCATTTACTGCCGGGTCCATCCTGGAAAATGAAATGATTGCCGGGGTGCTTCCTGACGACCTGGTGAACCTTAAAACACTGTTGCAGATCTGGCTAAGTGCTCGTGAATATGGCCATGCGATCGCGACAATAGAAAAGATTTTTGCGATAGAAAATGACGGCTCATGGCTGCTGCGGGCAGCAAAGATACAAGTGAAAACCGGAGAATGGCGTCGGGCAGGGGAAAGTGCCGAAAGAGCCCTCGATGCCGGTGTCGACAACCCGGTCAGCGCTTTGCTGTTACAAGGCATGGCCCTGACGGAGCTTGGTGAGTTTGCGGAAGCATTAGTAATTTTCCGTAAAGTGGCAGCGATGGGAGACGAAGAGGAGCAACAGGTCGCTGCAGCATGGATTCGTTATGCAGAAGAAGAAATAAATTATCAGCAACAGTTTGCGGTGGCCTCAGGCAAATAGGCTGTTCTCCCGTGGGAGCGGCATCTTGCCGCGATCAGTTCGGTGCGGTCGATGCGAAAATCAATCATTGCCGCCATAATGAGCAAGAGTCTATTCGCGGCTAAAGCCGCTCTTACGAGATCTTCAGATCTCGTAAAACTCTTCGCGCTGCGTTGTACCCAGGTGCGCCGGTTACACCTCCACCAGGGTGGGTGCCGGCACCACAAAGATACAGGCCGTCAATCGGCGTACGATATTGCGCCCAGCCAGGCAGGGGGCGCATGAAGAAAAGCTGACCCATGTTGATGTCACCGTGGAATATATTTCCCTCGGTAATGCCGAAGGTCTGCTCAAGGTCATAAGGCGTGTATACCTTTCTTGCAACCACAGAGGACGGTACATTGGGTGCGTATCGCCCAATTCTTTCCAGAACCTTATCGCCCACGATCTCGCGCTGGTCGTCCCACGAGCCTTGCCGCAATTCATAGGGCAGATATTGTACGAAGCAGGTAAGGACATGCTTCCCTTCAGTCACCAGCCCCGGGTCTACATTGGACGCGAGAACACAGTCGACCCATAACTCTTCCGGTATTTCACCGCGTGCTGACTGGTTGTAGATATCCTCTGCTTCCTGCAAAGACGGTGCAAGCGTAAAAAGGCTTCGTTGCGATTTGGAATGCTCAGGCGGCATGCCTGTTACCCGGGGTTCCTCACTCAGTACGAAATTGACCTTGCCGCAGGGACCGTTCATTTTGATGCCGGATACTTCATGTCGAAAGTTTTCGTCAAGGTCGCTTGCAGATAGCAAACCAAGGAATGTTCGTTTTGGGTCTGCGTTGGATATGACGATGTCTGCATCAATGACCGATCCGTCTTGCAGTGTTACACCAGTGGCCCGTCCCGAACTCTGATTGATCTGTCGCACTTCGCTTTCCACGCGAATCTCAACGCCGCTGTCGCGACACGATGCCGCCATCGCCTGGGTGATGGCTCCCATGCCACCGATGACATGGCCGGCAAATCCCTGTTGCTCGTCATTGCCACCGCTCAACAGGTGAAACAACAGGCCCATGGACGTGCCCGGCTGGTAGGGCCCACCATGCTTGCCATACAAACTATTAGACAGGATCAATCGCTTCAGCGCGTCCGACTCGAAATTGTGATCGAGAAAGTCACCAAGCGAGCCTGTCAGAAACTGCAGCAATGCGGCCGCCTCCTTACCGCGCATTCGACGAAATCGTTTGGCGACACGCAGGAGCTCCAGTATTCGTGCGATACCCTTTTTGTCCGGATCCGGTGGGGCTTCAAGGAAAAACGGCTGCAAGTAGGCAGCCAGGTGCTGTAATTCGTCTTCAACAGCGAAAAATCGCTCGACATCTCCCGGCGCAATGCGCTCAAGCTCACTTGCCATGCGTGCTTTGTCCGACCACCATGACACCACTGTGCCGTCCGGCAATGCGGCCTGTACACCTGGATCGCACGCCACCATTTGCAAGCCGTAGTCAGCGAGTCGCAGGTCCCGTATCACTTCGGGGCGCAACATGCTGGCGAT
>Ga0164315_10000280_pt1 | contig 33521 bp, 35 predicted proteins | sample GuaBasSedimGuay6_FD_113737 | JGI IMG/M metagenome (GOLD analysis project Ga0164315, IMG submission 113737) | Subseafloor sediment microbial communities from Guaymas Basin, Gulf of California, Mexico - Guay6, Core 4569-2, 0-3 cm | ecosystem: Environmental > Aquatic > Marine > Hydrothermal vents... | reverse complement strand
GCGCGCAGTTCTTTCTCGTTTGGGCCCTCTTTAAGGAATTTAATCAGCTCTTCGCGCAATAGTTGTGCGGCCTGTTCGGCCTGGTCGTTACGGGTCTGCAGGCCCATAACGTAGGGGCCTTGCTGACGCAAGGGCGAAAAGTAGCTATAAGCACTGTACGCGAGGCCGCGTTTTTCGCGAATCTCCTTGCTGATGCGCGACAGCAGACCGCTACCACCGAGGACATGATTCCCCAGAAATAGCGGGAAATAGTCCGCATCACCACGGCTGACAGCGGGCTGGCCGATGAGAACGTGAGTCTGCTGCGATGGATGAGTGATCTGTTGAAAATCAGCGGAGTTGTTGGCAACGGCAGCTAATGGGGCCGCCCTGTCGCCAGCGGCGAGCCCTGCGGTAATTCGCTCGGCGATGGCTGCCGCCTGGCTCCTTTCAAGGTCCCCGACCATTACGACCAGGCAGTTGGCACTGGTGTAGTACTTCTGTTTGAACGCAACCAGGTCATTGCGCGTGAGTGCTTCGACACTCTGCTGGGTGCCGCTGGCCATGGTTGCGTAAGAGTGATCGCCATAAGCGGCGCCGTAAAATGCGCGCTGGGCGAGGGCCCCAGGGTTCTGTTTTTCCTGCTGCAGGCCAATGAGCAAGTTTTTCCGCTCTCGCTCGAAATCATCTGCTGGGTAATCGGCTTCACCCACAACCGTAGCGAACAGTGCTAGCGCCGGTTGCAGATGATCAGCATCGCTGAGGCTGCGCAGGCTCAGCGATGCCATGTCGTTCCCGACCGAACTGCCTACCTGTGCGCCGAGGTCATCAAACCCAGCAGCGATCGCGTCGGCGTTGAGCTTGCCGGCCCCGGAAAACAGCAGGTTGTTGGTCATTAATGCCAGGCTACCCTGGTTGCCATCTCTGGCTGAACCAGCATCACAAACCAGGCGCAGGTCGATCATGGGTAGTGATGGTGCGGTGACAAATAGCACTCTGCTGCCGCCACTGGTTTGCCAGTCTTGTATTGCTGGGCCGGCGATCAAGGTTGATGGCAGTAGTAGTGTCGTCAGCAGAGCGGCGGCGAACTTCTTTGGGATAGTCATAATCAGGTTCTTTCTGGTGTGCGTGTGTCGGGTGGTTTTGATTCTGTGCGATTTCGCAAAGCGTTGTAAACCGGTGGGGTGCTGATCGCCAGGGTTAATCAATGCCGTAGTCCTGGTGGGGGCGCGCGATGTGGTTTATTTTCGTCCATCGGTTGCGGGTCGAGAATCGCCACGGTTAGTTGGTCAGGCTGCAGGTAACGCTCGGCCACTTGCTGTATCTGTTCGGCGGTTACCGCCTCAATGCGGCCGACGTATTCGTCGAGTAGTTGCCACTCTAGTCCTACCGTCTCCAGCATGCCCAGCTCCATGGCCTGGTAAAACACCGAATCACGAGTGTAGACACTGTCAGCCACCACCTGGGTCTTTACTCGGCGCAGCTCTTCAGCGCTTACCGGCTCGTTGATTAGCCGTAGAACCTGTGCTCGCAGTGCGGTTTCAAGCTCCGCGATGGTGTGCCCCTGAGCGGGGGTGCCATCAAGGGTGAACAGGCCCGGCGCACGCATTGCTCCGCGGTAGGAGGCGCTGGCGCTGGCGGCAATTGCCTGGCCTCGTTGCAGTTCACGGGCAAACCGTGCGCTGTTGCCGCCGTCAAGAATCGCAGCAAGCACGTCCAGCGCGTAGGCGTCGTCTGCGGTTGCAGCTGCATTATTGTCGAGGTTGGCAGCAGTGTTTCCCATATTTGGTACGTGGTAGCCCATGATCAGGTGAGGCAGCTGGGCGGGTAGCTTAACGGTAATCCGTCGTTCGCCGGCCTGGGCGACTTCTTTCTGTATTTTTGGTGGTTGTAAAACACCCTTTTTTAATGGGCCAAAATATTTTTCCACCAATTTTTTAACCTGTTTGCTATCTACGTCACCAACAATGACTAGCGTCGCGTTATTGGGCATGTACCAGCGTTGGTACCAGTCGGCAAGATCGGCGGTAGTCATGGATTGCAGGTCGCTCATCCAGCCAATGATGGGGTTATGGTAAGGGTGGTTCACCCAGGCACTGGCGTTAAAGCGTTCGTAAAGTTGCGCGGTGGGCCGGTCTTCGGTGCGCATCCGACGCTCTTCCATCACCACGTTAATTTCTTTGGCAAATTTCTCGTCCTGAATTTGCAGATTCATCATCCGGTCTGCCTCCAGTTCAAGGGAAATTTCCAGCCGATCACTGGCGAGGGTTTGGAAATAGGCGGTGTAGTCGATGCCGGTGAAGGCGTTTTCGCGGCCACCCTGGGCGGCAATGATTTCGGAGAATTTGCCCGGCCCGTATTTTTTGGTCCCCTGGAACATCATGTGCTCAAGGGCGTGGGATACGCCGGTAACGCCGCCATATTCGTAACTGCTGCCAACTTTGTACCAAACCTGTGAAACCACCACCGGCGCACGATGATCTTCGCGAATCAGGACTTTAAGACCGTTCTTGAGAGAAAATTCGGTCACTGGCTGGGCGCTGCCCGCGACTAAATGGGGGGTCAGCAGGGTTAAAGTTAGTGCTAGCGAAACTAACGTAAAGGGTCTGATCATTAAGGGTTCTCAGCAATTAGGTAGTAAACAAAAGTGGGTGGCGAAATTAAACGCTAGAGCATGGTCTGTCCATCTTTGCAGCGTCTTTCTATAAGCCGGCTTTAAACTGATTTAATATATAAAGCTTTGGCGGGGATAACGCCGGCCTCTAGCCCGTATATCGACACCGTAAAAAGGTTACTAGTTTCCCATGAGTGAAAAATCGACTTCTCGAGGATTATTTGGTCGCCTGAAACAGGGGTTGGCTAAAACACGTACGCGCTTCACCGATGGCCTTGCCGATCTGGTTTTTGGTGAGAAGGTGGTCGACCTTGAAACTCTGGATGATCTGGAGGAATTGCTGTTAACCGCAGACGTGGGGGTGGAGGCGACTCAGCAGATTATTGTTGATCTGCACGACCGGCTCGGCCGTAGTCAACTTGATGATGGTCAGGCAGTTTACAAGGCGCTTCACGAAAAAATGACTGCCATGCTTGCACCCTGTGAGGTGCCTCTGCAACTACCGGACGCTGCGCCGGCGGTGATTCTAATGGTCGGCGTTAACGGTGCTGGTAAAACCACTACGATTGGCAAACTGTCGCAGCGTTTCTTAAAAGAGGGCAACAGTGTTCTGCTCGCCGCGGGCGATACGTTTCGCGCGGCTGCGTCGGAACAGTTACAGGCATGGGGTGAGCGCACTGGCGTGCCGGTGATCGCACAGCAGCCGGGGGCCGACCCAGCAGCGGTTATTTTTGATGCATTGCAAGCGGCTCAATCCCGAAATATTGACGTGGTGCTGGCGGATACTTCTGGGCGGCTGCATACCCAGGGTGGGTTGATGGACGAACTGAAAAAAATTAACCGGGTCATTGGCAAATTCGATGAATCAGCGCCGCATGAGGTCTTGTTAGTGGTGGATGCGGGGAATGGTCAGAATGCGCTCTCCCAGGCCCGTGCTTTTGGCGAGGCGGTCGGTGTTACTGGGTTGGTTGTGACTAAACTTGATGGCACAGCCAAGGGCGGCATCGTGTTCGCTATCGCCGCGCAGATCGGGTTGCCGATAAAGTTTATTGGTGTGGGTGAAGGTGTTGAAGATTTGCGGCCGTTTTCCAGTGCTGACTATGTTGACGCGCTGCTCACTAAATAAGTGACTAATAATACAGGTCGTCGCCGTATCCTAACCCTAGTTTTTATAAGAGAAATAAGGTCTTGATTCGTTTCAGTGAAGTTTTCAAGCGTTATCCTGGTGGTGGTGACGCGCTGAAAAATGTTGACTTCCGGCTGGTAGCCGGGGAGATGGCGTTTCTTACCGGCCACTCCGGCGCCGGTAAAAGTACTCTGTTGAAACTGATCACCGCGATAGAGCGGCCCACCCGTGGTCAGGTCTGGATCGGCGGCGAAAACATTTCCAGGATAAAGCCGCGCAAAGTGCCCTACCTGCGTCGGCGAATTGGCGTGATTTTTCAGGATCACAAGCTGCTTTACGATCGTACGGTGTATGACAATATTGCCCTGCCGCTAGTTGTAGCGGGTCTTAACCACGCAGAGGTGCGCCGCCGCGTGCGTGCGGCGCTGGATAAGGTGGGGTTGCTAGGGAAAGAGCGGTCTTACCCGCTAACTCTTTCTGGCGGCGAGCAGCAGCGCGTTGGCATCGCCCGTGCAGTGGCGGGCAAACCGCCCCTGCTGCTGGCCGATGAGCCAACTGGAAATCTTGATCCCGAGCTCTCACTTGAAATAATGAACCTGTTTGCTGAATTCAACCGGGTCGGAGTGGCGGTGCTGATCGCCAGTCATGATTTGGAATTGATCAAACAGCTGGGCTATCGGCAGATGGTGCTGGATCACGGCGAGTTGGTTGCTGGCGGTGAGCAGGTATGAGGGAGTTATCGATTCGCCACCTTCAGGCGTTTTTTTTCAGTCTGGGCCAGCTCTGGCGCACCCGTTGGGGTACGGCGATGTCGGTGGCGGTGATTGCGGTGAGTTTGACCCTGCCAAGCGGGCTTTACCTGGTGCTGCAATTGACTGACCAGATCAGCGCAGACTGGCAGGGTGGGGCGGAGATATCTCTTTTTTTGAAACCTAAGGTGAGTGATGCAGCGGCGCTGAAGTTGGCCGGTCAGTTGCAGCAACAGCCAGGCATTGCGGCGGCGGATTATGTCTCTGCCACGGCTGCATTAGAGGAATTCCGGCAAAAATCAGGATTTGGTAGTGCGTTGGATCTACTTGATGCTAACCCGTTGCCTTCGCTTCTACGGGTGCGGCCGCAAACGGACCAGGCTGACCCTGCGCAGATTGCTGTTTGGTTGGAAGAGTTCAAGGCACTACCGGAAGTCGAAGCGGCTGAGTTTGATTATGCCTGGGTCCAACGGCTGCACGGAATTGTGCAGGTCGGCCGGCAACTCGCGCTGATGGTGTCGCTGCTGCTCGGTGGTGGGGTGGTGCTGATTATTGGTAACACGATTCGTCTGGCAATTTTTAATCGTCGCGATGAGATTGAAATCAGCAAGCTGATTGGCGCTACCAATGCATTTATCCGACGGCCGTTTCTCTATTCCGGTTTTCAGCAGGGAGCGCTCGGAGGGGCGTCGGCGCTGCTGCTGGTTTATGGCTCGTTAGGTTTGCTGGCACCTGCGGCAGATCGTTTGGCAGGCTTTTATCAAAGTCAGTTTACGTTACAGATAATCGGTTGGGTCGAGCTGTTATTGTTGCCACTAATCGGTGGGCTGCTGGGGCTGGTGGGCGCGTGGCTGGCGGTGAGCAGGCATTTGCGGGATATCGAGCCTGGATAGCCTGTACTCTATAAAGATATGAGGAGGTTTCTTCCTCCAGTCAGACTGGCCCACTCGGTTAACGCATTCTCTGAATTTCCTCTCTGAGTGCAAGGGGTGTCTGCACGTCTGTGTTAAGCCTTCAAACATTCACATTTGTTCTAAATCTACCTTCAAGTTTTCGCCCGTTGGCCGATCTTGTTAGCTAATGAATTGACCGCTAACTTTTGGGACAGTGCTTCAGCTTTGATTTTGGTGACTGGCAAGTTAGTTTCGATTACCGAGAGATTATTTGTAAAAGCATCGTCAAGTGGGATGCTCAATATTACTGTAGGAAATAAAAACAATGCGCTATCCCGATTCTGTCCCGCAATGTGGTGAGTATCTGCGACTAACAATCCCGTTTCTTACTCAGAAAGAGTTGCCGGCGAATCCCGTCAACTATGCACTGGGTTTCGAGATGGTATCGTCGATGAATGAGGGCTTGAACCAGGCTTTCGCCGAGCTGGTAAAGGATGGCTCAACACTTACTGCTGTTCAGAGTCAGCAATTATTTGATGCCCATATCGCTCAGCCTGGCGTCGAGGAGGTCGCCGAGGCGAACGACGAGTTTGGCCGGGTACTCGGGGCGACACAGAGCCTGGTGCAGGAGATGGCAGCTGAGGGCGGTAAATACCAGGATTCGCTGGAGCGCGAAGGGCCAAAGCTAGAACAATGTTCGAATCCTGGGGACCTGCAGAAGGTGATTGACATCCTGGTGGCCGATACTCGGGCGATGAGAGAGTCGAACGAAATAATGAATAGCAGTCTTGCCATTCACATTGAACAGATTGCTGATTTGCGGGCGCAGCTTAATACGACCCGCAAGGCTGCCAAAGTTGATTCGCTTACTGGATTACAAAATCGTGGTGCGTTCGATGACCTTCTGGCTGCTGAAATAGAGGAAGCAAGATTGTCGTCGCAGCCGCTGGCGCTGGTGATGCTTGATATCGACCACTTTAAAAAAATAAATGATTCCATGGGTCACCTGTTTGGAGACAGGGTGATCAAAGCGGTAGCACGAGCCATTGTGAAGCAGACCCGCGGTCAGGACACCGCCGCCCGCATCGGCGGTGAGGAATATGCGGTGATTCTGCCAAATACAGATTATCAGGGTGCCCAGGTGGTAGCCGAAAATATTCGTAAGGCGGTGGAAAAAATAGTGCTACGTAAAGCCAGTGATAACGAAAGGTTAGCCACAGTTACTTTATCCGGCGGGGTTGCGCAGTTGCAGGACGATGACTGCTCAGAGTCGCTGTTGCAGCGGTCTGACGACGCCCTCTACGCGGCAAAAAATGGTGGCCGTAACCAGATTATGCTTGCTCAGGCAGCCTGAATTAGTGCTGACAGCCTGGGCAGTAATAGCTACTGCGTTGGTTGTGACGTTGCTGTTTGATTTCACTACCGCAGGCCGGGCAGGATTCTCCACCCCGGTTATAGACCGCTAATTCCTGAGCAAAATAACCGGGCTTGCCGTCACTGTGTTGAAAGTCTCTTAATGTCGTGCCGCCGGCGACGATGGCTTGCCGAAGTCGGTCTTGAATAGCCCCCGCTAGCTTTTGCCACTGATTTTGAGTTAATCGGCCTGCCGCCCTGGCGGGTCGGATCCCTGCTAGAAACAACGCTTCGTTAGCGTAGATGTTGCCGACGCCAACGACTATTTGCGCATTCATAATGAAATTTTTCACCGCGACTTTACGGTTTTTGCCAAGGTTATATAGATGCGTTGCCAACTCATCCGTGCTGCAGTCGAGCGGTTCCGGACCCAATTGCGCCAGTAGTTTGTGTTCTTCGGGCTGTTTTGCCCAGAGTAATGAGCCAAACCGTCGTGGGTCGTGCAGGCGTAGGCAGCGACCGCTGTCGAGCACGATATCGACGTGATCATGTTTGCGTGGCGGTGTTTGTCGGGGTACGTGACAAAGGCTACCGGACATGCCTAGATGCAAAATCAGGCTGCCCTCTACAGTATCAAATAGCAGATATTTGCTGCGTCGACGTAGCCGCTGAATGGTCTGGCCGCGAAAGTGCAGATCGATATCGGTCGGTATTGGCCAGCGTAAACGGCGGTTGCGGATTACGATTTCGGTGATTTTCTGGCCTTCGCAGACAGGTTGCAGCGCGCGGCGAGTAGTCTCTACCTCGGGTAGCTCTGGCATCAGGGGTTTTCCCGGTTGAGCTTGATCTTAAACAAGTTGTTTGCGGTTGCCGAGTTCAGGTGATAGGTCACCCTTTGGGCAGGGTGGTGTAGTTGTGCTTCGCTATGAAGTGGTTGCAGGTAAAACGATAGTGTTCCGGAGGTGCCCTGTGCATCCTGCCACTCAAGTAGCAGATGTTGGAGACTACTGGTGTCGAGGTTTTCCGGTAAGGCGGTGACTTTGGTTGCCTGGAGGGTTTGCCAGCGGTTGACTAGCTGGTGTAGCTCATTGATATCGGCCGCTGCGGGGAGGGAGTGCCAGCGCATTTGCTGATTCTCTATCTGCTCATCGCTCTGTTCAAGGGTTAAGGTGAGTGCCGGTAGTGCCAGCCCGGTCAGGGTGGTGTCTGGTGGTAGCAGTTGGTGGTTGACCCAATCAACCCAGCTGCCGAGCAGGTGGTGATAATAAAAATCATCGACCAGTGCAATATCACTGCCGGTCTGGACGTGAGTGGGTTGGCCATCGCTGGTGTCAGTATTAAGGCTCAGATAGCGGCGTTGGCCCAGGGGGTGAGCCTGCCCGAACCAGACCAGGAGATCATCGAAGCGTACCCAGTGACGGTTATCTTCAGTAAAAAATTGCCTAGCAGCTTCACCAGTGGGTAAGGCAAATCGCTCATAAACCCGAGTATCGATCATGGCAAGCAGCGCATCGACTTTTAACGGATCGGCGGGCAGTTGTTGGGGTTCTGTTAGCCACCACTCCTTGTCGCGACGGGTCAGCTCAAACGGCTGATTGCCTAATCCCTGCATGGTGATGGTCTGTATCTGTTCGGATGACAATGCGCTTAACGGTTCATTGCTTGCACCACTCTTTGTTGGTGGTTGCCACCAGAGTAGGGTGCTTAGAATAACCGCGAGTATCAGCAGCAGAGCATTGATTTTGTTCAGCATCTGCGCCACCAGATTATTCCTCCTGTTAGCGCCAGCAGTGCTGGTAGCACCAATAAAAATCCCAACCCGACAATCAGGGCATGAGTGGGGGAGAGGTCAAGCCGGGTGTCTGCAGCGACGATCGGTTGAAGGTTAATGAGTTGGTCATCACCGGCGAGCCAGTTGATGATGTTCAACCCGAGTTGACGGTTACCGCCGTTTCCCAGGTAGGCATTGGCAACAAAGTCACCGTCACCAACAATCACCACTCGCTGTGGTTTTTGCTGATCGCCTGGGTTGTTTTCGCTATTATTTTCACGGTTTTTCTGCTGTTCTCGAGTCAGTGCGAGCGCAAGGGTTACCGGCCCCAACAGGTCGTGCTGCTTGTCAAACTCTACCGGCTCGACGAGCTCACCCTGTTCGAGCCAACCTTGTTCGCCGACGATGGCAAGCGGCGTCGCTTGCCATCGGTTGTCATTCTGACTAAGCCCGGTGGCTAGAGGGAACACCGTGGTGAATTGAAATTGCTGGGTAATAGGGTGGGGGCGGTATGCGTCAGCGGTAGCAAGCGTGAAGGCTGCGCTACCCGCCGCCTGCATCCCCGCTGGGTCGACTAGTGTGCCGGGTAAAAAGCGTACTCCGAGCTGGATTGCCAGGGGTTTGAGACCCTGTAAGTCACCCGGGTCACCGAGCCAGAGTAGTCGACCACCGTCCTGGATAAAGGCCAGTAGACGGGCGATCTCGCCGCCGCTGAGACGGGTTTGGGGAGCGCTGATCACCAAAAGTGTATTTGCGGTGGGGATGGCAGCGGTCGGATCTATCTGATAGAGGCTGATCTGGAATCCCTGGTCGAGGAGGGTGTTGGCAAAATGGCTGATGTCGCGATTGGCCTGGCCTTTTGCCGATCGTTCACCGTGACCGGTGAGCACCAGGATTTCAATCCCTGCTCCTCGGCTTAAACGCAAGATGGCGTTGCTGATCGACTGTTCGTCGAGCTGGCGGAGAGATTCATGGCGCTCACCTAGCGTTAAAAAAAGGACACCGTCCTGGTCAATGCCGGCGGCCTCTGCCCGGTTTGGGTGCTGGTCAGGGTTGACCGTTTCAAAACTGATTAAATTACTGTGGCGCTGGTAGCGGGCGATCCGGTCGGCCATGGTTTTGGCAAGTTGCTGGTCACGAGTGAAGGCGATCACGATCAGGGGTTGGTCGAGCTGATTTAGTATTTCGATACTACCAGCGGTGAGCGTGTGGCGACTGGCGGCGGTCCAGTCACTTTCAAACGAATGACGATTGGCCAGGCCTCCTGCCAGCACCGCAACAATAATTACTAATACCAGGGTGATGCGCGGAGGCCAGCGGCGATGGGCTGAATGATGGCCTGTTTGTGACGACTGTGTCATTGGTTTCTAGGTGTAATAACGCTTGCTGTGCAGCCGTAACACAGTAAGGCCAAGCGCGAGCAGGGTGAGAATTACGAAATAAGCGATGTCACCACTGCTGACCAGGCCGTTCAAAAAGCCTTGATAATGAAACAGGGTAGAAAACTGAGCCAGCGAAGCAGTGGTTCCCTGCTCGCCGCGGGCGGATTCCAGCAGCCACAGAATTAGCAGTAGTCCAAATGTGAGCATGGCTGCCGCACCGGGGTGGCTGGTTAGCGATGATGCCCAGAGGCCGATTGCGGTAAAACTGGTAACCAGCAGTATTACTCCGAGGCTGTTCGCTGCGAGCAGCCCAAAATCTAGCTCGGCTGCTCCTATCAGGCTTAGTGGCATGGCTAGTAACAGCGTCAGCAACAGCGCGAGGAATCCGCAGATGCCGAAGAATTTGCCGACGACAATGGCGGTCAACGAGATCGGTGCGGTAGTGAGCAGGGTTAAAGTCTGGTTGCGCTCCTGTTCGGCAAAGCTGCGCATGGTTATCAGCGGTAGCACCATCATTAATATTAACCCGGCATTGCCAAACAGCGGCGCGGCCACCAGCTCGGTGACCCCCGGCGGGTTAGCAAGTGCTAGTAGCTGTGATTGGTAAAGGGTGTATTGATCGATCTGCAGCAAAAACAGCCATGCCAGCAATGCACAGACCGATGACAGGGTTGCCCACGCGATCGGTGAGCGCAGCAATATGCGTAGCTCGGTGCGGGCGATTACTGCCGCGGTCATTATGTCGTTTCCTCAGCAGGGGCTGGAGTGGGTAATGCCGATGTATCAGTCAGTTGCATGAACAGTTGCTCCAGCGACAGTTGTGGGGCAGTTAGCTGACGCAGTCCCCAGCCATTCTCAAGGCTCGCTGCTAGCAGGGTGTCGATGCCGGAAGTGTTTTCAGTGAAATTAATGTGGAAATAACCATCTTCTTTTACCGATACGTCATTAATGCCGACGAGCTGACGGAGTTGCTCTATGCTCGGTGGGGTCTGGAATTCCACCTGGTGAGGTTGCTTTGCCAGCACTGGGTCAAGCTCAGCCAGAGGGCTGTGCAGCACCAGCTCGCCACGGTTGATGATTTGTACATGGCTGCATACCGCCTGCACTTCGCTGAGGATATGGGTAGAGAGGATAACGCTGTGGCTGTGACCAAGCTCGCTGATTAACTGGCGAATTTCTTCGATTTGGCGTGGATCAAGGCCGACGGTGGGTTCATCGAGAATGACCAGTTCCGGGTCATGGATGATGGCCTGAGCAATGCCCACCCGCTGTTGATAACCTTTGGACAGATGAGCGATCAACCGTGAACGGACATCGCCGAGTCCGCAGCGGTCTATGCCGCGATCTACAGCGGCAGATAACTGGCTACCGTTAATGGCGTGCAGGCGACCGCAGTAGCGCAGGAATTCTTCAACCGTGCAGTCATGGTATAGCGGTGGGGTATCGGGCAGATAACCCAGCAGTCGTCGTGCTGCTATCGGGTCACGGTGGAGGTCGTAACCGCCAATGGTGACACTACCAGCGCTGGCCGCAAGGTTGCCGGTGATGATGCGCATCGTAGTAGATTTGCCCGCGCCATTAGGGCCAAGAAACCCCAGCACTTCACCGCTATGCAGCGAAAAGCTTAAATCGCGAACTGCAGCAACCGCACCGAAATAACGGTGTACGTTTTCAACTTCAATTAGCTTGGCTGTCGGCATGGAGTGCAGGGTAGGCGGCAATGGCGCGGCAAATCAAGTATCACAAGCAAGTATATTCTGCGCAGATCGCAGGCATAAAAAAAGCGCCAGCTTTAAATGAGCAGACGCTTTTTCTACAGAAATTTCGCCAGCCTATTTTATTTTGGCTTCTTTGTACATTACGTATTGGCGGATTTTCGGGTCAAACTTGCGCATCTCTACTTTTTCCGGATGCAGGCGCTTGTTCTTGGTCGTGGTGTAAAAATGGCCAGTGCCAGCTGACGAGACTAGTTTGATTTTGTCTCTCATTTTTTATCCCCTTTGCGTGAGCGAATATCGGCTAGTACCGCATCAATGCCCAATTTGTCGATGGTACGCATGCCCGCGTGGGAGACGCGTAATTTGACAAACCGCTTTTCTGCCGCCACCCAGAAACGGTGGGTATGCAGATTAGGTAAAAAACGCCGACGGGTCTTGTTGTTGGCGTGGGATACATTGTTGCCGGACATGGGGCGCTTGCCGGTAACTTCACAAACTCGTGACATGACTACTGTTCTCCAATTGATCGGCTGCAGAGGATTTCGCGCTAGCTATGACTGGTTAACTCGGGGCGCGTATGCAGGGCGCGGATTTATACCAGATTCACCTGCTAATGGGTAGTGCAAAATGGATCGTGCTTAATCGTCCCCGGTAATACCCTTTGGGTCGTACTTAAATGAGGCCCCTTTTAGCCAGCGACGTGCAGGTCTGGTCACCAACAATTATGTGGTCAAGCACAGTCACGTCTATCAATTCCAGCGCCTGCTGCAAGCGCTGTGTGATCTGGCGGTCGGCTGCGCTTGGTTCGGCAATGCCTGATGGGTGGTTGTGGCAAAGGATGGTCGCCGCAGCGTTATGGCGCAGGGCTGAGCGGACGACCTCTCTTGAATAGACGCTGGCGCCGTTTACCGTGCCGTAAAACAGTTCATCGAACTGAATGATGCGGTGGCGATTATCCAGCCAGAGACAGGCAAAGACTTCCTGTTGGTAGTCGCGCATGCGGGTGCGCAGGTAATTTTCGGTTTGTTCTGGTGAAGTCAGAGCGTCTCCGCGTTGCAGGCTTTCCCGGGCGTAGCGTTGGCCGAGCTCGGCAATAGCTTTGAACTGCGCGAATTTTACTGGGCCGAAGCCGTTGATATGGCTTAACTGGTGCTGTTCGGCGTTGAGCAGTTGACGCAGACTGCCGAATTCCTGCAGCAGCTCCCGGGCGAGCTCAACGGCATTTTTACCCCGGGTGCCGGTGCGTAGCGTAATCGCTAGTAGTTCAGAGTCGCTAAGCCTGGAGGCCCCGTGGGCGAACAGGCGTTCCCGCGGTCGATCTTGTTCATGCCATTCATTGATCGACATTTTTGCTCCTCCGCCGGAAAAGTAAGGCAGTACACTTGTGCCCAACATGGACAGTCTCAAAAACAAAAAAATTCTTTTTTGCGTCTGTGGCGGCGCTGCGGCGTATCAGGCGCCAGAATTAGTTGCATCGCTAAATGCCGAAGGTGCTGAGGTGACCGCGTTAGCAACGCCGGATGTAAGTGACTGGGTCTCTTTAAGGTTGCTGGAAAGATTAGTTGTTAAGTTGGTTGCTGACCCTGCCGAACTGGCTGATAACTCAAATGGGTTCAGCTCCTGGGTTCTTTTATTGAGCAATGACCTTAGTGAACCTGCTCGAACCTGGTTGATAGCGGCACTTCAGCACATGGCTGAAGGGATGGCAGAAGATGACCGACCGGCGGTAGTTTGTCTGGGTAGTGAGGTCGCAGCCGAACAGGTCGCTTTGAGTAACCTCAGCAGCCGGATCAAACAAACTGGCGGAGTGGTTACTCTGTTGGTAGGTGATAACCAGCTACCAAGGTTTGACCCGATAGCGGTTATCGCGGCGATTGTCAGGGGGGGCACTAAGCCTGCGCTAGCGGGTAAGCGGGTGTTAGTTACTGCGGGGCCGACGTTTGAAGATATTGATCCAGTTCGTTTTATTGGTAATCGTAGTTCGGGAAAAATGGGGTTTGCGGTGGCAGTCGCGGCCTGGCAGGCCGGTGCCGAGGTCATCTTGATTACCGGCCCTGTATCTTTGTCTGCACCTCATGGGATGGCTACTACGTGGGTGCGTTCGGCGTCAGACATGCTTTTGGCTGTTGAGGCGGTGATTGGTGATCAGGACGTTTATATAAGTAGCGCGGCGGTGGCCGATTACCGGCCGGCACAGGTGGCAGAGGCAAAAATCAAAAAAGGTGAAGAGCAATTTAACTTGCAGTTAGTGGCCAATCCTGACCTGTTGAAGCAGGTGGCGGGTCGACAATCGCCACCGTTTTGTGTTGGTTTTGCTGCGGAGACGGAGCGTGTTGAGGAGTACGCGCGTGGCAAACTGGTTAGTAAAAACCTGCAGATGATTGCGGCTAATCAGGTGGGTGCCGAGGTTGGCGGGTTTGAGTCCGACCAGAACCGGTTGCACTTGTTTTGGCCAGGGGGTGATAGGCGGTTGCCATGGTCGAGCAAAACCGAGCAGGCCCGCCAGCTAATTGAAACGATCGCCGAGCGGTTTGAGGTTTGGAATTGTCAGGACAACGTTAAACATGAGGGATGAAGTGCAACCTATTCAGTTAAAAATTATTGATCCACGCCTTGGTGATGAATTCCCGTTGCCCGGTTATGCCACCAACGGGTCGGCCGGCGTCGATCTGCGTGCCATGCTCGAGGCTCCCATGGTGCTTGAACCGGGACAGACCGAGCTGGTACCGACGGGCATCGCAGTGCATATCGCAGATCCCGGTTTGGCGGCGGTGTTACTGCCCCGGTCTGGGTTGGGGCACAAGCATGGCATCGTACTGGGTAATCTGGTTGGTCTGATCGACTCCGATTATCAGGGTCAGGTAATGGTCTCGTGCTGGAATCGAGGTTCTAAGGCTTTTACGATGGAACCGGGAGAGCGGCTGGCGCAGATGGTTTTTGTGCCGATCCAGCAGGTAGAGTTTGAAGTGGTGACCGACTTTGCGAGTAGTGATCGTGGCGAGGGTGGTTTCGGCCACACCGGTCGACATTGAAAAATAGGCAGAATTCGGTTGGAGGCCGATATTGAAAACGCCGTCAATTGCACGATTAACGCTAATTGTGACGGCTATCGTCGGTGTTGCCACACTGCAGGCAGTTGGCGTGGTCTATCTGTTGACGAGTGCTGAAATTTCTGCCGAACGCAGTGCCCGTCATCAGTTAGCAGCGCAGCAGCTGGCGCAGCAGGTAGCTGCGAAACTCCGATTTCAGCAACAGACCCTGGCTCAGCTTGCGCAGACTGATGAAGTGAAGGGTGCGGTAGTGGACGAAAATCGCCAACGCCGAGAGCAGTTAGCGGACCAGTTTCAGCGATTTCTTCCCCACGCCTGGAAGCTGCGACTTGTATCCGTAAAGTACAGGTCGACAACGCCTGACGCCCGGCCGCCGATTGGCTATGCAGACCTTGACCTGATGAATTATTCAGCCTCCCATGGGGAGGCTCCGGCTGCGGTGGTCGGCGAGAATGGAACCCCCCAGGCCAGGATTTTGCTGGTGGAGCCAGTATTCGCTACTAATAGTGAGCGGGTGGTAGGACACCTTCTGTTGGCGCTGCACTTTAGCCTGATTTCAGAGCTGGTGGACCAACTCGCTTTGGACGGTAGTTATATGCAGTTGCAACAACCTCGTTTAAATGGCGAACCTCTGGTACTTGCGGCGGTTGGTCAGCAGTCGTTAGCTGCGACCATGGCTTACACGGCGCGCGTTAAGGGTAGTGAGTGGCAGGTGGCCTATTGGCCTGCGCAGGGTGACGATTCGTTGGCGCTATTATTTGCGGGTCTTGCCGTGTTTATCGTGTTAGTGGCAGGTATCTCGCTGCTGCTTTTTGGTCAGCGCTTTAAAAAGTTGATATCGGCGGATTTGGCGACTTTGGTGACCATTGTGCGAGATGCCAAGGTTGGCGAGTTAAAGCGAACCTACCGCTCAATGGCGGCGGAAAGTGTTGGCACCATCCATACAGTTCATCATGAACTATCTGATTCGCAGCTACGCCCCTCTAAACCGAAGCTCGCTCCGGGGAGCCCTTCCAGGGCGGCTGCCAATACGCCGGATATTGACCTGGGCAGTGATTGATCTGCCAACTTTATCGGTTCCTACGCACGCTCGTCAGTAGTTATTCGAACCGCTTTTTTCTTCGGCAAAGGAGAGTTTTTGTTGATTAACCCGAATATTTTTCGCGCTTACGATATACGTGGCGTGGTTGACCACGATTTAACCGAAGAGGCGGCGCAATTAATTGGTCAGGCGCTGGCCGGCCAGGTGTTAGCGGCGGGCTTGAAACAAATGGCGGTGGGCCGTGACGGAAGGCTTTCGGGGCCAAGGTTACAACGGGCATTGATGGACGGTCTTATCGCTGGTGGCTGCGACGTTGTTGATGTGGGCCAGGTGCCGACGCCAGTGCTTTATTTTGCTACCCACTTTCTAGAAACAGGTTGCGGGGTAGTGGTCACCGGCAGTCATAACCCACCGAATTACAACGGTCTGAAAATGGTGGTCAACGGTACAACTTTGGCGGAGTCGGCGATTCAGCAGTTACGCATCGATATTGAAAATAACCGTCTACCCCTGGGTGCAGGAAAGGTAATCAGCAAAGATGTAATGCCTGCTTATTTGCGACGAATCACTGACGACATTGCGATTAATCGTTCGTTGAAGGTTGTGGTGGATTGTGGCAACGGTGTGACCGGTGACGTAGCACCCGCATTACTGCGTGAACTCGGTTGTGAAGTAGTGGAATTATTCACCGAGGTTGATGGCAATTTTCCTAATCATCACCCGGATCCCAGCAAGCCGGAAAACCTGGTTGATTTGATTGCTAGTGTGGCGGAGCACCAGGCTGATTTAGGGCTGGCGTTTGACGGCGATGGTGACCGCGTTGGGGTCGTTACGCTTACTGGCGATGTGATTTGGCCGGATCGATTGATGATGCTGTTTGCCAGAGATCTTCTGCAGCGCAACCCTGGCGCGACCATTCTTTATGACGTGAAGTGCACTCGTCATTTGCCGAGGGTGATCAAGGCGGCCGGTGGCCAACCAGTGATGTGTCGCACCGGTCATTCACTGGTGAAAGCCGAGATGAAAGCGCGCAACGCTGAGTTAGCTGGTGAAATGAGTGGTCATATTTTTTTCGGCGAACGCTGGAATGGGTTTGACGATGGCCTCTACGGGGCTAGTAGGTTGCTGGAAATTATTAGCAAAGACCCTCGTCCGGTGCAGGCACTGTTTGACGAGTTGCCAGACGCTGTCAATACGCCGGAATTGCATATTGAGATGGCTGAAGGTGAGCCTCACGCATTGATTCCCAAACTGGTGGAAGCGGCTGATTTTGTGGACGCGGAGGTTTCTACGCTGGACGGAATTCGCGTTGAATTTGCCGACGGGTTTGGCCTTGCCCGCGCATCAAATACGACACCGGTGATGGTGCTGCGGTTTGAGGGTGATGATCAGGCTGCGCTGGACCAAATTATTAGTCAGTTCCGAGCGCTGTTTCAGCGGGTGGCGCCACAGGTCCAGTTTCCGTTGTAATCTCTACCAGATAGCTCATGGTGAGGTTGTCGAACAAAGCAGACCCGGTGGCAATAAATAGTGCTGGGTAGTCTGGCGGCCGCGTGTGGTTGGCCGCTAAATGGGTTATCTCTATCAGCCGCCGGGAGTCGAACTCTGATTCTGCGGTCCACGCAGCGAGATCGCCAAACCGCAGGCTGTCAAGGGTGTCGACGTAGATGGCTCGGCTATGCCATTGCGGGTGGTCGTGTAGTTCTCGTTGCTCGATGCAATCAGCCCCCAGGGTGATAATAATTTGCGCAGAGAAGTGGTCGGGGTGGTAAATCGCTGTGTTGCTGCTGGTGGCGAGCAGTAACAGGTCGCAATTACTTAGGTCAGCATATTCAGTGGTCGTGATTTGGCAATCGGGCGCTATTCTTTGCAGCCCAGCGGCCAGGGTCACGGCTCGTTCGGGTAGATGGTCGACGATTGTCAGAGTGTCTATTTCACCATTATTGAGCAGGCACATTGCAGCATAAAAACCGACGCGCCCCGCACCGACTACCGTAACAGTGCGAATGGGTCGATCTGCGGTTTGCAGGTGCCGGGTTGCCAGTGCTGCGCAGGCGCCGGTGCGAATTGACGACAGCAGGCAGGCATCAAACTGATGGCTGACGAAGTTTTCTTGCGGATCCAGATAGCAGGCTTTGCCGACGCTGATCTGGTCGGGCACTAGCCGCCCAATTCGGTTAGTGCCCACCAGTTTTATGGTCTTGTGTAGTTTGCCCGCTGCCGTGGCGCGCACGCACGGCATAACTCGAAAATCCCCCAGCTCGCCAGGCTGCTGAAACAGCTGTTTGGGCGGCATCGATATTTGCGCAGCCCCAAGACCAATCTCGCGGAGGCCCTGGTCAAGGTAATTCAGATAAGCGTAGAGGTCTGCGCAGAGCAATTGATGAACCTCAAAGTCGCTAAACTGGCGAAGGGGTTCGTGACTTACCCGAAGAATGTCCTGCAATTCGAGCGGTATGAGCTCGGTTTTAAGGGTCGAGGAAGGGGTGTCGAGCTGCATTTTCTGGAGGTCCTGACGCTTGCTGGTCGCTTCGAGATTTATTATCTGAAATGAAAAAGGTTTCTTTCTGCAGGTTGTCGAAGGAAAATTAGGGTTCTACCTCCATCACCAGAGATTATCTGAATTGCGCCAACCTGACTGGATTGCACCTTCCATTCTTTCCGCTGACTTTGCCCGTTTGGGCGAAGATGTCGCCGCTGTTTTAGCGGCCGGGGCGGACGTGGTTCATGTTGACGTGATGGATAATCACTATGTGCCCAACCTTACCGTTGGGCCGATGGTGTGTGACGCGCTGCGTAATTACGGTATCACGGCAACGGTGGATGTCCATTTGATGGTTAGCCCGGTGGATAGTCTGGTAACGGCTTTTGCCGAGGCAGGAGCCGACTATATTACTTTTCACCCGGAGGCTAGCCAGCATGTCGATCGTACTTTGGCGTTGATCCGCGAAAGTGGTTGCAAGGCAGGTTTAGTGCTTAACCCGGCGACTACTACGGATTGCCTTCGCCACGTGATGGACCGGCTTGATATGGTGCTGCTAATGTCGGTGAACCCAGGCTTTGGAGGACAATCTTTTATTCCCGCGACGCTGCAGAAAATAGCCGACACCCGTAGCTTGCTGGATGGTCACGGTGGAGATATTCGTTTGCAGGTTGATGGCGGCATAAAAGTTGACAACATCGCACAGGTAGCCGTAGCCGGGGCAGATACTTTTGTTGCCGGGTCGGCGATATTCGGCAGTAATGACTACCGGGCAACCATTGAGCAGATGCGCAATGAGCTGGCGGCTATTTGACTGCGCCCCGCTACTTCCCTTAATCGCTCTTTTCTTCAATCAAGTGGATAACCCACGAAAGAAATGAATCAAGAAAATTTTCAAAGCGCTTTGCGAGCAGGCTACAACAGCGTGCCTGTCTTTCGACAGGTGCTGGCGGACGTCGACACGCCGCTGAGCACTTACCTGAAACTTGCCGCCCAACCCTACAGCTTTCTGCTGGAATCGGTTCAGGGTGGCGAGAAATGGGGCCGCTATTCGATGATCGGCCTGCCCAGTGATACGCGTATTAAGGTTAGCGGCCACCAGGTAACGTTGGAGCGCGATGGCGAGATAGAGCACTGGCAGGTTGAAGACCCGCTGGCCTGGATCGATGAGTACCAGACGCAGTTTCGAGTGGCCCCGGCTGACGGGTTACCGCGGTTTAGCGGTGGGCTGGTCGGCTACTTTGGTTACGACACCATTCGTTATGTGGAACCTCGGCTTGGGCCGAATACCAAACCCGACCCTATTGGGGTGCCCGATATATTGTTGATGCTCGCCGAAGAGGTGGTTGTTTTCGATAACCTCAGCGGCAGTCTCTACGCGATCGTTCATGCCCACGCAGAGGGGCCAAAAACACTTGCCTGGGCGGAAGCACGGCTCGACCAGCTCATCGAACAGCTGGAGCAACCGTTAAAAGAATATCCACAGTCGTTGCCGGTGTCGGGGCTCACGGATGCGCACAGCAATTTTAACGCCAGCTTTACCCAGCAGGGGTTTGAGGACGCCGTCGAAAGGGTTAAGCGTTATATCGTTGATGGTGATGTGATGCAGGTGGTGCCTTCGCAGCGCATGTCTATCGATTTCACCGCGCCGCCTATTGATCTCTATCGGGCGCTTCGTTACCTCAACCCATCGCCGTATATGTTTCATCTGCAGCTGGACGATTTTGCCGTCGTGGGTGCCTCGCCGGAAGTGCTAACGCGTCTGGAAGATGGGGTGCTAACGGTGCGGCCGATAGCCGGAACCCGACCGCGCGGGCAGGATACTGAGCAGGATTTGCTCTATGAACGAGAATTAATGGAAGACCCCAAAGAGCTGGCCGAGCATTTGATGTTGATTGACCTGGGTCGCAACGATGTCGGCCGGGTGGCCGAGATCGGCAGCGTGGAGGTGACCGAGACCATGGTGGTGGAGCGCTATTCCCACGTGATGCACATCGTTTCCAACGTTGAAGGCAAGGTCAGGGACGGCATGACGGCGATTGATGCATTGCGGGCGACCTTTCCCGCGGGAACATTGACAGGTGCGCCCAAGGTGCGGGCTATGGAAATTATTGATGAGCTGGAACCAGTAAAACGGGGGGTCTACTCCGGAGCAGTGGGCTACATCGGCTGGAGCGGTAACATGGACACGGCGATTGCCATTCGCACCGCCGTGATTAAAGACGACACGCTGCATGTGCAAGCCGGTGGCGGCATCGTTGCCGATTCGGTGCCAGCTACGGAGTGGGAAGAGACGCTGAACAAACGTCGGGCATTATTTAGAGCGGTCGCCATGGTAGAGGCGGGACTGAAGTCAGATCCAGCTGTGGAACAGGAGCGGGGCTGACCATGTTGTTAATGATCGATAATTACGATTCTTTTACCTACAACCTGGTGCAGTACCTTGGTGAGCTGGGAGAGCAAGTTGAAGTGGTCCGTAATGACGCTGCGACTGTTGCTGAACTGCTGGCTAAAGCGCCGGGTCAGGTGATGATTTCCCCCGGTCCCTGTGCGCCGGATCAGGCCGGCGTGTCGATGGAACTGATTGCGGCGGTGGCCGGCAAAATCCCGTTGCTGGGCGTTTGTTTAGGGCACCAGTGTCTGGGTCAGGTGTTTGGCGGCAGGGTGGTGCATGCTCGTCAGGTGATGCACGGCAAGGTGTCGCCTATTTATCACGATGGCAAAGGTGTGTTCGCCGGCTTGCCAACCCCGTTTACCGCCACCCGGTACCACTCGTTGGTGGTGGAAGAATCAACACTACCCGATTGCTTTGAGATTAGCGCCTGGACCCAGTTCGAGGACGGCAGTCGTGACGAAATTATGGGTCTGCGGCATAAAACGCGGCCGGTCGAAGGGGTGCAGTTTCACCCTGAATCAATTAAGTCCGAATATGGTCACGAGTTGCTGCGCAATTTTTTACAGCAAGCGAAATCAGATAGATCTTAGCTCAGGGATGTTGAACTGAATGGATATGCAGCAAGCGATTGCTCAGGTAATTGCCGGAAAGGACCTTACCGCAACTGATATGGCTGACGTCATGGGGTTGATTATGGGCGGAGATGCCTCTCCGGCGCAGATCGGCGGATTTCTGGTTGGGCTGCGGGTGAAAGGCGAAACCATTACCGAGATTGCCGAGGCAGCTCAGGTAATGCGTGACCTTGCAACCCCTGTGCAGGTGCAAGGGCCGCATCTCATTGATACCTGCGGCACGGGCGGTGATGGCGCGCACACGTTTAATATCTCTACTGCCGCGGCGATTGTGGCGGCGGCGGCCGGCGCGCAGGTGGCTAAGCACGGTAACCGTTCGGTGTCGAGTAGCTCCGGCAGTGCCGATGTGCTCGAAAAACTTGGCGTCAGAATTGACCTGTCAGCGGACCTGGTGGGCGAGTGTATTGGCAAGCTGGGTATCGGCTTTCTGTTTGCCCCAGCCCACCACGGTGCCATGAAGTATGCAATTGGGCCGCGGCGGGAACTGGGCGCCCGCACTATTTTTAATTTGCTTGGTCCGTTAACTAACCCGGCCGGGGCAAAGAGTCAGTTGATTGGTGTTTACGATGCGGCGCTTATCGAGCCGGTGGCGCAGGTGCTGCAGCGGCTGGGTAGCGAACGGGTGATGGTGGTGCGCGGTGAGGATGGGCTCGATGAAATCAGTCTTAGTGGGCCAACTCAAGTGGCAGAACTTAATGATGGTGTGGTGCGCAGCTACCTGCTCACGCCGGAACAACTTGGATTGGAAAGTTCTGCGTTGACCGCATTGGTGGTCGATAGTGCTGATCAGAGCGCAGCCGTTATTCAGCAGGTGCTGGCAGGCCAGTCCGGGCCGGCTCGTGACATTGTGCTGGCTAACGCCGGCGCCGCGATTTATCTGGCTGGTCTCAGTGAGACCTTGATAAATGGTGTGGCGCAAGCAGGTGAGATAATTGATAGCGGTGCTGCCGCTGACAAGCTTGCTGCGCTGGTTGATTTCACCTCCCAGCTGGGAGAGAGGTGAGGTGACGGTTGCAGATGTGTTGCAGAAAATTCTCAGGGTTAAGGCGGTTGAGATTGCTGACGGTTTAAAAGCGCCGGGGCTTGCATCGATGGCAGCGCAAGCCGCTGCTGCGCCGCCGGCTCGAGGCTTTGCGGCTGCACTCGAAAGTCGGGTTAACGACGGGCGACCAGGCATCATTGCCGAGATTAAACGGGCGTCGCCGAGTAAGGGATTGATTAGAGAAGATTTTGACGCTGCCTGGATCGCCCAATCATACGAGGCTGGCGGGGCTGCCTGCCTGTCAGTTCTGACGGATCGCAGTTTTTTTCAGGGTGGTCCTGAGTATTTACAGGCTGCCCGAGATGCTTGCAGTTTGCCGGTGATCAGAAAAGATTTTGTTATTAGTGAATTTCAGGTTTTTGAAGCCCGGGCAATGGGTGCAGACGCGCTGCTGTTGATTGTCGCTGCCCTTGATGATGTGCAGTTGCGAGAGCTTAACGCACAGGCGCAGGAGCTGGGTCTGGATGTGCTGGTAGAAGTTCACGATGAACAGGAGCTGGAACGGGCGCTGCAGATTCAACCGAGGCTGCTTGGGGTGAATAACCGCGATTTGAATACGTTTGAAACGCAATTGGAGACGACTGGGCGAATAGCTCGAATCGCGCCAGAGGAATCTTTGCTGGTTTCGGAAAGTGGAATTCATACGTCAGCGGATGTCGCCTATATTCAAAGTTTGGGGGTGAATGCATTTTTGATCGGTGAAGCGTTTATGAAGGCTGAGAACCCAGGGAAACGTATTGGCGAGATTTTTGACGGAGAAAACGAACATGAGTAATCGCCCACCGGCAACGACGGGCATGCGTCATGTGGCGCTGTTCGTTGACTCGCTGGAAGCCTGTGAGCAGTTTTATGTGCAGCTGCTGGGTATGGAGGTCGAGTGGCGCCCCGATGCAGACAATGTCTATCTCACCGGTGGGAACGATAACCTTGCCCTGCACCGGGCGTTAGCGCCGGTTGGTGATGATCGTTCTCAGCGGTTGGACCACATTGGGTTTATTCTCGCAAAAATTGAGCACGTAGATAGTTGGCACGACTTTCTGGTCGCTGCTGATGTAGTGATTATTGCTGAGCCACGCACTCATCGAGATGGCGCTCGTAGTTTCTATTGTGTTGATCCTGCAGGAACACGCGTGCAGATGATCTGGCATCCCCCTTTGGCCGGCTAGTTCGATTGCAGGGGCCCCGGCTGCCTTTGTTGGCGATCTGTTGAGTCGTAGAATTGCTTCGGGAGGGGTGCGTAACCCCACCTAAAAACGATAGGCGGTTATTGTCATTACTCGGGCGCTAATTCTCATTGCTATCCGCACGGGCCAGGGGAGGGCTCTGCTGCCTGCTTCGATGGCGCTAGCACGGTGGTGAACTTCATCGCTGATCATCTGCTCGATAATCGCGCGGCTACGTTGATCCCCTGGCGGTAAGCGGCTTAGGTGTTTTGATAGGTGTTTTTCAACCTGATGTTCCGTTTCTGCAACAAACCCCAGGCTCCAGCGGTCACCGCGTAATCCATTTAACCCGCCGATCAATATCGAACCGGCATGCCATATTGGTGTTAGCGCACTGGGTTTCGCCGAGAGTTCGGTAAGTCGCTGGTGGCACCAGTGCAGGTGGTTCTGCTCTTCTTGTCCAGCGTTGCGCAGCAAGTTGCGTGTAGTTTCGCCTCGGGCGGTTGCTGCCTGGCCGATATAGAGTCCCTGTGCCGCAATCTCACCGGCATGGTTGACCCGCATTAGCCCAGTGACGTGGCGTTTTTCAGGGTCGGTCAAGAGCGTTTCGGGCCACTGTTCAGCCGGCGAAGGCGTTGTTGTTACCGACCTTGATTGGCCAAGTTGCTGTATGCCAATAAGCAGTTGATCGACTGTTGAGTGACGACGGGGGTCGGGGTTCATAAGGGGGCCTACGGAAATGTATTGTCGATGATTGGGTGTGGCCTATAGATTATAGAAATTATGACGGTGATGTTTAACGGTTAACTGGAGCGATTAATGAGTCAGAAGAAAAACGGAACCAGCCAACTAATAGATGGTGCGGTCGGTAAGCTGGAGGTCCGAATTGATGTGCCGGATATGGCGCAGATAACGCGGCCAATAGCGGTAATTTGCCATCCGCACCCTCAACATGGCGGCACGATGGACAATAAGGTGGTCTATTGCCTTGCGCGGGAGTTAGCGGCGCTAAATTTAGCGGTTGCCCGGTTCAATTTTCGCGGAGTGGGGGCAAGTGAGGGGCAATATGGTGAGGGTAATGGTGAGGCAGATGACCTGGTAGCAGTCATTGGAGCGATGGGGCAGCAGTTTCCCGGTCGTCCGCTTTGGTTGGTCGGGTTTTCTTTTGGCGGCTATGTCGCAGCGCGGGTCAGTGCCGAGTGTGCGGCGCAACATTTAATGTTGGTCGCTCCTGCGGTGACGCGTGACTATTTTGATGTTGAAGCCAGTGTCGAGTGTCCCGGATTGTTAATTCATGGCAGCGAGGATCAGCTTATCGAACCGTGTGCGGTTAAAGCATGGACCACGCGGCAACTTGGGCCAATTAGTTACGAACAGGTTCAAGGGGCGGACCACTTTTTTCATGGCAAGCTTAACGAGTTACGTCAGTTAGTTAAAAAGTATGCTGAGAACTGGCTTCTCGATGGATGATGCCCTCAGGGCAGTGATGCCTGATGGCAAACGTTATGCGGCGGCGCATGATGTTATTTATAAAAATAATGTTGCACTGCACAATGCGCTTGATTATACTTGATCCATGGTCGGCTGGAGGGCCGGTCATATCCTCCTCTTTAATTCCTCCATCCTTATTAGGCGCAACTTCCCAGTTGCGCCTTTTTTTTGTCTGGCATTTATTGTTTGAGTTTCATGGTAAAGAGGAGAACTTTATAGCTTAGGGAGTTTTAACTTGACAAGGGGGTAGCGGATTCGTAGCATTCGCGGTCATTTTTCTTCGGCGCAAGACAATATTTTGCGTCGCGTGTATCGAAAGCCAGAAGCTATAAAAACCTTATGAAAACATTTAGTGCTAAAGCCGAAACAGTTAGTCGCAACTGGTTGCTAGTTGATGCAGAAGGGCAAACGCTCGGTCGCCTCTCATCTGAGATCGCCAAACGGTTGCGTGGTAAACATAAGCCCGTCTTTACCCCGCACGTGGATACGGGTGATTACGTGGTGGTGATCAATGCTGAGAAAATCCGGGTTACTGGTAATAAAGCGGCTGGCAAGATGTATCACCGTTTCAGTGGACATATTGGCGGATTGAAATCTACTCCGTTCAATAAAATGATCGACACCCACCCGACTCGTGTAATTGAGATTGCGGTTAAAGGCATGTTGCCAAAAAATCCGTTAGGTCGGGCGATGTATCGCAAACTAAAAGTGTTTGCTGGGCCAGAGCACACCCATCAGGCGCAGCAACCTGAGACGGTAATTCTGACCTAAACGCCTGTTTGGGCATTCCTCTTTAAAACAGAACGTACTAGCTATGGTAGGCATAAATTAAATGGCAACAGATACGCATCAGTGTGTAGGTCGGCGTAAGTCTTCGGTGGCGCGGGTCACTATGATTATGGGCAGCGGTAAGATTACGGTTAATAATCGCAGTCTCGATGAGTATTTTGGCCGGGAAACAGCGCGGATGGTTGTACGTCAGCCGTTAGAAACTGTTGAACGGACAGGTAGTTTTGATATAAGCGTTAATGTCTCCGGTGGTGGCCCAAGTGGTCAGGCTGGAGCGATTCGCCATGGGATTACTCGTGCGTTGATCGATTATGACGAAGCGATGCGGGTGCCGCTGCGTCGTGCAGGCTTTGTAACTCGTGATTCTCGTGAAGTAGAGCGAAAAAAGGTTGGGTTACATAAAGCCCGCCGCGCGCAGCAATTTTCCAAACGCTAAATCTATTTGTTTTGGGGGATCGTCTAGTGGTAGGACTGCGGACTCTGACTCCGCCAACCTAGGTTCGAATCCTAGTCTCCCAGCCATTTTAGCCCGTAGCTAGTCCCTTTTTCGCCGTCTTTGGAATGTCCAGAGAGAACCTGCATCCATGGGAAGATCATCGATGATTTCAGTTGGTGTTGTCGGTGGGTCTGGTTACACGGGTGGTGAACTCCTCCGTCTACTGTTAAAACACCCTTCAGTTAAATTAAGTGCGGTCACATCTCGAACGCTGGCCGGTACTTTAATAAGCGAAAGCTTTCCTAACCTGCGTGGCGTCACCGACCTTGAGTTTGCGTCGGTTGACTTAACTCTGTTGGGCAAATGTGACGTAGTTTTTTTTGCTACTCCAAATGGTGTGGCAATGAAACTGGTTCCCGAATTACTGGAGGCAGGCGTCAAGGTTGTTGACCTGGCTGCGGATTTCAGATTGAAGGACCCAGCTGTTTGGGAAAAGTGGTACGGGCAAGCTCATACATGTCCGGAATTGCTCGAAGAAGCAGTTTATGGTCTGCCCGAACTGAACCGCGTCGCTATTAGTGCGGCGAGATTGGTGGCGGCACCCGGGTGTTACCCGACTGCGGTGACACTTGGGTTGTTACCAATTGTGGAAGCGGGGCTAGACTTGATGGGCCCGGTGATTGCAGATACCAAATCCGGGGTAAGTGGTGCAGGGCGTAATGCCAGTGTTGATCTACTGTTCTGCGAAGTCACTGAAAGTCTGCATGCTTACAACGTTTTTGGGCACCGTCATCAACCGGAAATTTCCCAAACTCTGGCTAGCCTCTCGGATAGCGTAGAGGAGTTGGTATTTGTACCTCATTTGGTACCCATGTTGCGCGGCATTCACGCAACGCTCTATCTGCGGGTTGGTGATGGCTCTGAAATGGTTCGTGGGTTGTACGAACAGCGTTATCGTAGTGAGCCTTTTGTCGATTTGCTGCCCAGCGGTGCTCATCCGCGCACTCGAAATGTCAGGGGTAGTAATTTGAATCAGATTGCCGTGCATCAGCAAGGTAGTCAGGTCATTGTCCTGTCGGTGATTGATAATCTGATGAAGGGTGCGGCAGGGCAGGCGGTGCAGTGCATGAATCTAATGTTCGGTCTTGACGAGTCGTTAGGTCTGGCTGCCGTGGCTCAATTGCCGTGATCAATTTGTTTGTTGGATAAGCTAGACTCGGATTCCCGAACAGTTCGTTTGGGCGCAATTCGCTACTGGTGGCTGTGGTTGGCCGTTGCAACTGTAGTTGGCTATGGTATTTTTCAGCTCGGCGGGAATGTACGGGTTGGGGCGTATCACGAGTTGCAGCTACAACTGGCCAATGCATACGGTGATTTGCATGGACTGCGTGGCGAAGTGGCTGAGTTGCGGGGTGAGTTAGCCGCGTTGCGGCTGCGTCGGGAACTGGATCAGCAGACGAATAGAAATATTGGCGCTGAGCTAATCCGTTTGCGCCGAGAGTCGATAGTCCTGCGAAAGGAGCTGGAACTTTATTCCCGGCTTGTGGGTCAAAACTCAATAGAAGAAGGAGTTGTACTCCATCAGTTTAGCGTTGCTGTTACCAAGACTGCCGATCAATATAGCTATGACCTGGTGCTAGCCCAGGCATTGACGTCAACTCAGAAAGTAGTTGGGGAAGTCGAGATAGCGTTAGTCGACTTGGCAGGGGTGACTTTGGTAGAGGAGCGTGCTTTTGAGTTTCGGGTGTTCCAGAAATTTACTGGTGTCATAATAGGCCCGCCAAAAACTGAGTTTGATCAGATAAAGGTGCGTTTGAAGATTACTATCAACGGTGAGGTAGATACTGTGCTCGAATTTTCCTGGCGAGAGCTCTTGGGGGAACAAGTCGATGAAGAGTCGTAAAAAGGCCGGTCGGCGAGCGCTAAAAGAGCCGCTAGAGACTTTGATTGGCGCTAATAGCGAAATCAATGGTGATTTAGTTTTTAGCGGAGGGTTGGTAGTTGAAGGTAGAGTCCTTGGTAATTTGATCTGTCGAGAAGGTGATCAGGGGGTGTTAACGTTGAGCAAGGATGGGGTGATCGAGGGAAACGTAGAGATCGCACATCAGGTTTTGGATGGAACGGTGATCGGTGATGTGGTTGCCACTGAATATGTTGCTCTGCAGGAGCATGCACGGGTTACCGGCAGTGTCCGTTACAGTTTTTTAGAAATGGCGGTGGGTGCTGAGGTAAATGGTCAACTAGTCCACGTTAGCGACGAGGTGGCTCCATCGCCGGACATAACGGCTGATGTAACGAGCCTGCATGTAGAAGTTAAAAATTGAAATCACTTATTGAATAATCAGGATGAAATTATGGAAGCCAATACCGAGCTTGTTTTTACCAGTACTGCCGCGGGTCGAGTCCGTGAATTGATGGATGAAGAAGAGAGTGATGCCCTAAAGCTTAGGGTGTTTATTACCGGCGGCGGTTGTTCAGGGTTCCAATATGGGTTTACCTTTGACGAAGATGTAGATAGTGAGGATGCTCAGGTGCAGACGGACGGTGTGACGTTACTGATTGATGCGATGAGTATGCAATATCTGGGCGGTGCAGAAATCGACTATAAAGATGATTTCCAGGGGGCGCAATTTGTGATTCGCAATCCTAATGCCGCCACCACCTGTGGGTGTGGTTCTTCATTCAGCGTTTGATTTTAATCTAATTAAGGTAGGTAAACTGCGCCTAGAATCGCATCGCGACGGGCGCCGGTTACGTTTGGTAGATTCCCCGGCTGTTGCTGCCAACGTTGCTGTGCTAGCCAGGCAAAGGCAGCAGCCTCGACCCAGTCAGCATCCAATCCCAAAACTGCGGTAGTTTCCAATTTCCACGGAGTAGCCAGAGCGGCAATGCGATCTATTAGGTAGTTGTTGTGGCTGCCTCCGCCACACACCAGGATCGTGCCCGGCGTTAGCTCTGACCAGCTAATTGCCGTGGCTACTGTTGTGGCCGTCAATTCAACCAAAGTTGCCATGATGTCGTGGCGGTCGAAATCCGAGACGCCCTGCTCTAACAGCCACGTTCCGTTAAACGCCTCCCTGCCGGTACTTTTTGGTGGTGGCGTGCTGAAAAAAGGATGCGTTAGCAGCTGCTGTAGCAGTGCTTTGTTGACGGTTCCCTGGCGAGCGATATTGCCCAGGTTATCGTATCGTTGGCCAAAATGGCGTTCCATCCAGAAATCCATTAACAGGTTGCCTGGTCCGGTATCGAATCCGCGAATAGTATCCTTGGCTGCACCGAGCAGAGTGATGTTAGAAATCCCGCCGATATTGAGAATAACGCGGTTCTCGTCAGGGGAATGGAACGAAAATTGATGAAATGCAGGCGCTAAAGGAGCGCCTGTTCCTCCTAACGCGATATCGGCGCTGCGAAAATCACAAACAACGGGGATGTTACTGCTTACGGCAAGGGCCGCTCCATCGATCAGTTGGTAGCTATACCCGTATTCCCCATCAGGTTGGTGTCGAAGAGTGTGTCCGTGGCAACCGATGGCAGTGATGGAGTCTGGTTGCAGTTCAGTGTCACTTAATAAAGATTGGACTGTGTTGGCAACAGCAGCCGAAAACTCCCTGCCAGCGGGCAGCACTTCATCTAAAAGACAAGGGGTGTCCGTTCGGTTGAATTTCAGTAATTTCGTCCGCAGTTCGTGCGTGAATGGAGAGTAGGCAGTGGCCACCAACCTTAGGGTTGAGCCGTGAAACTCGATCAATGCGGCATCGATCCCGTCATGGCTGGTACCTGACATTACACCTATATAAAGGTCGCTCCTTGTGTCATTCATAATTATTGGGTGGCAGCTAGCTGTTGCTCGACGAGTGAGTCGAGCTGTTTAACATAGGATTGGGTCTCTGCCAAAAACCGCTGTTTTTCTTTGCTGTTAACCGGTTCTGCTGGTGGAAGTTTTACAGTGAGGGGGTTTTTGTGGACGCCATTTACGCGAAATTCATAATGCAAATGGGGCCCTGTTGCCCATCCGCTCTGCCCAACATAAGCGATGGTCTGGCTCTGCCGCACTGTCCTGCCTTTTTTTGTCGACCGGGCGAAATTTTTGAGGTGTGCAAATAGAGTGGTGTAACGCTGGCCGTGTTGGATGATGACGGTGTTGCCATAACCACTCTTCTGGCCTTTAAAAATAACTTTGCCGTCACCGGTTGCGCGCACTGGTGTGCCGCTCGCCGCCCCATAATCGACGCCCCGGTGTGGTCGACGAGTCTTAAAGATTGGGTGAAGTCGATTAGGATTAAATCTTGAGGTGATACGGGTTATTGGTAAAGGGTTCCGCGAAAAAGCCTTGCGCATGCTAATGCCTTGCGGGGTGAAATAATCAACTTTCCCAGCTTTGTTTTTATAGCGGATTGCTCTGAAAGGGCGTCCGTTCGCCGTTAACTCTGCGGCGTATATTTGCCCGTCGTCGATCTTCTCGCCGTCGAGAAATAGTCCAGAGTAGATCACAGTGAAGCGATCACCCTTGCGTAGGTCTAGCGTGAAATCGACATCCCAGCCAAAAATATTGGCCAACTCCATAATTAAAGCGTCACTTAATCCTGCGGTTTGCCCAGCCAGGTAGAGAGAAGAATTGATTTGGCCATTAGTGTGCTGGAATCTGACTTCAACCGGCAGTTCAACAGTAAGAGCCTGTGGTGGCGTTGTTGTGAGGTCAATGTCCAGGCGCGTAGTCTTGTTGATTTCATAACGAAGCTTGTGTAATTCATCTTCGCGGTCAAGTAACTGTAAATGATGGTCCGGCTTTAAATGGATGAGCTGCTGTGCGTGAGGACCGCTATTCATGACTTGCACGACAACAGCTGGTGAATAGCCAAGCCTTTTCATGATAGTGGCAAAGCTATCGCCTGGCTGGATGCGCTCAGCTCGCCAGGGTGGAGAGTCGGTAATTGCATTAATAAGTGCCGAGGTTTTTCTTTCTGGTTCTATCTTTGGTTCGGGTTCGGGTTCGGGTTCGGGTTCGGGTTGTCGAATGTCCGCTACCGTTGGTGATGGGAGCTGTGCGCGGGGGATCGAGTGTTTCGGCGTCAGCAGTTGTTGCTGATACCGAACAGTCGTCGTGCTACCGGAATCCTTGCCGCCAGAGGTGATTGAGGTTATGAAAACGATCATCAGCACTATGACCAACGTAGCGGAAATCAGCCAAATCTTGCGCTCTGGTGGGCTGATATTGCTGGTGTGGGCGGCCATCGCGGGCCTGTTCTGTTTAAAGCTGAGCAAAGTTAGAAAGTGCCTTGTAGGAAAGCGAGACGGTTGGAGGGGTGGAATTGACGTAACTATTCGCCCCGCGGGTTGTGTGCGCGATATTGTTTCACAGTTTCAATAGAGCACAGATTTAAGTCGGTGAGATATCCTTTGAAGTACTTGCGCGGGCTAAAATCACCCAACCCTATTTGATTTCGGTCATAGCAATGAGTTCAACGTTGTTGTGGCTATTTCAAAACCACTTTTCAGAGTGCTCATAAATGCCAATAACGCCTGCAATGCGGCCGATTGAAGAACAGTTAACGCTAATACGGCGGGGTGCTGAAGAAATCATTCCTGAGCAGGAGCTTGTTAATAAGCTAAAGCTTGGTCGTCCACTACGTGTTAAGGCTGGGTTTGACCCAACAGCCCCTGATCTGCATATTGGACATACGGTATTAATAAACAAGCTCCGAGTGTTTCAGGAGCTGGGCCATGAGGTTATTTTTCTCGTAGGGGATTTTACTGCTCGTATCGGTGACCCCACGGGGAAAAACGAGACTCGCAAACCGTTGACTGAAGAGCAGATACGGGAGAACGCAAAAACCTATCAGGCGCAGGTATTTAAGATTCTTGATCCGTCACTAACCCGGGTTGTCCACAATTCTGAATGGCTCGATAATTTAGGAGCCGGCGGAATGATTAAATTAGCGGCGCGATATAACGTCGCGCGAATGCTTGAGCGGGATGACTTTAATAAGCGTTACCGGTCAGGCCGGTCTATCGCCATTCACGAATTTCTGTACCCACTAATTCAGGGCTATGACTCGGTGGCGCTTGAGGCCGATATCGAATTGGGAGGAACTGACCAAAAGTTCAATCTATTAGTGGGCCGTCATCTGCAGCAGCAGGAGGGTCAGACCCCGCAAGTGATATTGACTATGCCTATTCTCGAAGGGCTGGATGGTGTACAGAAAATGTCCAAGTCTTTAAACAACTATATAGGTGTAGCAGACTCGACGAACGAAATGTTCGGCAAGGTGATGTCTATCTCAGATGAGCTGATGTGGCGCTATTTTGAATTACTTTCGTTTACTCCTCCGGATCAGGTCGAACATTACCAAAACCAAATTGCCAGCGGTACTAACCCAAGAGACATCAAGCTGGCGCTAGCGATTGAAATTGTTGACCGATTTCATGGAGCGGGGGCGGGCGTTGTTGCAAGCGAGGAGTTCACTGCACGGTTTCGCCACGGGGCGATGCCGGAAGATGTTCCCGTATCGGAACTGAAGGTTCCGTCTGAGGGGCTGGCCTTAGCAAACGTGTTGCGGGACGCAGGGTTAACGGCCAGTACATCAGACTCGATGCGGATGGTCCGACAGGGTGCAGTTAAAATCGATGGCATAAAGGTTAAAGACCCAAAAGAGTCGATGCAGGTTGGAAGTGAGCATATTTATCAGGTAGGCAAGAGGCGTGTTAGTAAGGTTAAACTAATATAAAACAAAGGGATAAAGGTTCTATGAAGTGATTGATGCTGGCTCCTAATTAAGGTTTTTTAATTAAATTGTAATAAAACGTTGACGGCGCGAAATCCGTCCCTATAATACGCGTCCTCGCTACTGACAACGCAGTAGCCGCTTCTTTAAAAACTTGATCAAGCAATTTGTGTGGGCGCTTGCGCTGATGCAGATTTTCTACAAGAAACAAGTGTTTGCGCGGACTCTTTATGAGTCTGCTCGGCATTATAGAAATATGACTGCTATGCAGTCAGCTGTAATTAAACTGAAGAGTTTGATCATGGCTCAGATTGAACGCTGGCGGTATGCTTAACACATGCAAGTCGAACGGAAACGATGGAAGCTTGCTTCCAGGCGTCGAGTGGCGGACGGGTGAGTAACGCGTAGGAATCTACCCAGTAGCGGGGGACAACCCGGGGAAACCCAGGCTAATACCGCATAATCCCTACGGGGCAAAGGGGGCCTCTTCTTGAAAGCTCTCACTATTGGATGAGCCTGCGTGAGATTAGCTAGTTGGTAGGGTAAAGGCCTACCAAGGCGACGATCTCTAGCTGGTCTGAGAGGACGATCAGCCACACTGGGACTGAGACACGGCCCAGACTCCTACGGGAGGCAGCAGTGGGGAATATTGGACAATGGGGGCAACCCTGATCCAGCAATACCGCGTGTGT
>Ga0164315_10000278_pt1 | contig 33584 bp, 31 predicted proteins | sample GuaBasSedimGuay6_FD_113737 | JGI IMG/M metagenome (GOLD analysis project Ga0164315, IMG submission 113737) | Subseafloor sediment microbial communities from Guaymas Basin, Gulf of California, Mexico - Guay6, Core 4569-2, 0-3 cm | ecosystem: Environmental > Aquatic > Marine > Hydrothermal vents... | reverse complement strand
GCGAACGCGGAGTGCTTCAAAATGGATAGCCAGACGACGGTCGTCCCCGAAGAGGGAACGCGCCCTGAGATCCCTATCTACAAACCTGTCTCGTGGATAAAGGTCGACGGTGATATCGACTATGACAAACTGAACGCGCTCTGTGTCGAGGCGTGGCGTAAGCTCGAGCTTCCGCGCATTCTTCTCGAGCTTTGCGCGAACGATGCGCCGAAAACAAGGTACGTCGTCGGCATGCGGGCGGTTGAGAGCGCGGCCGCGAAGCTGGCGCGTCCGGTCCGGATAGACGAGGCGGCGCTCCTTGAGATAGGCAAGAAAATTGCCGCGCACACCGGTGCGTCGAGGGTGGCGTACGATATCAGCATCAAGCCACCGGCAACGATCGAATTTGAGTAGCTGTCGTTCAGGGATGTGGCTGCCCTTCAGGCAGCGCCAGAGAAGTAACAACAGGATTTGCCAACAGGCAGATGAGGCTATCCCAATTAAGGTTCACAAAAGAAACCTTGGAAATTTGATCACCTAACAATAGTAAAGACTTGATCAATACTGAATAAACCTTCTAACTGAAGACTTTGTAACAGAGCATAAATATCTTCGCGATATCAATCGGTTGACATAATACGGAAAACTTTAAGTTCTCGGAAAGAATCACTCATAGGTGATTTGTCATTGAAGAAGGGCAATTCCAATTCAGGGGAATTTGTCCTTTTTTGCATTTTCGTAAGGAAATTGATATCAATATAGGTGATGGTCTGGTAATTCGTGTAAAGCATCTTTTGGGAAAGGAGTCAAAATTGACCGAGTGGAAAAAAACCACCTGTGTACTGTGAGCAAACTTATGCGGACTGGAAGTTCGCATTGAGGACAACCAGATTGTCAAGGTGAGGGGCGACAAGGACAATCTGAACAGTCAGGGCTACGTTTGCCGCAAGGGTCTGAATATTCGCAGTCACCAGCATCATGCCGACCGCCTGCTTTATCCTCTAAAAAAGGTGGGAGATCAATTTGAACAGGTGTCATGGGACCAAGCCATCAGCGAGATCGCTGCCAGGTTCAAAGCCATCGTGGAGGAGCACGGGCCTCGATCTTTGGCCCTTATGGGTGGTGGCACCATAGGCTGTATGTCCCAAGGGCCTTTTTCGGTGGGTCTTTTGGCGGCAATGGGTTCACAATATTTCTACAATGCTCTTGCCCAGGAACTGACCGGCCGTTATTGGGCTGATGGTGAATCTTTTGGCAATCAGAACCGTCACACCAGTCCAGACTTGGAGCATACAGACATGGTGCTCATGGTGGGTAAAAATCCCATGATGAGCCATCATTCGCCACGTGCTCGAAAGCACTGGCCCACATTTAGCAAAGATCCTGATAAAATTCTGGTGGTGGTGGACCCGCGGCTATCAGAAACCGCCAGGCTGGCCGATATTCACCTGCCAATCCGGCCGGGGACGGATGCGTTGTTATACCGGGCCATGATCGCCATTATCCTACAGAAAGGCTGGCATAACCAAGCGTACATCGACGAACATGTCAGCGGGTTTGAAAAAATCCGGCCTTTGTTCGAGGACTTCGACGCTCACGCAGCTGTTGAAGTATGTGAATTGGAATATGACGAGGTTGTCAAGGTCTGCCATCTGTTCGCCAACCGGGTTTCCAGCCATGAGAGCGATCTGGGCGTACTTATGTCCCGGCACAGCACGCTTATTTCCTACCTGGAAAATGTATTAAGAACCATCTGCGGCCGGATCGGTGTGAAGGGCGGCAATCTCTTCGGTATGGGTATAATGAGTGGTGGCCCGACCAAGGTACGCGACCGGGAACGAGAAAACCAGGCCTGGCGTACTGTAGCTACGGGTTTTTTTTCCATTACCAACCTTTACCCGCCCAACGCCATGCCTGAAGAAATTTTGAACGACCATCCGGATCGCCTCCGGACGGTCATCGTAAGTGGAGCCAATCCCTTACGCTCTTTCGCCGACACCAGCCAGTACGAAGAAGCGTTCGGGGCTCTGGATCTCCTGGTCACTGTGGACATCGCCATGACAGAAACCGCTGCATTGTCGAACTATGTCCTGCCCGCGCTCTCAGCCTATGAGTCGTATGACAGCGGCATGGCACACGGTTTTCCCAACGTGTTTATGCAGATGCGCCATCCGGTGGTAAAACCGGAAGGTGAACAGCTTGAGGCAGCGGAGATATTTACCCGCCTGGCCGATGCACTCGGCCTGGTACCCGAGATTCCGGAGGCTTTACAGAAGGCAGCGGAAAGTGGCGATCGCCTTCGTTTGGGGGCTGAGCTGATGACTTTTATTGGTGAAAATCCAGGTGCCGGTCGATCCATGCAGTATATTCTGGCTAAGACACTGGGGCGCAGTCTGGGTTCCGTCAACCAGGCCTCGCTGTGGGCTCGCATGGCCACCCTGCCGCCCTGGGCCCAGGAAAAAGCGATCCGAGCGGGTTTCACTCCTGGGACCGCATTAGGCGACGACATGTTTCAGGCCATCATCGACGCCCCGGGCGGATTAATTGTTGGTAGTGTGGACCCGGACGAATGGGACCATTTTAAAGTCATTTCTACCGAGGACGGGCGGATCAACCTGGATGTACCGGAGATGATAGAATGGCTTGGGGAAATCGAACCTGCTCTGGAGCAAGAAGCCTTGAAGGCGGATGGGGATGAGTACCCATTGATCATGTCCTCTGGCCTGCATATGGATGGAAATGCCAACTCCCAGATGCGCGATCCAGCCTGGAATGAAGGCAAAAAGTACCATTGGTTTCGTATGCATCCGGATGATGCGGCCAAACAGGGCCTGGAAGATGGAGATATGGTGCGGGTTATTACCGAGGCGGGTCAGGAACGGATTGAGCTGAAAACAGATGCAACGACAAGGCCGGGGTATGCCCTCATGCCTCATGGGTTTGGGTTGGTGCACCAGGGAAAAAAATACGGGGCCAACGCAAATAGGCTATCCAAGAACACCCATCGGGATCGGCTGGCAGGAACCCCTTTGCATCGGTACATCAGATGTCGGGTAGAACCGATAGGGGAGTAACATGAATGAGTAAAGGTACCTTTAGCACCACAACGCAAGAACGATATTTGGAAGATTTCATCGATCAGCTGTGGTACCGCCAGCGGTTCGTAGACAGATTTTCCGATGCCGACAGGGATTGCACGCAATCGTCCCGATGCTGACGGATTCCCCAACAGATTATCCGAGAGCAGGGCATGAAGATTGAAAATGGTTCGGCGATCAAACCCGTTTTCATCTACAGCATCTACGAAGAATTCGATAGCTGCTTTGTGATTGAGTACCATTTGGGTCTCGAATGGTGTTTTTCCGGACGCAGCTTCCCCGAATGCGATGAGCCTTTCGGTTTCAAGAAGTGATTACGTATTGCCGCCGGCAGGTACCAGGTTACATTCGGCTGATAACTGTCGCAATAATGAGTGAAAATTTATGGCAATCCATATAAAGTGTGCAAAGTTGAGACCGTTTTCCAGGCCACTTTCTGCAGCAATGAGGCCCTGCCTTTTTCAAGGTTCACCCACACTTTACCTTTATAATGAAAGCTTCCGGTAAGCCCTTCGGGGCTCGTGTTAAACATCACGGAATAAAAAACACACGCTGTCAGATAAGATCCAGTAGGATTGGCATGACGACCATCCTGATGATACAACTCAATTCCGGGATCGATCCGGTGGATTGTTTCCCAGGCCAGCCCCACTGGCACCAGGACCGCATGGAGTTTATGTGCTGTCATTTTGTAGGCATCCGCTATAGCAGCCTGGGTATCGGGCCGGGAACGCTTGGCCCAGGTTAAAAACAACATTGTTTTGGCGTTCTTCTTCCGGATTTCTTTATCCAGCAATCCGGCATGTCGTACAAATGAATCCGGTTCCTCCAAAGGACCCCCGCTTCGATCCTGTAACACAACATAGTCCCATGCCTTTTCCCTGATGGCATCCCGGGTGGGAGAATTTTCCCAGTGCCACGCAAGACCGGCACCTTCTCCGGTGCATTGATCTACAGCCAGTTCAAAACCACGATCCTCAGAAGCGACTAACGTCGAAAGCATCCGGGGCATGTAGTTTAAATAGGTATGACTGTTTCCAATAAACAGGACATTCAGCAACACGATAGACATTCCTGGAATCCTCAATTTGGATAAACTTATAATGCTGACATCTTAATGGGTACCGCACCTGATTACCACTCTTTTATTTAAATCCGAAGCACGAAATTCGAAATCCTAAACGGTTCGACAGGATCACCGCCCTGAGCAACGTCGAAGGACAATACCCAATGCCATAAATTCAAATGATCCAAACAAGAGGTAGGGTATAGGGTTAAATCAATGCCGGGTCGTTTGAGTCCGCATATCTACCTGGCCATCTATAATAATTTGTCATGTAATTCATGATAATTATTAGGTTGACCTATTATTGCCGTTTGTTTATTAAAGCGAAAAATTCGTCATCGTCAACAGGGTATTGTAACTAGAAAAACTATTTTGAAAGCAGGCTGGAGGATAAAATGGAAAGAAAGCAGCTACTTAAAAGAAAAACATCCATCTCCTATAAAACAGAAGAAAAGACCGTGATGCGAGGGTACAATCTAAGCGATTTGGCGGAAGAGGGCTATTCGTTTTATGATGCAATGTTTGTGCTCTTTCAGAACCGGATTCCCACGCAGGAAGAAGAAAAAATGCTCAAGTATGAGATGGGTGTTTTTTTGGAGCATTCCATGTCACCATCGGCAGTCGGCGCCATCGGCGTAAGCGCAGGCAGGCCGAACCTTCCCGTTTGCGTGGCGGCGGCGGTCTCTACCTTCGGTGGCGTCCATGGTCCTGGGGCCGCTCATGGGTACATGCTTAACAAGTATTTGGAACGTGCAGAAAAAGAGGGAAAAACCGTCGATGAAATGGCCAAGACCCTTGTGGATGAATACATGGATGCGGGACGCCCTGTCATGGGCATGGGACAGCCCCAGCACATTGACAGCGATCCTAGAGCGGAGCCGATTCACCTCAAGCAGGAAGAACTGGAGCTCAAAGGGGTTTATCTGGAATTTCAAAGGGCCTTGGAAAAACATTTTCACGCCAGACGGAAGGCGGATGGACGCTCCTATGTGGGGGTGAATGTCGTGGGTTCGGGGAACACCGCTTTGATGGAAGTCGGTTTTTCACCGAATGCGGGGTGGTGTATCGGCAGTGTCGTCCGTGGATTCAGCTGTGCAGCTCATGCTTTGTTTAACATGAAAAAAGGACGTGCATGGGGGGCCAGCAGAAATGAACCCATGGTGCAGATGATTGATTTGTCCATGATCAAGTATATAGGCCCTGAAGACAGAATCGTTCCCAAGCAGGAGGAACGGCAGGAATATGCGAAGAAGCAGAAGGAAGAAGGAGAATACAAAAAATGGGTTATCTAGACAAAGAAAAAACGGATGCGCTGAACAGGCAAAAAAGAGAGCGTACCATCGGAAATCTCGGCAGCCCCAAGAATCCCTTTGACTATTACGACCGGGAATACGGGACAATGCCAAGGGATTCGAAAAGAGCGCAGTTCCAGTGGGTGTCGGAAGTCGCGTACAAGAATGTGCATCGGATCGTTACCAGAGGTTATGACACAACAGAGCTGATGGAAGAGGGCTACGGTGTCATCGAGGTCCTTTTTGTGGATTATCAGGCGCGGATACCCACCATCGAAGAGGAAAAGATGCTCAATTACATCATGATCATGACCCTTGAGGATGGACTGTCTGCACCGGCAGCTATCTCCAGGATTGTGGCCAGATCCAAGACCTTTTTAACCCAGGCATGCGGTGCGTCGATCATGGCTTTTGGTCATGCCTACGGCGCCTATTCCGCTTTTGGAAACAGACTCGACACATATTTGACAATGGCAAAAGAGAAGAACCTTTCCCTTCAGTCTGCAGCAGAGCTTCTTATCGAGGAAAATCTAAATGATGAAGCACTGGGTGTTTCGGATCTCATGCTCAAAGATCCTGCTGCAAAACGCATGCTTGCCCGTGCGGAAAAGCTTGGGATAGCCGGGAAGTACATTTCCTTTATGAGGGAAATCGTCAAAGCGGCCCGGAAAATGTCTGACCAACCAGTGGACCTCGATATGCTCGGTGCCACAGGTGCTGCCATGATGGATCTGGGATTCACCCCTGAGGCTACCTGGGCGATTCTTGCCGTCACACGTTCCTTTGCAGCCGGTGCCCATTACATAGAAGAGGTTGAAAGGGAAGAATCAAACCGATTGGGACAGGAGTTAACGCCCAAAGAGGATTATGACGGTCCGGAGGATCGGCCGGTGCCGCCCCTTGCCGATCGGGAAAAAGTTTCCACCCCGGCAACTTGCACAACCCCTGATGAATGGAAGCAGCGTTTTGAAAAGATGAAAGATGTTCATGGCAGTGGCTTCAGTATCATTGAAGAGGTTAAGGACCCCAGTAAGAAGTCGGGCATCAAGAAGGTTGGGAAGCTGTAAACGGCATGTCAACGTTTTTGCTAAACATGTACCCGGGCTCAAAGGACCTGGCACTGATGATACCCTATAAGGGTTTACTAAATCGGTTGTTTAAAATTCCAAATCCGAATATCGAAATCCGAAACGGTTCGGCTAACTCACCGCCCTGAGCAAAGTCGAAGGGCAAATTCAAATATCAAATGTTCAAATGACCCAAATTTTGAATATAGGCGTGAAAGCTATCTGTTTCGATCATTCGAATTTATGTCATTAGGTATTGTTTAAGATTTCGGTATTCGTGCTTTGGATTTAATGAGGATAGTTTTCAAGAAGGGAGGTAAAAATGGAAGTGGTCAAATCTATAAAAAGAAATGTTCTGCTGAACCCGGGTCCGGCAACCACCAGTGACGCCGTTAAATACGCTCAGGTTGTTCCTGACATCTGTCCCAGGGAACAGGAATTCGTGGACATCATGACCGATGTTCGTAAAGACCTTGTGAAGGTGGTTCATGGAGATCCGGAAAAATATAGTGCGATAATATTTACGGGTTCCGGTACCATCATCCAGGATGTCCTCGTGAACTCACTGGTTCCCGAAGGTAAAAAGATATGCGTGGTCAACAATGGGGCATACTCGGCCAGGATGGTGGAGATTGCAAAATATTACCATATCCCCTGTGTCGATCTCAAGTTTGATTCCACTGAACTACCGGACCTTACCGTTGTCAAAGAAGCGCTGGAAAAGGACAAAGACATTGCAGTGGTGGCAACGGTTCACCATGAAACCGGTACAGGTGTACTCAATCCCATAAAGGAAATCGGCCGGATGGCACATGACAACGATGCCATTTTTGTGGTTGACACCATCTCGACCTACGGGCTTCTCCCCATAGACATCGAAGAACAGAACATCGATTTTCTCATGTCCTCGGCTCAAAAAGGACTTGCCGCTATGACCGGCGTTTCCTGGACCGTCGGTAATATTGAAGAGATAAAGAAAACAAAAGCGTATCCGACCCGTTCTTATTACTGCAATCTGTTCATGCAGTATGATTTTTTTGACCGGGTCGGCGAGATGCATTTTACACCCCCCGTGCAAACCATGTATGCATTGCAGCAGGCCATCAAAGAGTACTTTGAAGAGGGTGAGCAGGACCGATGGGAGCGGCTGACCAAGTGCTGGGAAGCGATTCACAAAGGATTGGAGGAAATGGGTCTCGGGACGGTGATTGACAAAGAGATCCAGGGACACCTGGTGGTGACGGTGCGGGCGCCGGAAGATGGGAAATTCGATTTTTTCAAGCTTCACGACTATTGCTTTGAACGGGGCTTTACCATTTATCCGGGAAAAATGTTTGGTCTCCAGACCTTCCGTTTGTGTAACCTTGGCCTTATTACCGAAAAGGATATTCAAGATTTTTTTGTGGTTGCCAAGGAGGCTTTTCAGGAGATGGGATACACCTTCCCGATTGCAACGTTGGGGTAAAACACCATCGATAAGGCGATAGGTATTAAATCCGAAGCACGAAATTCTAAACAATACCTAATGACATAAATTCGAATGATCCAAACAGGTAGCTTTCCAGGCTGTGTGCAATGTTTGGGTCATTTGAACATTTGATATTTAAATTTGCCCTTCGACTTTGCTCAGGGCGGTGAGTTAGCCGAACCGTTTCGGATTTCGATATTCGGATTTAGAATTTCAAACAACTGAATATGTAGTAAGCCCTTATAGAGCATAATCAGAGCTGGGTCCTTTGAGCCCAGGTAACTACTATTGGAGGAAATCACATCATGGAAGACAATGTTTTAGAGATGTACGAACGGGCTCGAAAGGCCTTCAAGGAAATTGAATTCTGGCCCCAGGAGAAAGTAGATGAAATGGTCGAAGCTGTGGCATGGGAGTTTATGAAAGAGGATGTTCGCCATAAACTCGGCCATATGGCAGTGGATGAATCCAACATCGGTAATGCCGAAGACAAGGTCAACAAAATCAAAAACAAGACACTCGGTACGCTCTATGACATGCGCGATGCCAAAACATGCGGCCTCATTGAGGAAAACAAAGCCCTCGGTATTCGTAAATATGCCAAACCCATTGGTGTGATTGCAAATGTGGTGCCCTGTACCAATCCGGAATCCACCATCTGCTGTCTGGCGCTAAGTACCCTTAAAACGAGAAATGCCCAGATTGTGTCACCCCATCCGCGAACCCAGAAGACCTCTTATGAAACGGTTCAACATGCCCGCAAAGCACTGGAAAAGATCGGAGCGCCGGTGGATCTGATGCAGTGTATCAGAAAGACCAGTCATGCGAAAACCGCCGAAGTCATGGCCCATTGCGACTATGCCGTTGCCACGGGTGGCGCTGCCCTGGTCAAGGTTGTCTATGCTGCCGGCAAACCGGCCCAGACCGTTGGTGCCGGCAATGTGGTATCCATCGTCGATGAAACTGCCGACCTGGCCGCCGCGGCCAATAAAATTAGGTTGTCAAAGATTGCCAATAACTCCGCATCCTGCTCCTCCGAGAATGCCGTGGCACTCTACGAAAGTATTTATGATGACATGATAGAGGCACTTGAATCCGAGGGCGGGTATATGTGCAACACGGATGAGCGCGAAAAATTGAGAAAGTATATGTGGCCCGACGGTACCCACCTGAATCGCGATATTGTGGCCAGGCCGGCACTATTTATTGCAGAGAATGCGGGTTTGACGGTTCCTGCCGACACCAAATTCCTGATGGTTGTTGGTGAAAAGATCGGACCCGAAGACCGTTTCTCAGGCGAAAAAATATCCCCGGTTCTCACCGTCTGGAAATGGACTGAATTTGACGAAATGCTGGACCGTCTGGAGAAAATTCTCAAATTTTCCGGCGAGGGTCATTCCACATCCATTCACACGGAAAATGATGAACGGCGGGTTAAGCTTGCCCTGCGGGCAAACGTGGGACGGATCGTCTGTAATATGCCTCACGCCCATGCCAACAGCGGCGGATGGGTCACCGGTCTGCCCACGACGGATACCCTGGGTTGTGGTTCCTGGGCCGGTAACATTTTCAGCGGCAATGTGAACTGGCTGAATTTCATGAATATTACCTGGCTATCCATTCCCAAGGAGGAGTACATTCCGGCTGCAGAGGATCTTTGTGCCGGTTATTTGGAAAAATGGGAAAAGGATTAGATGATAAAGGCCTTCCTTTTTGATTTTGGTCAAACCCTGGTGGACTCTGCCGATGCTTTTCGCGCAGCTGAAAAAGAAGCCAAAGAGAGACTTTTTTCTCATTTAACCACGGATCCGGGTGGGCTTTCGTGGGATGTTTTTTTGCCCCGTTATCGCAGCATCCGGAAAGAATTTCATCAGAAATCCGATTTTTCCAGACAGGCCATCTGGCACGCTGTTTATGAGGCCTTTAATCACAGACCCGATCCAAACTGCTTTGAAAAGTGGGAGAATGAATACTGGATGAATGTTGGAGCTAGAACAAATCCATTTCCTGAAACAACGGCAGTGCTTGAAAAACTCTCACATCGGTTTCAATTAGCTCTGGTAACCAACACCCAGGGTCAGAAAAACACCGGCAATCACCGCCTGGCCCTGTTTCCCCAACTCGAAAGGTTTTTTCAGGTCATTGTTGTGGCGGGGGAATCCGGCATCCCCACAAAACCGGATAAAGAGCCCTTCCGACTGTGCCTGGAACAATTGAATATTCTGCCCCTTGAGGCTGTGTTTGTGGGTGATGACTGGCGCATCGATATGTGCGGTGCCAAAAATGCGGGGATCCAGCCTGTATGGCTTCAGCATCATTCGGTAAAGCGGAATTGGCCGGTGGTTGAAACAGATATTCCTGTCATTTCACGGTTAGATGAGTTGTTTAACCTTCTAGATAATCATCTATGTGAGTAAAGCGAAAACATGGAAGAGTCTTTGCATATAATGGATTTTCTTTGTGCAGGGAAATTTGAATCTGCATGGGATATGATAAAGAAGAATGATATCTCGATAGATGACTTGGATTATCAAGAAGCTTTCCAGGATTTAGAAAGAGATCTTCATTTAGCAAGGACCAAGGGAGACATCCGGACTGCCAATCGACTAAAGCGACGTCTTCAATCGTTGACAGTGTTTCGGACAGTTGGCTTTATACCGGAGAAAATGATGTCTCCGGTGGATCTGCACGAAGGGTATCACGGCAAGATATTAATGGTTCGAATTGTCGGCGGCGGGGCCAACGGTCTTGTCGGTCTTCGTTCCGGTGATGACTGGCATCGTGAAATCCTCCGGAACACCCAGGAGGAAATTCAAGATCTGGGTTTTGACAATTCCCAGGTGATGCCGATGGGTGGTGCATGGGTTCGATTTGATCCGGGCGATACCATTCGGGTATATGGAAGCAGTGACGAATTCGGGGGTTGTAACAAAAATATCGCCGCCGATCTGTTGAATAGCGTATTCCCCAACAAGAAGATTCTGATCCGCCATTCGCAAGGATGCCGGGTTAAGGTATTTGCCGGGAATATTCGTTTGCCCAACGATCAACCTGGTCGATAAAGTCTTGAAGCGTATCGGAAATAAATTTTTCTTTGTGATGAACCAGGTAAAATTTTCTCTTTATCGACAGGTCCGGTACAGGAATAGCTATTAATCGACCGGTTTGAATTTCTTCATCGGCAACTTTCCGGCTTATCAAGGCAATTCCCAGGCCGCTTTCAACGGCCAGTTTAATAGCCCTGTTGCTCGATAGCTCTAAAGAGGAGGTCACGGCGATTTCATTTTTCTCAATAAACTTATTAAAAACCTTATGCGGAGTCGATTTTTTTTCATGGACGATCATGGGATTACCTTCCAGATCCTTAGGCTTAAATTGCTCGCGCCGGCAAATGGGATGATCCGGGGGTAAAATGAAGACAAGCTGATCTTCGAGTATCTCGCGGATGCGTACTTTTTCATGTTCGATTGGATAGGAGATAAATCCGATGTCGCACTCTAAATCGGTAATATTTTTTACCACATGCTCAGTTGGGAGGATATTCACCGATATATTTATCAATGGATGTGCTTTGCTGAAAGGGTTCATAATGGATGGGAGGTAATATGCGCCGAAACTTTCGCTGGCTTGAATGCGAATTCGTCCCTTTTTGCGCTGCTTGAACTCGCGAATATTTTCTTCGGCGTGCTTTTCCAGCTCGAATATCTTTTCGGCAATTTTATAAAGTGCCTCACCAGCATTGGTTAAAACCATTTTTTTTCCGAAATGATCCATCAACCGGATGTCGTAATGCTCCTGCAATCGTTGAATGCCTTTGGTAACTGCCGGTTGGGTAATGAAGAGGTCTTCTGCAGCTTTGCTCAGGTTTCCTCGTTTCGCAGCCATATAAAAAATTTTCAGTTGATTGAGGTTCATATAAAATAACCTGGGGTTATAAATAAAATGATTAAATTGACCTTAGCAGATGTATATTCCTAAATCATCCTTATCTACAAGTAATATTTGTCGATATATTATAAGGGTTGTCAGAAATATGTTTCGAATAAGTCTCTTGGAAACCCCTTTTAATGCAATCGGAACGGTATTTTGACAACGGCTATAAATCACATAGCAAATTTAGAGGAGAAAAATTATGCGGGATCAAGCACAGGTCGTCATCATCGGCGGCGGGGTTTTCGGAACCAGTGTGGCCTACCATCTTGCCAAAGCCGGTTGTACTGACGTTGTTCTACTGGAAAAAGGTGAACTAACCAGCGGCACAACTTTTCATTCCGTGGGTCTGGTTTCCCAGTTCCGTACATCACCGGCCCTAATGAAAGTGATGAATTACACCATCAATCTCTACAATGAGCTGGCCAAAGGGGAGGGTGGCGATTCCCTGGGCTGGCACACGGTGGGAAGTTTAAGACTGGCCAGCAGCAAAGACCGTTTGAAAGCCTTGCAAAGGGAAGTCAGTCGGGCCAATGCCATCGGACTGACAGCAGGTATCATATCGCCCAAAGAAGTTATGGAAAGATGTCCCCAGTTGAACGATGATGATCTTTACGGTGCTGTTTACGTTCCGGATGACGGGCACATCGACCCCAGCGGGATTACATACGAATTTGCACGGCAAGCCAGAAAAATGGGTGTTGAAATCAATACCAACGTGCTTGTTACCGGAATAGAGCTTTCTTCGGCAGGGGAGGTAACCGAAGTCATAACAGACCAAGGCAATATCAAGACCGAATGTGTGGTCAATGCTGCCGGCCAGTGGGCACCGCGCATCGGCGAGATGGTGGGTGTTCACATCCCCATCGTTTCGATGATGAACCAGTATCTGACCACCAAACCCATCGAGGGTCATGAATTGCCGAGACAAACACCGGTGATCCGAGACCCGGACAGACTGTTCTACTGCCGGGAAGACGTGGGTTCCTACCTGGTGGGGGGATTTGAAACCAATCCAAAACCCTGGTCTACCGATGGTGTTTCCTGGGAATTTAACCAGGAACTGCTGCCGGGGGAATGGGAGATATTTGAAGGTATCATGGAAGGCGCCATGAAGCGGATCCCTATACTGAACCAGGCCGAAGCAATCGAACTTATCAACGGTCCGGATGCGTTTACACCGGATGGGTTTTATGCCATGGGACCGGTACCCGGGCTCAAGGGTTTTTATGTTGCAGCGGGGGGTTCTGACAACGGTATTGCCGGCGGGGGTGGTGTGGGTATGCTCATGGCGGAATGGATACTGGAAGGGGAGACGTCCATCGATACCCATGAAATGAATATACGCCGTTTCGGGCCACACCTGACAGACAAAACCTTTCGTGTTGAACAATGCCGTGAAGTGATCCGATACTATTATCACCTGCGTTATCCCAATGATGAGAATGAATGGGGGCGGCCCTTGCGTACCAGCCCGCTTTATGAACGCCTGAAGACAACAGGTGCTGTTTTTGGTTTGAAGAATGGTTGGGAACGGGTCAATTATTTTGATACCGGCAAGCCCTGGCGACAGGCTGGTGCTGATCAGAAAAACTGGGGTTGGGATCGACCGCCTTACTTTGACCAGGTGGGCAGCGAGGTAAAAGCTGCCCGTGAGCGGGTTGCCCTTTTCGATATGACTTCTTTTGGTAAGCTTCGAATACAGGGTTCCGGAGCCCTGGCTTTGCTCCAGGAACTGGCCGCCAATGATATAGACAAGCCGGTGGGCAGTGTTACCTACACCCAGTTCCTCAATCCTAAAGGTGGGATTGAAAGCGATGTGACTGTCACACGTCTGAAAAAGGACCAGTTCAGACTCATTTCCGGAACCTCTTTTGTGTCCAACGATATGGGTTGGATTCAGCTGCACATGCCGGACGATGGCAGCGTGCTGATTGAAGATGAGACCGAAAGTCATGTTTGTCTGGGGTTATGGGGCCCGGCATCACGCCAGGTATTGGGGGGCATCTGCGACAGTGACCTGTCCAATACGGCTTTCCCATACATGACAGCCCAATCGATTGAGATAAACCATATCAGCGTATGGGCCCAACGCGTTAGTTATGTTGGAGAGCTTGGCTGGGAACTTTATATATCACCTGATAAGGCCTTGAGCGTGTGGGATGCCTTGATGACGGCCGGTGTTGCGTTTGGTATTCAACCGGCTGGTTACAAAGCCTTGGATGTCCTGCGGATAGAAAAGGGATATTTATACTGGAGCGGTGATATTACTCCGGTTGATACGCCCCTGGAGGCCGGCTTGGGATCCTTCGTGCGTATGAGCAAACCAAACTTCGTGGGCAGGGAGGCCCTGGAAAAAAGAAAACAGCACGGCCTGGGTACCAGACTGATGGGTCTTACCATGGATGCCGGTGGCAATCTGTACGGGGGCGAATCCGTATATGCCGACGGCAAGGTCATCGACCGGATACGTTCGGGCAATTACGGTTATACCATCGGCCAGGATATTGGTCTGGTATACCTGCCCCTTGAACTGGCAACCGAGGGTCGTGAAATGGAAGTACAGGTGATGGACAAACGTGTGAAAGCAAAGGTTGCAGAATTGCCGCTGGTGGATAAAAAAGGAGAAAAATTAAGAGCATAATCGGGAATATATTAACCCGGCGACTAAATAACCAACCCCGTCATACGAATTTATTTCGATATTCGATATTTCAGCTTCCTTCAAGGGGGGTCTTGAGCTCACCTTTTCCACGGGTGGAGATTCAGCTGGGAGTTCTAATTTATGCCGGCTAAAACAAGTCCGAAAAAAATAGTTGCAATGCCAATTATTTTTGGTAAGTAACGTGTCTCCTTGAGAAGTGCCATGCCGAGTATGGCACCCAATGGAATACTGAGCTGGCGAAATGCGGCCACATAACTGATGTTGGACACATAGTTCATGGCAACCAGAACAATCCAGTATGTAAAATAGATCCCGATGCCGGTAAGGGCTGCCGAGCCTTTATTGGATTTTAGAATTGTTGATATGCCTTGTCGTTCTTTCCGGTTTACGACCACGAACAGAGCCTGCCAGATCGAACTGCTGATCCCCTCCAAAACCATATACAGAAGGGTCCCCTCAACCGGACTCATCGGTTTGCCGGGGAGCTCTCTCAGGAAACGCAAAGCCCTATCATCAGCAATTGTATAGCCTGTAACCCCAAGGGCAGCAAGAACAGCCAACATACAGCAAAGATTATTGTAATTATGGAAATGGAAGTCGGCAAATGTTTTCAATGGCAGAATAATGCAGCCGGAGACGACAAGAATTATACCGACGAAAAACCATCCTCCCGTAGGTTGGCCTGTATTCAATATGAGCGTTAGCAGGAATACCAATATAACAGGTAAGGAGCGTGTCAGAGGATAAGCGATCGAAATGTCTCCAGCACGATATGCCCCGGCCAGCATTCCCATATAGGACGCCAGAAAAAAGCCGGACATAACGACGATGAACCATACCGATGCTGGAACGAAATGTAAAAAGCTTGTGTAATAAAAAAGAATCGGCAAAATACAGATTACGCCGATAACATTCGCCACCAGATAGAATGCCTGGGTCGGATGCTCCTTTTTGCTGATAAAGTTCCAGCCGGCGTGGGTAAAGGCGGAGATTATAAGTAGAACGGTGGCAATTGTTGTCATAGAATTGAATCAGTACCGGGCCCTTTAGAACCTGGTATCTGCTTTCTAACTAAGTTGAAACGCTCATCTTAGTTATTTTCTATCTCACCTATACAGATGTCAATAATGTCCAGGGCGTTGTCCATTTCTTTGCGTGTAATGATCAGTGCCGGGGTGAGGGTGAGAATGTTTCCCATGGTGAGTTTGAAGCTAAGTCCCTTTGAAAGGGCTGCATACATGACTGCTTCGGCTTCATCTGAGGCCCGTTCGCGGGTCTGCCGGTCTTTAACCAGTTCGATTCCCAAAAATAACCCAAGACCTCGGACATCGCCGATCAAGGGATGGCGCTCCTGCATTTTATGCAGACGTTCAAGGGCGTGTTGCCCAAGTTTCCGCGCATGCGCCACGAGGTTGTGTTTTTCGATGTAATGGATAGTGGCCAGTGCTGCCGCGCAGCCGACGGGGCTTTTTTCATGGGTGTAATGGCCCATTGCCCGTTCCCCGGCAACATCCAGCGTCTCTTTGGCGATCATGGCAGCCAGGGGAAATACCCCTCCGCCCAAGCCTTTGCCGATGACAACAATGTCCGGAATGACGCCGAAATGTTCGAAGGTGAACATTTTACCCGTGCGACCAAGTGAATGCGGGATTTCATCAAAAATCAACAAGGCACCGTGGCGGTCGCAAGCATGGCGGATTTTTTGCCAGTACTCGGGCCTGGGGATATAGGGGGTACTGCGGATGGGTTCTGAAATAACTGCGGCAATGTCGCCTTCTTTTTCCAGGATGTATTCTACATAATTGGCACAGGTTAAATCACACCCCCCGCGATCCGAGCAGCCAAAAACACAACGGTATGCATCCGGTGGCGGTACATGCTCGGTTCCCGGAAGCAGCGGGCCCATGTCCTGTCGGAAAATAGCCTCACCGCCGATGGAAATAGTGTCCAGAGTGGCGCCGTGAAAAGAATCCCACATGGAGATCGTTTTATGCCGCCCGGTTGCGACTCTGGCCAGCTTTATTGCCATTCCGATGGCTTCAGCCCCACCAGGACAGAATAAGGACTTGTTAAGATTGCCGGGAGCGATATCGGCTATCTTTTTGGCCAGATCAACGGCTACCCGGTTGGTATAACGGCGTGTGCAAAACGAAAGCTCATCCAGTTGGTTTTTAATGGCGCCGATTATATCAGGGTTGGCGAAACCGACCTGGTGAACATTGTTTCCGTGAAAATCCATATAGCGGCGACCCTGCATGTCTTCGATATAAATACCTTTGCAAGAGCGCATGGTGTTCAAACACGGCGTGGAAAGTGATTGCTTTAGAAAGTAACGAGCGTCTTCATCCAGGAGTGATCGGCTTTCTGTATCGATATGATCCTTTTGCCATTCTTCGCGACGGGGAGATATGTTAATATCTCCTTCGGATTTGTGGAGTCGTGGCATTGTTAATTTCCTTTTTTTTTTGCAATGAAACAATTATTTTTATATCTTACTATCTGGTGGAAGCAGTCTCAGTCAAACGAATTCAGCAAATGGGTCTATAACATGTAATTAATTGTTTTGACTTATTTCCCTGTTATATCTATAGAATCACGATATTCCCATCGCATGAGGGAATTTTTCTGTATTTATGGCGATGAGGACAATCTGTTGGGGGAAACCAATTTTTTAAGGACGGGGTGACTCTGCCATCGAACCAATCTTCTTCATATTGCTGGGAGCCAGCGCATATGTCGGCTGGAATATCGGTGCGAATGATACGGCGAATTGTATCGGCACATCGGTAGGTTGTGGCCTGTTGAGTTTCAAGAGAGCGGTCATCCTGGTAGCTGCTTTTGTGATTCTGGGTGCTATGCTCCAGGGGCACCACGTCATGAACACCATCGGTAAGGGAATTGTCAAAGCCGATTTGAACTATCTGGCTGTTTGCGTGGCGCTGATCTGCTCCGGATTTTTTGTTACGCTGGCCACTTTTTTTCGGATTCCCACTTCAACTTCCCAGGCAATTGTGGGGGGAGTGCTCGGCATTGGTTTGGCATCCGGTGCTGAAATTGATTATTCCAAATTGATTCTGATCGCTGAAAGTTGGATTCTGTGTCCCCTTCTGGTCATGGGATTGGCGTTCGGATTGATGCATCTGCTCCGGTTTGTTTTGAGAAAATTTAACACCAGTTCCCCCCTTTCTCAGCATGCCTTCGGTTGGCTGGCAATATTGTCAGCCTGCTATGTAGCTTATTCAATGGGCGCTAACAATGCCGGCAATGCGGTTGGCCCGGTAGCCAATCTCAACATTTTTCCACCCAGGGTGTTATTGCTCATCGGTGGTGTGAGCATTGCAGTGGGCGCATTTACTTATGGGAGCAACGTTGCCGACACGGTTGGCAAAGGTATTACCCCTCTGGATATTCCCAGTGCGTTTGTAGCCCAGATTTCATCTGCCTTTGGCATGCATCTTTTTTCCATGTTTGGTATTCCGGTTTCAACCTCTTCGGCCATTGTGGGTGCAGTGGTGGGTGTCGGGCTGGTAAAAGGCGCTAATGCAATCAGCAAAAAGACCATTTTGACTATTCTGATTGGGTGGGCATTGACACCGACGCTGGCATGTTTGACTTCTTATTTTATGTATATACTATTAAATATTGTACGACTTTGATGTATTGTTTCACATATGTTTGGGCTTGTATCGCAGGTTGTGCTACATTAAAGACGAAGCGAAATTGTGGCTAAAAACTCTGGGAAAATGCAGGAGAATGTATGATGCTGTTTAAAAAAGAGAAAAAGGTCATTGAGCTGATTTTAAAGCATCTTGATCTGGTAGTGGATTCATTGAAATCCGGAATTCAGGCGGTAGAATGTTATTTGAACGACGACATCGGTAACGCTAAACGACTGGCGCGTGAGGTCAGCAGCATAGAATCTAATGCAGATCTCGTCCGCTATGACCTTCGAGATAAATTGTATTCCGGAGCATATTTGCCGTTGCTGCGGGAAGATATTTACAAACTCATCGAAAGCATTGACAAAGTAGCCAATGCAGGCGAAGCATGCTGCGATTTTTTTCTGAATCAACGCCCGAAGGTACTTGATGAATTGAAGCCCGCTTTTATTGAAGTTGTCAACGAATCCTTGGGAATTGCCGATAATCTTAAATTTGCGGTCCTGTGTTACTTTAAAGGCGAGTGCAAAATCGAAACGGTTCGTGAACATACCAAAGAGATAGGGATGCAGGAGTCTCGGGTCGACAAACTCGAGTGGGATTTAACGAAAGCCATTTTCACGTCAGACATGGATTTCGCTCGCCAGCTTCACCTGAAACTTTGTTTGGATCATATTGTCGAAGTTTCAGACCGCGCGGAAGATGCAGGCGACCAGCTTGAGCTGGCTACCTTGAAGTCTGTGGCTTAGATTTTTTCCTGCATACACTTCTCCAAAAAGATTTTTTCCTGCCTGCCTAAACTGAGAGCAATCCTGTTTTCATTCTGTATGTATTTTTTTACTTGACAAACCCTATAAAAATGGTAGGAAATAATCCTATAAAATTAGTAGGGATTGACTTTTTTCTCCGCCTTCGCAGAATTCCACGGGCTTGCCCGTCTACAGAGATAACGAATTTAAACCAGAGGAAGAAAACATGGCAAAAAGACGACCGTTTGGATGGGGGAAGGGCATCCTTCCAGCCATTATTCTGGCGGGTGTGTTTTTCGCAATCGCGAACGTTTACAGCAACACAGACGTCCATGACATGCGGCCGGATGTTCTGATGATCGATCTCCCGGCAATGCCGAAGGGCGAGAAAATGTCTGCCGTACAATTCCTTCATGATGTGCACACCAAACGCATTCAGGAAAAAAAGAACTGCAGCACATGCCATCTGGAAAAGGATCAGCAGTTTGTGTTCAAATTCATGCGGCTCGATAACGGTACCACCGAGACGGACATGGACATATACCATGAAAACTGTATTGCCTGTCATGAGAAGATAGAAGCAACCGGAGAGACAGCCGGACCCATAACGGGTGACTGTCGATCCTGTCATAAGACCGAGACCGGCATGGGCAGCTCCCGGCAGCCCATGTCTTTCGACAAATCTCTCCATTTTCGTCATGAATCAACAACGGCCATTCAGCCTGAGGATTCAGCGGAGAATATCAACTGCAGCGCCTGTCACCACACCTACGATAAATCCGCCCTGAAAACAGTTTATACCAAGGGCGAAGAGGGCAGTTGCCGGTATTGCCATAAGGAAGAGAAAACAGAGGAAGCTTCATCCATCCGCTCGGCATCGCACGATGCCTGTGTCAATTGTCATCAGACACTGGTGAGTCAACTGAAGAAGGCCGGTCCTACCGATTGTGCCGGGTGCCATAGCGCCGAGGCACAGGCAGCGTTTGAAATAGTGACATCGGTTCCCCGGATGAAACGGAACCAGCCCGATGCCGTCCTTCTTGCCGGCTGGATGACGGATCAGGCCGTGGATGCGAAAAAAGTGACCAAGCAGATGGATCCGGTTCCGTTCAACCATGAGATTCATGAGCGGGCGAATGCAAGCTGCCAATCCTGCCACCACGAAACGCTGAAAAGATGCAGTGAATGCCATACGGAAACCGGAAACCAGGACGGTGGTCACGTTCAGCTTGCTCAGGCCATGCATTCCAATACGTCATCCCAGAGCTGTATTGGCTGCCACGGAGAGGCTCAGAAAGATAAAGACTGTGCGGGTTGTCATGCAGGCATGCCCGGCAAGACATTTGTAGATGAGAATTGCAGCCAGTGCCATCGTGTCGACCGATCGGTTTTGGGCCCGTGGCCCATGAGCAAGATAGAAAAGACCGAAATTGCAACCGAAGTATTAAAGGCATCCGCCGGTACTTCCATGAAACTTGCGGATGACCAGGTGCCGGAAAAGGTGGTCATCGATATCCTGATGGATCAATATGAAGGAGCTCAGTTTCCCCATCGCCAGGTTTTCAGAGGTATTGAATCACGGATAGGGGATAATGGGATGGCAGGTTATTTTCACGATAAGCAAACAACCCTGTGCATGGGGTGTCATCATCACAGCCCGGCCACACTTCAACCTCCCAAGTGCGCTTCCTGCCATGGAGAAGCATCCAAGGGGTTGCAGGACGAGGACGGGCGTCCGGGTCTCATGGGGGCCTACCATGGTCAATGCATCAAATGTCACCAGGAGATGGGAATCAAGGAACCTGCGGCGACGGACTGTGGCAGGTGTCATAAGAAGCGGATCGCTTCTAATTGAACAGGTGTTCCAGAGGGTCCAAGGGGTCAAGGATTCAAGGGTTCGAGGGGCAAAGCGTTTATTGAGTTTATTGGGTTCATTGAGTTGATGGAATGGAACCCCGTTGATGGCTTTCGATTTGTAACAACGAGTATGATTATATACCAAACGCCGTGAGCAACCCAATAAACCCAACAAACACAACGAACCCAATAAACAGAAAATTGAGGTGGTAATATGGGGATATCCCGAAGACAGTTCCTTGGTTGGATAGGCGCAGCAAGCGCAGGTGCGACCGCTGTAAATCGTGCGGAAGCGGCTTCGAACAAGCAGTTCGGCGGTTATCCAGACAGCTTTGGAATTCTGCACGATACAACCCGGTGTATCGGGTGCCGGAAGTGCGAGGAGGCATGCAACAAGGTCAATAAACTGCCGGTTCCGGAACAGCCCTTCGACAATCTGAGCGTTCTGGACGAAAGCCGCCGGACACGACCCGATGCTTACACGGTCGTCAATCGATTCATGAAAAAGGATAGCCAGTTACCTGTATTTGTGAAAAAACAGTGCAATCACTGTCTGGAACCGGCATGCGCTTCAGCCTGTTTTGTCAGAGCATTGAGAAAAGCCAGGACCGGTGCTGTCATTTACGATGCATCCCTGTGTGTGGGGTGCCGGTACTGTATGGTTGCATGTCCCTTCAATATTCCGACATACGAATATAACGAGCCGTTGACGCCGCGCGTGACCAAGTGCACCATGTGCCATCCGCGTATCGAAAAAGGATTACTCCCCGGGTGTGTGGAAATATGTCCGAAAGAGGCCTTGGCATTTGGTCCGCGTGAAAGACTTGTCAAGATAGCCCGGCGGCGTATTGAAAAATATCCGAACGCCTATATCGACCATATTTATGGTGAGCAGGAGATGGGCGGTACCAGCTGGATGACCATTTCCGGAACGCCCTTTTCAGAGATCGGTATGCGTGAAGATCTTGGTAATCAGACCGCTTCCAGCTTTACGGCCGGACCCCTGGCGGCTGTCCCAGTTGTGGTGGCGTTGTGGCCGGTGCTGCTCACCGGCATCTATGCTATTTCAAAGCGTAAAGATAAAATTGCAGACGAAGAACGGATCGATGCCATTGCGCGGACAGTTGCCGATGCCGGCGAGGAGATGAAGGTCAAGGTGGCCGAGATGAAAGAAAGCATGGCCAAGGAAAAGGCGGCTGCCATTAATCTGGAAGTCAAGCGGGCCTTGGAAGATGCTGCCAAGGAAGCGGCAGAAGCGCAGCAGGCGTCTGAAGAGACGGGTTCAGAAACACCGAAGGAGGAAGATTAGATGCCACAAGAGACGGCTCATATAAATAAATCAATTTTTTCGCCTTTTAACGTGATAGCAGGTGTGATTATTTTTTGCGGTTTGATTGTTACCATTCTGCGCTTCACGGGCGGGCTGGGGGCGGTCACAAACCTTGATGACAACAACCCCTGGGGAATCTGGATAGGGTTTGATCTGTTGTGTGGTGTGGCACTTGCTGCAGGCGGTTATGTCACTTCGGCGGCCTGCTATATTTTTGGTTTGAAGCGATACCATTCGGCTGTTCGCCCCGCCATATTGACCGCTTTTCTGGGATATGCCCTGGTGGTTATGGCGCTCCATTATGATGTGGGCAGACCCTGGCGCCTGCCCTATCCGATTTTTCTGTCTCCAGGTACCACATCGCTGCTTTACGAAGTGGGCTTGTGTGTCTTCCTATATCTCACCGTACTCTTTATTGAGTTCAGTCCTGCCACACTCGAATGGCTCGGTTTGAAAAAAATCCGCAACCTGGTGGTTCGACTGACCCTGGTTCTGACAATATTTGGCGTGATTCTTTCCACTCTGCACCAGTCTTCCCTGGGGGCGCTTTACATGATTGCACCATCCAAGCTTCATCCTCTGTGGTATTCGAGCTACCTGCCGGTCTTCTTTTTTGTGTCGAGCGTTTTTGCCGGGCTTTCCATGGTGATATTCGAAGGATCCCTGGCGCATCGCCACCTGCACCACAAGATGGACGAAACCCACTTAAAGGAGAGCGAGGGGGTGGCTCTGGGGTTCGGCAAAGCTGCCGCTTTTGTGATGATGGGATATGTGGGGGTCAAGTTGATTGGTATTGCCATGGACAACAACTGGCACTATTTGGCCACCGGCTGGGGGTTCTGGTTCCTGGTGGAACTGATCGGTTTTGTGGTGATGCCTGCATTTATGTATGCCGTAGCGGCCCGTGAACGGAATCTGCGTCTGGTACGTTGGGCCTCTGCCCTGGCGGTCCTGGGGGTTGTGCTGAATCGCCTGAACATCTCTGTGGTGGCATTCAACTGGCACCTGCCGTCGGCCGATCGTTACTTTCCCAGCTGGATGGAAATTGCCATTTCATTATTCGTTGTGACCCTCGGCGTCGTGATTTATCGATTTGTTACTACGCGGATGCCTATTTTTTATGAGCACCCGGATTATGAGCACAAATAGATACTCGGGTCCAAAGGGCCCGGCACTGATTCAACCCTATAAGGGATTAATATTATGCATATCCAGCGTGTGATAAATTCTAAATCCGAATATCGAAATACGAAACAAATCCAAATATCAAATGCTCAAATGATTTAAACATAGCTTAAACTTGTATCTCCAAGGTCTTGTTTTTAACATTTGAATTTGGATCATTAATTATTGTTTAGGATTTCGAATTTCGTGCTTCGGATTTAAATAACTATCGCTATCGGCATAGCTCTTCGGGAAAAATTGCTCAATTCAGGTGAAAGAGAGGTTTCATGAACTCACTATTCTATACAATGCATGATTTTCTGCTGCATTCGAAAAGCATCACCTATATGCTGATGGGAGCCATCCTTGTCGGGATGCTCCTCTTCTGGCTATTTCTCAGCGGCAGGGATGAAAAGAAGCGAACGTTTTAGTTTATTGGGTTTATTGTGTTCGTTGAGTTGCTTTCAGACGTCTTCCAACCCAATAAACTCAATGAACACAATAAACATCACTAACCCTTGCTCTCAATGGAGGCATCAATGTACGATTTTTTAACCGGCCCGATGTTATGGTTGTCTTTGGGCATTTTTCTGATTGGCATGCTGGTCAGGTTTGTTCTCTATTTCAGAGGATTGAGTTGGCAGCTGGACCGTGTGGCCTACAAAGCCTATCCACTTCAAGGATTGAAAGGGGCCGTGAATTCCATTGTGAAATGGCTCATACCCTTTGGCACCTATGGTTGGCGCAAACAACCCTTTATGACCGTCATCTTTTTCGGTTTTCATATCGGGGCTGTCCTGGTGCCTTTATTTCTGTTGGCACACAACCTGGTTTTGAAGGAAACAATTGGCTTTTTGCTGATTACGCTGAATCCGTTGCTCGCCGATGTTCTCACCTGGGCGGTTGTTGTGAGTGCTGTTTTTCTGGCACTCAGAAGAATTGCCCTGCCCGAGGTCCGGATTCTGACGACATGGTATGATTATATCATTCTGCTCCTAGCCGTGGCGCCTTTCATCACCGGTCTTGTCGCCCGATACGAACTGGGTTCCTACACATTCTGGTTAACGGTGCACATCCTGTGCGGGGAGGCGCTGCTGATCGCCGCTCCCTTCACTAAATTATCGCACATCGTTCTGTTCTTTGCTTCACGGGCGCAGCTGGGTATGGACTATGGCATCAAGCGCGGCGGCATGAAAGGAAAAGGCATGGCCTGGTAAACCAGCCGGGCAATGAACCCAAACAATAAAATCGCCGGAGCGATTTTATCAGACGCGGCTTTGTCGCTGTTTCACAAAAAGCAACGGGAAACAAGCAAATTTAAGGAAGGATGCAGCATGCCTGAAGGAAAATTCTGCAACAAGAAACCAGTAGAAACCGAAGAAGAACTCAAAGCGCTTCTGGGTGATACCGGCGGAAAGCAATATTACGAAGAGATGAAGTCGCTCGACATTGACCATGAGCTGCTTTGGAAAACGATCCAGAACACTTTGAAGTCCAGGATGAAGACGTGGCTGGAAATATGTGCTCATTGCGGCATGTGTGCCGACAGCTGTTTTCTGTACCTGATCAATGATCAGGACCCCAGACAGGTGCCGGCCTACAAGATTCAATCGACACTGGGTGAACTTGTCAAGCGCAAGGGAAAGGTGGACAACGAATTCATGCACATGGTCATGGAGACGGCATGGGCCAAGTGCACCTGTTGTAACCGCTGCGGCATGTATTGTCCCCACGGTATCGATATGGGTATCATGTTCGGCTATGTCAGGGGGCTTTGTTATCAGCAGGGGTTCGTTCCCTGGGAAATGAAAATCGGTGCCGGTATGCACCGTGTCTACCGTGCACAGATGGACGTTACGGATGAGGATTTCGTGGAGACCTTCGAGTGGATGGTGGAGGAATATGAAGAAGACTACCCAGGTCTCGAGGTCCCGGTGGATAAGGAGGGCGCCGATATTCTCTACACCGTGAACGCCAGGGAGGTAAAACACTATCCTGAAGATCTTGCCGAAGCAGCAATTCTTTTTCATTTGGCCGGTGAGAACTGGACTGTACCCACCAGTGGGTGGGAGCAGACAAGCCTGGCCATGTTTGCCGGTGACTGGGCGGCGTGCAAAATGCAGGTGGAACATGTCTATGCCGCCATGGAGCGACTCAAGCCCAAGCGGATGGTGGGAACGGAATGCGGCCATGCTCACCGCGCCACCGTTGTGGAAGGACCCTACTGGGCCGGCAGGAGTTCGGGCAAACCCCCTGTGGAATCGATCCATTATGTTGAATGGCTTGCCGAAGCGCTTCGAGAGGGAAAACTCAAGATAGACCCGACCAAACGCCTAAAAAAACCGGTTACGCTCCAGGATTCCTGCAACTACGTCCGCAATAACGGTTTAAAGGATATTACGCGTGAAATCATGAGCTATATTGTTGAGCCCGGCTATTTTATGGAGATGTCACCGAACCGGGAACACAATTACTGCTGCGGCGGCGGCGGAGGGTTTAACGGCATCGGCCTCTTCCGACCCCAGCGAAACAAGGCGCTGATTACCAAACGGGACCAACTGTTGCACAGCGGTGCCGAATTGGTGATTTCTCCTTGTCATAATTGCTGGGATGCGATTCGGGATTTAGAGGAGGAATATAAAATCGGCATAAAATGGTCTTTCCTCAAACCCCTGGTGATCAGTATGGTCGAAATTCCTGAGCACTTAAAACCAAAAGAATAGGGTGTTGGACTTTCTCGGCAACCCGCCAATGAGGTGACGTATGTTTAAGAAAATACTATTTGCCACATCCGCTACGGAAGCCTGTGACCATGCCGCACGGGTGGCCTTCAACATGGCCCAGTCCTATGATGCAAAGATATGTATCTTTCATGTGCTGGGGGTACCCACACGTGGTTTCAGCCAGGTGGTGCTGGACGTCAAGACAAAGGAAGAGGTTGTTGTTGACGATGAATACATTGCCTGGGTCGAGGAGGAGATCAAGGTCCACTATTCAAAACAGCTTGAAACGACCCGTAATTTTGAAATCAAAGTGGCTATAGGCCTGCCGCATCGGGAGATTTTAAGAGCAGCCCGGGAATTAGGCCCTGACCTGATCGTTATGGGCGGCAGCACCGGCGATGACGAAGATTCCGTCTATAAAAAGAGCCTGGTGGGCTCTACGCTTCAACGTGTGGCCAAAGTGGCGCCTTGTCCCTTGCTGGTGGTCAACCGGCCGGCGGCTTCCTTCTGGGGTGGGATGTCCAATGTGATTTTCGGTACCGATTTTTCCAAGGCGTCCGATGCTGCTTTCCGGTTTGCTCTGCAACTCGTCAAAACACTGGCTTGTGAACTTCATATTTTCCACGCCCTCGATATCGGCAGTATGCATTTGGGAAGAATTATGACGCAGGATGAAATCGAGTCGAATATTCGAGAATCCCTCAGGAGAATACGGGGTCGATACATACCCGAAATGAAAGATGTCCCGGAATACGATTTTGAGGTTTGGGAAGGCATCCCCTATGTAGAGATTGTGAAGTATGCACGGGAAAAGCATGCCGATCTCATCATCATGGCGCACCACACCCAGAAAGCGTCCCGGGAGGATACCCGACTGGGGAGTAATATCGAGCAGGTAATTGTCAGGGCCGGATGTCCGGTTATCAGTATCAATCGCTAAGTATGTGTATTTTATAGCGACAACGTCGCGTATCATATAATCGTAACACGATTCTATTATGGAATGGTTTACAGGAAGAGAGGGATGAATGAAAAAGATACTCATTGTCGACGATGATCCCAATATCATTGACTACCTAACCAGCTTGTTTGAGGACAACGGCTACAGCACCTTTTCAGCATGCGATGTCAAGGAGGGCCTGGAAATCGCCGGAAAGGAAATACCGGATCTGATTACACTCGATCTTGAAATGCCGGAGGAGTGGGGGCCGCGCTTTTATCGAAAAATGTGCCAGGAAAAATCATTGAAAAACATTCCTGTAATCGTTATCAGCGGTCTTTCCGGAGGGGATCATGCCATCGGCAAGGCTGTGGCTTACCTGTCGAAACCCTTTGATCGCGAGAAGCTCCTGAAAATCGTGAAAGAAACACTGCAATAAATTCGTTTTACGAATGAGGAGTGGAACTATCCATGTCCGATGAAATACTCATCATAGACAAAGACACCAGCCACGCCAAGGCACTGGGTATTTATCTGGAGCGTAAGCGAATGGAAGCTTACATGGCTTCCACCTGTGAAGATGCCATAGTACTGTTCGATAATATCAGTGCGGAAATTGTTCTCGCCGATCCAGGACTTCCAGACATGGAGATGATTTTCCTGCTGAAGCGGATCAAAGCGACGCATCCGAAGCTGCAGATTATCGTTATGGTGACACCGGATCAATTTGATCATGCCATGGCGGAACTGAAGCATGACGCGGTGCATTACCTGATGAAGCCGGTAAAGAGCACTGCTCTGGATATGGCGTTGTATCAGGCCAAATCCTGGATCTCATTGAATAGCCGGCTCAAGGCTAATGAGAAAAAACTGAAAACTTTTCGCCATACCCAGAACTTGTTTCAACAGCTATTCGATGAAGTCCCCTGTTACATTTCCGTACAGGACAAGCAGTTCCGCCTCACTGCGACAAACAAGATGTTCAAAAAGGATTTTGGTGATGAAATTGGCTCCCACTGCTACGCAGTATACAAACACAGGGGGTCGCCTTGTCAGGAATGCCCCGTGGCGGACACCTTTGAGGATGAACGTCCCCACACCACCGAAGAGGTTCTCACATCGAAGTCGGGTGACCAATACAACGTTATCACCTGGACCGCACCCATACGTAATGGTGACGGAGAGATAACCCAGGTCATGGAAATGTCCACCAACATCACTCAGATCCGGCAGCTCCAGGATCATTTGACGTCTCTGGGACTCATGATCGGATCCATGTCCCACGGTGTCAAGGGGATGCTGACGGCCCTGGACGGGGGTATCTACCAGCTTGAAACAGGTCTGGAAAAAAGGGATAAAGAACGCACAGACCGGGCCTTTGGCCAGGTCAAGCAGATAACGGGAAGAATCCGCAAGATGGTGCTGGAGATTCTCTATTATGCCAAGTCAAGGGAACTGCGCTACCAATCCATTGACATTGCTGAAATGGCCGACAAAGTAGTGGGAGATGCCATGGCCATAGCGGCCAAAAACGGTGTGCGACTGGAGGCGAACATATCACCTTCTATGGGTTTTGTTGATGTAGATCCCACCTGGCTGCAGGCTGCCCTGGTCAATTTTGTGGAAAATGCCATCGATGCCTGCACATATGATCGCAGCAAGGAGGATCACATCGTTAAATTCGATGCCTTTGAAATAGCCGAAGACCGCATATGTTTTATCATCCAGGACAATGGTATGGGGATGGATCAGGAAACCAGGGAAAAGATGTTTACCCTCTTTTTTACATCAAAAGGCTCCCAGGGAACGGGACTGGGATTGTTTATCGCCAACCGTGTTATCCGTTGGCACGACGGCAGCATCAACGTAGAATCTGAACCCAAAAAGGGTTCCCGGTTCCAGATCTGCCTGCCCAAATTCAAACCGGATCAGTCGAAAATGATCGATATCCCCGGAAAGGGGCTGGAAATAGAAAAAAATGAGGCTGACAACAAAAAGTAGATATGGAACACGACTCATTCTCGATCTAGCGGTCAATGCGCAGAAGGGGCCCGTTCCTCTGGGTGATGTATCCAAACGTCAGAATATCTCTCTGAAATACCTTGAACATCTGATTCGAAAACTGAAAGAAGCAGGGCTGATCAAGAGTCAGAGGGGACCCTATGGCGGTCACATGCTGAAAAAGAAGCCACGTGACATTACGGTGGGGGATATTGTCCGAACGCTGGAAAAGACAACCGCCATCACCGACTGTGCGGAGACGGAGGATAAACTATGCGGGGTGTGCAACAGGGCCGGAGACTGCCTTTCCCGCTGGGTGTGGATCGAGGCCAGCGAGGCCATGTTCAAACGGCTGGATGAAATTACCATCGAAAGCCTGACCACCATCGAACTCAAGCAGATATAGCCCGAACATTTCATGAAACTTGACGAGGAATATTTTATTCTATCATTTAAAACCTGGTCCTTTGGGCCAGGTCAGAGATGTTTGGCTATGCCGATGTCGTTAGTTCCTTAAATCCGAAGCACAAAACTCGAAATCCTAAACAATACCTAATGATCAAAATTCGAATGATCAAAACAAGACCTTGGCGATGCAAGTTCAAACACTATGTTTGAATCATTTGAGCATTCGATATTTGGATTTGTTTCGTATTTCGATATTCGGATTTAGAATTTATCATAAGTTGAATGTGCATAAAATTAATCCCTTACAGGATTAAATCAGTGCCGGGCCCTTTGGACCCGGGTATCTACTCATGGTTTTCCGGAAACTATTTCCCGGAAAAAGAGCTCATCCTCGGCATATAAGGCACCGTCTTCAAGCCGGATGGCATTTTTCTTATAAAGGTTCGCCAGAGACACATCCAGAGACACAAAATCTTCGGTTCCGGCTTGCATTTGTGAACGGATATGGTGGGTCTCTTCTTTCCGGATACGCTTTTTGATACGGTGAGTGTTGACCAGTTTTTCCAGGGCCAGCACCCGGCGGTCACCTTTCCTGGCGGGTATCAGGCGCTGGGCCAGACAGAGCAGGAGGCAGTCGGCCAACATCTGGCGCACAAGATTCTGCTCGTGGGGTTCGAAGGAATTAATCACGGTTTCGATGACGGAAGTGGAGCTGTTGGCGTGGATCGTGCTCAGTACCAGATGGCCGGTGGAGGCAGCTTTTATGGCGATTTCGTAGCTTTCCTTGTCGCGCATTTCACCGATAACAATTACGTCCGGTGCCTGACGAAACACATTTCGCAGGCCTTCACTGAAGGATTGGGTGTCTCTGCCGACCTGGCGCTGGTTGATATTACTCATCTTATGCTGGTGAAGATATTCGACCGGGTCTTCAAGGGTCACAATGTTGCATCGCCGGTTGGTATTGATGATGTCCACCAAGGCGCAGAGGGTTGTTGACTTGCCATGTCCGGCAGGTCCGGCAATCAGAATCAATCCCTGGGGTTTGAGGCAAAAATCTCTCAGCCAATTAGGAAGGTTGAGTTGTGAAAATGAAGGAATTGTTTCCGGGAGGTTTCGAATGGCAATGGCGATGGAACTCCTCTGTCTGAAAACATTCGCCCTGAAACGGCCGATGCTCGGATAGGTGATGGCAAAGCCTATGTCATTGCTACCGAGAAAGCGCTCCCAATCCTCACCGGACAAAAACTCCCTGGCATATTTTTCGCAGTCATCCGGTGTGAGCGGTGCCATATTCAGTCGCCTTACCTCATTGCTGATTTTGATACAGGGAGGGGCACCCGGCGTCAGGAGCATATCGCTGGCATCAGATTTTACCAGGTATTGCAACAATGAAATAAAGGGCGGCGCCTTGCTCATTTTTTCCCAGGAGTTTTCAACCATTTTCCGGATCGATTCCCCCCGCAAACCACTCGAGGCATCCGTCAACAGGATTTTTCTGGCCGCTTCCATCATAAAAGAAGGAATCATTACGGGTTTGATTTTTTTTCCCAGAGAGAATCCGAGTTCGCTGATGATTTCAAAATCGTTGGGGTTGACCATGGCCAGGGTGAGCGAGGTTTTGTCTGCAAATACGGGTAGTATCTTCGCGTTGAATATTTTTTCCCGTGGTATCAGATCAAGCACGGATTTTTCGATGTCGATTTTAAACAGGTTGACGGTCTGAACACAACTCTGACGACTTAAAAAAGCCAACAAGTCATCGATAACGATATACCCCAGCTCTAGCAGAATGGAACCCAGTTGTCCACCTGTCTGGATTTGTTTTGTAAGTGCCTGCCGCAGCTGCTCCTTGGTGATGAGCTTGCTCTCGACGAATGAGTCCCCTATGCGCTGTCTGCATGTAGGCTTTGCTGTCTTCCGGTCGATATTTTTTGCCATAGTGGATACCTCGATTCTATTCTTCGTATGCGTACTTATTTTCAAGGGCGATATTTTCGTCTTCAGTGATAATGTCGAATTCCACAAGGATGTCACCGATCCCGGCGTCTCGTAGCACATCGATTTTCATGATGGTGTCCGGTTTCTTTTTTTGAACGCTGAAGAAGGTGTATCGGAGGTTGAGCTTTTCTTTTTTGAGGGTTCTGACTGAGTTCATGATGTTGACATCTTCGCCGCCTGTATAAATAAAATGATACGCTAACAGCATGTAGCAAAAACCAGCAATGATTGCATACAGAAGGTATTTTTTGAGGGTTTGTACCATATTGTCAAGGTCTCCTATCTATCACAAAATATTGGTTTTCACGGGTGTAACTATTCAGCCGCCGATCTACGCTGATCATCACTGATATTTTTTCTTTTATTATCATATAAGTATAATATCTGTAATTTCTTTGTTTTTAAACATAGCTGCGTTCATCTGTGTGAATCTGTGGCTGAATAGTTACGTCCGGGTTACATGGAACCATGGGATGCCGTCAAGGAAATAGCACCGCTTTTGATGGAATCCCCGGATCAGGGCATCAGGTAGAAACCCAGATCTTTGTCGTAGAGTTGAAAATTGATAAATATCGCATTGATCGTATTTTTATCCGAAGCGGTTACTTTTGCTTTCCGTTGGATAAACGTTTTATTATTGTCGTCCAGATAAAAGGAGACTTCCAGAGTATCGTTCTGCATGATAAGATTTCCGGAGGTTAAATTGACAAAATCAATACCGCTGAGCGAAATGCTTTCGACTGCCATCCTGCCGGCATCGCCTGTCTTTTCATTGCGATATTCGCCGGCAAAATCGACGGTTTTACGATAAAATTTCCTGAATTCGATGATGCAGCGAAATACATTGCCGCAGGCACATCTTGCCTTGATGCCCCGGTTGGATGTTTTGTATTCATTCGCATTGAAGCTTTTTGAAGTGTTGCATTCCGGACATGTGATTTTCACAGTATCGTTGGCATTTGCATAGAAGGTATGAAACGCATTTGTTTCAATAATTTTCATATGAGGATTCTCCCAGGATATTGGATCGATTCATACAATTCAATAGGAATATAAATAAAATAGTATCATTTTTCAATTTATTTTTTTAAAATGAAGCTTCTCGCAGTTGTGCACGGTGAAAAACTCGCTAAGCCTAATAACGACGACGTATCAAATGGGATAAAGAGTATATGTATAACCCTTTACAAACACAGTGTAATAAGCTCCCTGGTGTTGATTTGAAAAAATGCCTGTCGTGTGGTTCCACTGAAAACATGGGTACCCGAAAATACTGCTCCGTGGCGTGTCGGAAAAAACTGCGACACCAGCTGAACGTCCGAACCGGTCTCTTGAAAGCCCTCAATACACGATATGCAACGTTTTACTTTACGGAGGAGTTGCTGATCATGGATGTACTCCCACTCGGTTCAATAAAGATATACAGTTTTCTTTTTACGAGGTCCCGGAACAGGAAACCAGCGGAGGATTTTTCGGAGTTATGCAATATTTTGGGGAATGCATGGTGGGGGGAGATGAAACGGACCAATCGGGGGTATCTTGCATCACGACATGTGCTGAATCAGGCGGCCCTGGAGGATTCATCGGCCGAATCGATCCAGCCGGTGGTGGTGAAGATTCCTGCCGTCAAGGGAAGCGGAAAGTCTCTGGTGTATCTGAAACTCGATAGAGAGGTTCTCCATTCAAAGAAACTCAAGCAGGTTATCAAGTCGGCTTACCGGCGTCAGGCCAGAATCGTTCACCCCGATATGGGTGGTGGAAAGGACGCTTTCCGTAAGGTTTATCAGGCATACGAGGACTTGATGGCGTGGGCCGAGGAACCGAGTTTTCTGAAGCGCAGTGGCTTTCCGGACAAATGGTTTTATGACGGGAATAAAAACAGGTGGGTACAGCCGGTGCCTAACTGAAGGGTCGGAGGGTTTGAGGTTTGGAGGGTTGAAGGGAACGAGGGGCCAAGGGTTCGAGGGTTCAAGGGGAGGCAATAGTTCGGCTCAACTGCCAAACCATAAGCTGTAAGCCAATGTCATTAACTTAGGTAATATGCGGTTCCATGTAATGTAGCGCAGGTCTTTAGACCTGCAAAAAATGATGATTTTATAAAGATGAACGTCCAACATCGAACATCGAACGTCCAATGTTGAATGAAAACAAAAAACCAATACCGAATTATTTCTGTTTCTTCATCTT
>Ga0164315_10000277_pt1 | contig 33602 bp, 26 predicted proteins | sample GuaBasSedimGuay6_FD_113737 | JGI IMG/M metagenome (GOLD analysis project Ga0164315, IMG submission 113737) | Subseafloor sediment microbial communities from Guaymas Basin, Gulf of California, Mexico - Guay6, Core 4569-2, 0-3 cm | ecosystem: Environmental > Aquatic > Marine > Hydrothermal vents... | reverse complement strand
GACCATCCTGTAATAGTAAGTCGCTCCAGGATCCAGCTCGTTCAGCCTGTGCCAGTGCGCCCACCTGGGTTTCTTCGTTGCAGGAGTCTGTTTACCAAGACTCTCAGATTTCCCATATTCTACAAAACTATTGGCCGAAAGGCTGATATCTTCCAATTGCCAGTAGATGACCGCAGAAGTTTCGGATACATAGTTCCAGGTTCGCTGGAATGCTACATTGGACGGGCCCTCTAAGGCAATTTTTGAAATTGAAAATCCCAGAAATAAGAATGCAATTCCTGAAAGGAATAGAAAATGTATTTTTTTCATTGTTTAAGCTTTTTTACGTACAGACAATCTGCGAGAAATCGTTGAAAAATAGGGCAGTATAAGCAGGATAGGAAGGATCCATTTGGCCCAATAGGAGAAATCCTCAAAAGGCTTTTTCATATAGTAGATTCCGTTCCCTTCCTGGGTATACATACTCACAATATCTTCAGTATGTTTATGCTCCTTTAAATGAGGGGCATAGACTTTATCATGGTGAATATAAGCCTCCCTTATCAGTTCCGGATCCTCTTGCAGAGCTTTCATCCCAAAAGGAATAACATATCCGTAATCGGGATCCAGGGTATATTCTGTTCCATCTTCAAAAGTTGTACCAACTATAATATGTCCCTGCAAATCCCAAAGATCGGCCTCTATTCCATTTGCATTCAGAAGGTATTTTAGTCCGATGCATGGTTGTGAGCAAATACCAACCCCCCTTTCAATAACCTTTTTGTAATTCCGGAATTCATATTTTTTATTCCCGGTAATCCATTGCTTAATGGATAAGATATAATTTTCCCAGACCGGGATCTTCATGTGGTACTTATTAATCCCCTCATCTCTCCAATAGTGTGCCATGGAGCTATTTACAAGCATGGTAACCCGGGCAGCAAATTCCTTGTCCGATTCCATTTCTCCCTGCTTCCATTGTTTCTTTGCCTCCTCAAATCCAATGGAGATATCATCCTTATAGGGTGTGATTTCGCTATATAATTCTTCGTTTCTCAGGGACTTGAATAGCCCAAAAACACTTATTAACAACAATATCGATCCTAAAATAAACATAGTAACTAATAAGATTTTTTTCAGTCTCATATGATCTATTTTTAATCTACTAAACTTTAATAAAAGTTCTGTTCTTATATAAATACCACAATACCATGTACAGAATGGCAAATCCCCCGGTTGCAGTTACCAGGTAATAGTAGTCACCCACATAGTGCTCCGGACCAAACAGGATATTTTCTGAAATTGCCGGCATATTGATGACGTGTGAAACCATGTAGGCAAAAATGGCATTCATTCCTATGACCTTCAGAAAGAAAGCCCATTTTCTATATCCCTTTACATCTATGATCCAGTAAAATATAGCTAATAATAAAAAGCATAATCCGGATGAAAAAAGCACAAACGAACTGGACCACAACTTTTTAACGATGGGATGCCAGATCCCCCATATCAGTCCCAGCGCAACTCCTGTCAGGCCAATCACTAACAGGTACAAAGCAACTTTTTCTCTTTTAAGATTTGACTGTATTATTTCTCCTGCAAATAAACCAGACAATACGGTGGCAGTAAATCCGAATCCGCTAAGAATCCAAGTATACTGATATCCATCATCAAACCTGCCCATGATTATGTGGTCAACATACAAAGCAAAGTTTTTATCTGGTAATAACATGCTTCTTCCAATACCGGGCACCTGTGGAACTGTGAGCAGAAGTGCATAAATAATCAGACAGGCTGCAAATAAAAGGTATCTCCCTCTTTTCGATAGATGCAAATAAGCAACAGACGCAAAAAAATAACCAACCGCGATGGCCTGAAGTGTATTGGAAAAAACATGAAATTCATTGATATCCAGGTTAAGAAGCCGCCCCTGAACAATCCAACCCAGTACAAATAAAATGATGACTCTTCGAATTAGATGTACATATAATCTTGATTTGCTGGAATCACTTGCCAAACGCTTGTTTATTGAAAATGGAATGACAGCACCCACTACAAATAAGAATAGCGGCATGATGATATCGTAAAAATGGAATCCGGACCATTCCCGATGGCTAAACTGTTCTGCAAGAAAATGTGTAAGCGGAATGTCTGCTCCCCGATTCAACCCCCGGAAAAAACGTGTGGCAATAATGATCATTAACATGTCGAAACCACGAAGCGCATCCACAGACATGATGCGATCAGATACTTTAACATTGCTGGCCATCATTATTCATCTATGATTATGTGATTATTTTTCATATAACCCATCTGCTCCTTGGTATGAAAAAGATCAATCCATATGTAGTGAAGATATTTACCGGCTTCCACACTAACACCATGCCTCGATCCCAACGGGATATGCAGAAGATCGTTTGCCAGAAACCTGGATTCATCTGTGCCTGCAGTTACCATACAATTATTCCCGGGAAGACCGAAGAAGAGTTGGTCCAGCATGGGATGGGTGTGTGCAGCGACTTCATCCGGACCGCTGGTCTCAACTGATCCCATACACAGGCGCGGCACAATATCCTCGTTTAGTATCATCCTGCTAATCGTTTTTTTACTTTTAATGGATTCATTGTATTTTTTGCACTCACCATATTCCATATAATAAGGAAGAACACCCTGTTGTCTTTTCAGGATTTCCATATCCTGCACGGTCAGGGACATAACGATTTCAAGATAACTGAGATTTTCTCTCCCACTTTCGATGCTAAATGTCCGGTGCATGCCTGGAATAAACAGGGTGAGCTCATGAACCGGGATACTCAAATCATCATGGATGATATTCCCATCCCCGTTTGTAAAGAGCAATATCTTCAGTGTCTTCTCTTCCGGCAGGTTTTCATATACATCTCCTCCTGCAAGTTCCACACAGAATGTTTCAAGCCCATTGATCTCTCCTGCCAGTACAGACTTTCGAGCAATGCCTCTGTTAAAAGCATCTGCCTCACCTATCTCACAGCTGACTCTATTTATTTTATTACTCACTGTAAATACGGTCTAACAACCTGTGTGCAGATTTAATTAAAATATCCGGACTACCGGGAGTCATTATAGAAACGCTCGATTCATAGCCACCTTTTAACCTCTCTTCATCGGTGGGCAGATATGAAACATATTCATTGGCTATAGCTACAAGAACAGGATTATACTCCTTATAAGGCTCCACCATCTGCTTACCTATCTTGTTAAAGATCTCGCCCTGGGTAGCAAGTAAGAGATGGTCATTCAGCCTGAGGGCATAAAGATGCAGACCAAGTTGACCCTGCTGCTTCCATTCTGGGCGAACCATGCTGTGAACCTCTGGTATACGGTATAATCCCCAGAATTTATTCTGCAATTTTCTTCGCTCTTCAGGATTGGTCTCTTTATTGAATAGTTTTTCAACCTTTATCATTTCTGCCTCAACCTCATCCCCGGAAAGAAATATATTATCAATCAGGGGAATCTCAACAGGTTCGGTAACAAACTCAAGTCGGGTAAGTGGCTGCCAGTTCATTGTCGAATAATCCTGAATGATTTTATCTGCCAGCCGGTAGCCATATTCTTTAGCCAAAGCATGAGAATACTCCATATTAAGTGGACGCAGGTCTCCACTCGGCCCTTGCCCGAACATGGCGATCCCACCCAGCTGCTTCTCCAATCTCCTTTTCATATGGCCGGGAAAATCTGCAGAAACGTCCCCATTTACAACCTTGGAGGAGACAATCACCGCATGAGCGGCAAACCGGGTGAAACTGCCCATCATTTCACCCGTTTTCTTGCTGCGGATAAAAAGAGTTTGCAGTTTAGAGTCTACCTCTCCATCTGTAATATACTTTCGATCCTTCTCCAGGTATATTTCCGGATCCACACCAAGATTGTCGACCCAGTCATGTATATGTCCGGTAGCATCCAGATAGTCGTCATGGATGATGCATCCATCGTTGAACATGACTGTCCGCGAGCCTATCCCATCCACATGTACCCTGCGGTTAATAAGATATTTCTTACCATCCAGTTGCAGATTCAGGGATGCTACTTCTGCTTCAGTCATGCTGGCCCTGGCTTGTTTTACAGCTTCAAGGACAGCCTTCTGGTAAATAACCGTATCCAGTGGTGGCGTAGCATGGGAATGTGAGGGTAATATTACGATTCGATCTTTTGCAAACCCTAATTCGTTAATAAGCGGATAGGAAAGCATATCCACTTCCTTAAAATCCAGAGTTACCTGATCCAACGCTACAATGGTCCATGGACCCTCTTGATCTTCTCCATACATGGCTGTGACGAAGATGGAATCCGCCAATTTCCTGATACCTCCCGATCCCGGGCGCCACCGGCCTTCAACCCGGTCAGAAATAGCAAATTTCTCCTCTCTGCGAAAGTTGTCTTCATTTAGAGTTTTCTGATTATCTGAAACCGGATCTTCAAAGATCCCAGCCCGGGTCAGATCTGCCTTACCAAAACCAATTTCTAAAACTTCTTCCCTTTTTTGTTCTGTACAACCGAGAATAACAGATAGAGTCAGCACAACTACTAATTTAATGTAATTCATTTGAAACTTACAAGTTTAAATACAAAAAAGCTATCGTTAGGTTTTATAAGCAAATATACATTATATTTCGCTTTATTATTCTTATATAACTTTCATTAAATTTGTATTCTATCTAATAGACATAAAATATCATCCATGAAACGAATCGATTTTATAAAAACCCTGGGGGTCGCAGGTATGGGTATGGGTATTCCCGGATTGGCACATGGAATAACAGAAATAAATACCCCGGATCTCCCACCCCTGTTGTTTGATCGGGAAGGGAACCCCATCAATTCAGTCTCAAAATGGAAAGAAGAGAGAGAGCGGATTAAAAATAGATGGCTTTACTACCTGGGTGCCCTGGATCCGAATCCAAAAATACCGGAATTAAAAGTGCTTGAAGAGGACCGGCCCGAGGGATTGTTGAGGCAATATGTGGAATATGAAGGTGAACCGGGAATAATGGTACGCGGTTATCTTTTAAAACCGGAAAATATTAATGAACCTCTACCGGGAGTGATAGCCCTTCACTCGACCAGTGATAATCAGATGATATACATAGCAGGCTTTAAAAAGGGGAGGCTCCTTGGCTTTGGGTATAACCTGGCCAGGCAGGGATTTGTTGTTTTTTGTCCCCAGTGCTTTCTCTGGCACGACAGAGGCGGGCGTAGCTACGAACAGCAGGTGGATCTCTTTACAGATCGTCATCCTGGGTCCAAAGGGATGGCCAAGATGCTATTTGATGCGCAGCGAGCCGTAGATGTACTGGAGAGCCTGGAGGAAGTGGATTCGTCACGAATAGGGACCATAGGGCATTCCCTGGGTGCAAAGGAAGCACTCTATCTTGGTGCTTTCGATGACAGAGTGGGGGCAATTGTGAGTAATGAAGGAGGGATTGGTATCGAAATGTCTAACTGGGATGCTGTTTGGTATTTAAATAAAGAGATTCAGGCGTTCAGACACCAGCACCATGAAGTGCTTGCCCTGACAGCTCCAAAGCACTTTCTGCTGATTGGAGGCGACGGTTACGATGGTAAACAAAGTCTTCCCTATATGGAGGCCGTTAAACCTGTATATGGCCTATACAATAAACCTCAGAACCTTGAACTAAAAAATCATGGAGAGGGGCACTCTGCCGGTCCAACTGCTGAAAAATGGACCTACGACTGGATGAAAGATCATTTGAAAAACTAATTATGAAAACGATACAGTTTTTACTAGCCATTTCAGTGCTGGCTGCAAATATATCCTGCTCACAAAAGAGTGTGATTAGCGAGAAGGGAAAATATCCTCCTGAATTAGTAAAGTTATCGGATAGAATGACCGGGGCTTCTATCCAACAACTCACCAGTTATAAAGGGAACAGCCATCATTTTTATTTCACCAACCCGGGCTGGTTTGAAAACGATCAAAAATTATTGTTTTCATCTGACAGGAATAACAGAACGAATTTGTTTGCCATCGATCTGAAAAACTATAGCATTCAGCAATTAACTGACCTTGAACCTCTTCCTTTACCATTAGAGGTGGCATTTTTTAGTGCCTGTAAGAATCCGATTAAGGATGAAGCCTTTTTTTGGTACGGCAAAGAACTCATCTCCTTAGATCTTAAAACCCTGCAATCATCTGCCATTTTCAAGATGGACCCGGGATGGAAGAATTCCATGACCAATTGTTCGGCTGATGGCAAATATGTCTATTTCAGTATATGGGAAGATTTATCTCATTTGTTTGAGGTGGATTTATTGCGGGGATATGTTGGTTTTACTGAAACCTGGGAGGCAAAACCGCATAGTAAGATAATCAGAGTATCAACAGAAAGTTCAAACAGTGAGGTGTTATTTGAAGAAAATTATTGGATTGGCCATTTAAATACCTCTCCTTCACGGAGTGATTTAATCACATTTTGTCATGAAGGTCCATGGAATAAAGTGGATAACAGGATCTGGTGTCTGAATACGGAAACAAAGGAAGTCTGGAAAGTTCGACCCAGAACGCATGAAGGAGAAAGTGTAGGACACGAATATTGGTATGCCGATGGAGAAACCATTGGATTTCATGGTACCAGAGGGGACGGAAGTGCATTTTTGGGGCATATCCGCTATGATAACACCGGACTGGTGGAAGTAGATTTTTCGAAGCACACTGGCCATATTCATTCCAACGATAAGAATTTAATTGTGGGTGATGGCGGCGGCGTTATTAAACTCTGGAAATGGAATGGTAATACATATGATGGCCCACGAATTCTATGTGAACATAAATCCAGCATGAAAACCCAGCATTCCCACCCTCACCCTCGATTCAACGCAAGAGGAGATAAGGTGCTCTACACTACGGATGTGACTGGCTATTGTAATGTTTATCAGGTAGATTTGAAGGAATTTGAATCGTTACCAATCGTTGAAGAATAGATACTGAAGGAATGAAAAAAAGAATAAAATTTCTAATCTGGATCTATTTGTGGTTAGTAGGTTCGATGGCAATAGCGAGTGGAAAGAATCCGAAGGATATACCGTTGTTTGGCATGTTTGAAGTTCAAGTTATAAATAACACCAGCTACGAAAATCCTTTTATGGATGTTGAACTTAACTCAGTTTTTACTTCTCCTACTGGAAAAAAAGTGAAGTTCTTTGGATTTTATGATGGCGATGGTCAGGGGGGACAGAAAGGAAATATATGGAGACAGCGATTTATGCCGAATGAGGAAGGTACCTGGACCTATGTTATATCCTTTAGTGATGATTCTTTGATTTTGAAAGGGGAATTTAACTGTGTCAAGGAAAATGCAAAGCCCGGACCCTGGCTACCATATTCTGAGAATCCTCACTGGTTTACAACCGCAAATGGTGAACATTTCCTACCGGTTGCTATGCATGCCGATTGTGTGTATTCCCCAATCGATTGGATGGATGCCATACAGTGGTGCAAAACAAGAGGATATAATACGCTCATTACATCCACAATGAATACCTGGGCATGGCCGGAAGGACAGGAAAATATTACTGCTTTTTCTACGAGAAGCGTATCAGACAAAGAAGTAGATTATGAGCATTTTAATCTGAGGATGTGGCAGCAATGGGATGAAATGATTGAAACCGCTGGTGAGAACAGCATGTACATCGGCCCTTTTAACGGGCCAACCGGATTTTATGGAGGACGCAGGTCAAAATACCCACCAGTGGAACTTGCTTACTATCCTGCCAACAGAAATGGATGGGAAACTCCGCAAAATAAAAAAATCATCCGCTATTTAATTGCAAGGCAGGGGGCGTACTGGAATATTGCTTTCTGGAACCTTGGAAGTACTGAAATGTATCATTTCCATAGTGTCACTTCCGCTATTCGCTACGGTCAGTTTTTTGCGTCAATATCTCCTTTTGAGCGAATGATAACAGCCCAGGATTGCGAGCAGTGGCACAATGCGGATAGAAGATGGTTATCAAAAATGAATTTTCCCTCCTCCAGAAAGCTTAATACAATACAAACCGGAGTTGGGGAAATCGGAAATCCTGACAAGCATGCTTTTATAGATGACTCCACATGGCAGCAAGCATACCCTAATTATGAGCTTGCTATTGACTCATATAGTGGTTTCCCGGTGATTACAACAGAAGGATTGTGGGAAGGACAGGGAAGGGCTAAAAAACCGTCTAGAATTATTTGGGGATTATTTATGGCTGGTGCGCACACGATGTGGGCTGATTGGAGCTACGAGGATCCGGATAATCATGATTTTGGATCAATTGGAAGAGGATGGGTACCTCTCAGATCTCCTGATAAACATCTTTTTCAGGCGGATCAATTAGGTGTAAACTGTATTGGCGATGAACAGCTTTTAATTGCAACCAATGCCATTCAGTCCATGCAATACTGGAAAATGAATCCTCACAGCGAATTGGTTTCCGGCAGTTCAGAGGCATACTGCTTAGCTGAGCCTGGTGTCCAGTATATGGTATACATACCAAATGGCGGCATAATAAAATTGAACCTTGAGCAAGCTCCCGGATTGTTTGAATTTAAATGGTTAGACCCTTTTACAGGTGACTATTCGAAATCCACAGAAATAGGTGGAGAAAAAAATCTGTCTTTTAGCCTGGAGAATGGTTTGGAAAGAGTTCTTATTCTGCAAAAAAAGTGAAATGAATTAGCTTTCACCATACACATTATTTCCAAAAAACGTAGAGGCACAGAATCCCCATGGGAATTAATATCCCAGCAGCCAGGTACCACCACCCGTATCTGAACCTTTTCCTGGCCCTGAACCACATCAGGACTCCGGTGACAGCAAAAATGATCATGGCAAAACAGGAAATATCATACATGACTGCCCAGGCGGTGTATGCCCATCCCCCTTTAAATCCTCGCTGTACATGCATTCGGTTTGCCACCGTGAAAAATGTCATTTTTTGCTTCCACTGCTTAAAATGCAATGTATCCTGAGCAGGCGTAAGTGTTATCTGGATATTGTCTCCCGGAAAATTAAAATTAAATACCCAGTTCTCCTTTTGATCCTTTTTGAAATTGATCCTGCCTCTAAAATTATATTTTTCTTCCAGATACTTTGTATACTCCCGGGGAGTTCCATCCATCATTTTTTCTACTGGTAATGTATACTGGCTAACTTCAACCGGCGGAATTTCAAACAAGTTGTGATTTATCTTAATAATTCCTGTGAGAAGATACATAAGCAAAAATGAAAATATGATCATGCTCGAAATCAAATGTATCTTGCGTACCAGTTTGCTATATTTCATCCTACCAGCCATATAAACGTCAATAAGATTAAAGGAAATAGGACCATAGCACCAACGATGATCCAACTTCTGCGCTTCTTAAATGAACGCACATACCAAAAATGAATGGTAATGACCATCACACCCAGAAGAACCAGGGCCATTGGCAAAGCAATGATTTTCCATGCGCTGATAAAAAATGGTCCCTTACCATGACCTCGCATCCCCCCGGCGAGAGGGTGCAGCTGGATCAAAACATCCCAGAAGCCGGTTCTGATCTCATCCACCTTATAAATATTGCCTCGATCAGGCACAGTGATCCAATATCTTTTTCCGGGTCTGCCTATCATAAAATGATGCACTCCCAGACTATCAATATAATCCTCCCACCAGGGAGCATGACCAAATATTCCCATTGAATCACGGACAGCCAACTTAAATTCCAGCTTATCCGGAATATCAGGAATGTTCAGGTGTTGTTCCCATTGTGTCACTTTGCTTCCCGGTTTTGGGAACTTCAGATGGTGCTGATGGTAAAATGCGCTGATGGCAAATAGAATCAGAAATCCCGCTGTGAGTAATCCTCCGTATACATGAAATTTACTTAAAAAATTTCTCCACTTACGATTTCGTCCTATCTGCCAATGCATGCCGATAAAATAAGTATAGCTTCAGACCAGTCAGCTGGCGGGCTAAGATAGATATCTTCTTCAGAAACTGCTAACTGAGATTTGACAGAATATGTTCCTGAGGCCGTATTAAACCATTGAACGAAAACCTTTTCTGCTTCTTTAAAGTACTTTGATAATTCAAGCTGTGAATGACTGTTATCAGGATAGTATATGAAGCATTCACCAGTTGATTCAGCAATTACTGCAACCTTTTGCATTTCGCCATTTCCAAGGTTTGACATAATCATATCATGAACGGGTATCCAGTGGGGCCAGTTGTGATTGAGACAAAATGACTTTACAAATTTCATTGAATTTGCACCCTCCATGTCCAATAATTTCTTCCATCCTTCATAAGGGCTAAATAAAGGTCCGTTTCCCTCCTTGTCACGAAAAGCTCCATAAGTAAACCCTGCTGCACCACCAAAGAAACTGTGATATGCCTGTCTTCTCATTTGAACTCCAGTAGAAAATCCAGTGGGTTTGCGTTCTCCTTCATATGCAGGTTCTCCCATCACAGTAGGCTTTACAGGAGAATCTAAGATGTAATCATGTTGCACTGCCTTATATACCATGTTTCTGGATTGATAAGTTTCAATCATATTAAAATCCAGCCAGGGGTCATTATGAAACCATTCAGAAGAGTTTAGTAATGGGGTCCCATCGGGATGATAGGTCATGAGCGCATAGTCCCATAATGGAGATTCTTCATCCCATTGGACTGTTTCACCTGCTATTCCGGTAATGATCCCTTCAGCCATTGACCGATAGTGGTGAAGAAAATCACCTCCAGCATCGGCTGCCACATCACCACCCATCACCCAGATTATATTTGAATAATCCTGGAAGCGTTGACCCAGAAAATTACCATAGCCATTCATAGCCTGAATAGAAAAGAGATTACTGGAAAATCCCTTATGGGTTGCATTTACATAACGTCTGCCCCATACTGGCAATAATGCAACTATGATATCTCTTTTTTCAGCTGCCTGAATAATGTATTCAACATGATCCCAATAGTCGTTTGGGGATTGAGGTGTTCCTCCTTCCATAATGCATGGCTGACACGGGACAGGCTCTCCTTCCACTTCCACAAAAGCCTGAAACCCATACGCATTGGGTGGATTAATCGAAAAATTAACAGGATCATCTACTCTCTTCCCCCAAAAAAGAGATATTTGAACCAGGTTGAATCCTTTTTCTTTTCGATTATCGAGATAATAATCTATATCCTCACGGGTTAACCACTCAGACATACCCCAGGTTGTACCTCCCAACCAAAAAAACGGTTCACCATTCTCGAATATCAGATACCTGCTATTCTCAGATACTTTCAATATTGGCTTTACCGGATTTCTTTGATCAGTTGAACTACATCCAATAAGAACAGCAAGTAATAGAGATCCAAAACAATGGGATAATTTCATGTTGCTCTGGTATATTTATTTAAATGGAGTAGCCATATACCCCTCAATATCTGTCCAGTGGGCGATCATAATCTTCCTTTTCAATTTCAACTGCTCAATCAGATCCGGTCCCAGTAAGAAAGTATCCTCATATTTTGAGTCATTGGCATGACTGATAAAATCCATGCCACCATCTTCCAGCAGGTCGATCAACTCCTGGGTATTGTCCAGTTCGTCCCGCATGATGGCATTGAATTTCTGTAGCTCAGGATCTCCGTCCCAGGTGGGAGTTTTATCCGGCCTGTGAGGAGCTACGCTGAGCTTTTCAGCATTGCGGTCCCTGATGGCCTGTGCCTCTGCAAAATTACCTACACTTCTGAAAATGCTGCAATATATTTTCAATGCTTTCGCCATATTAAAAATGAACTCTTTTTCCGGAGCGGATTCGCTTACTCCTTCCATCAACCTGATGGCCCTGTGGACTCTGGAAACATAGTTATCGACAGAACCGGAAGGAACTTCACGGTGGGCACCATGAATATCGGTATAATCCATGCGGGCCTCCTGTTCTGAAGGATTAAAAACGTATGGCAGGAAATAAGCCTCTTCTTCTTCAGAGAGTCTGTCTGGCGCTACTACCAGTGGCCTTGTGATATGCCTGACAGAGACACCCCAGTAAATACCTGTGGGGCCACGCATTGAGTCTCTTTTGTAATTGTTTGCTTCTTCCAGTGTAATAAACGCATTATACAGCTGTTCAGCGGATTGCTCACCAGCCCACTCTTCACATATCTTATACAATTGCTCCATCTCGGCAATATGCCCTACGGGAGGTGTGGTACCCAGGTTCTCCACCAACAGATCAAAAAACATATTTACTGCATCAAGCCTCTCATAACCCCTGTCGTAAGATGCCCTGAAACTGATGAACACTGTATTGGCACTTCCCCTTGAAACCGCGTGAGTACTCCTTAAAATATCCAGGGGGAACAACAGACCTCTGACCGGGTAATTACCTGAAATCATGCTACTTATTCCTCTTACCTTATCAGAATTGTGGCTCTGGAAATAACAGTCATCGGGCAGGTGAGTAAAAATATCATCCTTCTCTTCATCGGAAAACATGGAACCTGTTAAGTAGATTGAAACATCCTGTCCCGCCTGTCCCGCTCCATCTTTAAATGTATTCATCAGAGTTGCAACCCTCTCCCCCATACTGATGTTCTTGCAATGTGTAGGACCATTGGGTCCGGTGTACTGCCAGTCAGACCAGCAGATACCGGATCCTGCATCGTTGGTTTTGAAAAAGAAGGTATGGATCTCCGGAACATTTTCCAGCAGTTCGGCAACCATACCTGCAAAAATCTCCTGTGTCTCTTCTACACTGACGCAGGGTGCAAAAGCCGGATGGTTTCCCCTTCTCGGATGGTCAACCCTCGCGCCCCGCAAGTGTGGATAAGCTTCAAAGAATGCCTCAGGTAAGTAATTGGGTTCATAAGACCAGAATGCTGCATCCAGTCCGTACTTGCGTAAGATATCAGCTTTCGCCAGAAGCAATTCGCGGTTCTTCTTCACAAATTCTGCCGGAATAAAAGGGGCAATTTTCGGATCGGGAAAGAACTTATAGGGGGTTGGATTGTAACTTGTGTATTCAAACCAGTAATTCCTTCCTTCCGGAACATCATGAAATCCTTTGTCGGCCAGGGTACTGATATTGACTTCAACCCTGCCGAATGGTTTCAACCTGGCAGCCTGTTCCGCCAGTTTGCGAAATTCAACCAGATCCCTGATCGGGGCATGAATCACAAATACTTTTTCCTCTTCAGCAGGACCATCATTTGCCAGGGCAGAAAAAACCGAAACAAATAGAACCATGAAGCCTATTGCCATGGAAAGTAACTGTTTTCTTAGGTATCTGGTATTCATTATTTCTAAGTTTAAGTGAGATTAATAATCCCTAACCTCTGTTATTGCCTTAATTTTCTATTTCGGTGACAAATTTGCCCCTAATCAAATTAAATGAGTCATTTTCTTTGCGCCCAGTAAAAAGTAACGAAAACGACTTTCCATCTTTACTCATCCATTTATTGGAAAAGTTCCAATAAAATGTGTTAAGTGGGAAATGGCCTTCACCCCATTTTTTTTCATAAAAAACTGTTGTCCATGGCCCCCATGGCTCAGGTGCGTCGAAAATACTAAGATTCCCCCTGTGTGTTTCCGTATGCTCGGTTGTAAGAAGATATCGATTCAGACCTTCATTGTAGCTCACATTTATACACCACCCGACACCATCCTGGTTTTCAAACACTGGTTTGCGATTATTAATCTCTTTTGTCCATACTGGAACATCATCCTGTATGCCAGCAAAATATGTATATGCATTGCGATTTAAAATTTCACCTTTATGAACCCGTGCTAAATCTATTAATCCCGGCTTTTGACAATTCAACCAATCAACTTTATCAAGGTAATCATCAGGCCCTTCATATGACTGAAAACGGATGAGGTAACTATATACATACTCATCTTTTGCCCCTTTGTAATTTTTCCCGTAATTGCAAACTGTGGGCATCATTACACCGTCTTTTCTATCTAAGGACCAGTCAGCAAATTCCCATGTAGCGCCATGGTCTTTAGAGTAGGCTATTTTTACCTCCTTAAAGGGATCTTTTTCCGTTTCAAGCATACCTACCCACATATACAACACACTATCAATAGAGACAATTCCATAGCTTTTTCCGATAACTTTATGATTATTCAAAGTATTATATCCGCCCCAGACATTTGTAGTTTTTAAATCGTGCCAATTGCCTTCAATGCGTGCCACTCCTATGCTTGAACGCCCAATACTATTGGTCCCTCCAAAGCCTCCCCCGTCACCCCAAACTGTATACTGATTGTCATCATCGGCCCATGTAATTGGCCAATTGTCACTACCCGAAGCCAGCCTGATGTGCGAAGACCATATAAATTTAACTTCTTTAATTATTGGGCTTGGGGGATATGGGTTTTGTTGCGCAGCTACATTGTTTGTGATAACGAGCGAAAAAATTATTATATTAAATACTTTGTGCATAGAGGATGTCTTCATCTTTAAAAAAGTAAAAAGTAAATACACACCACGAAACCACTGACTATTGAAATAAGACCGAGATAAAATCTTTTCCTCCCAACTTGCAGCCATAAATACCAGCCCCCCAGGCAGATTACAATAAGACCCACCGATACAACATCTATGGAAATGCTCCAAATAGAAGCCAATACTGATTGATATCGTTCACCCTGTTCTTTTTGGGTTGGGTTTCTGATGGTATGCAAATTGCGCATTGTCCCCCAATTATTAAATTTAGCTTCCTTTATCATTATCTCTCCTTCATTCAAATTTGCCTGAATGTCATAACGTGTTCCAGGTTTTGCGACAATAAAACTCAAAAGGATAGAATCATTTGAAAATCTGGGATTTATAATGTTACCATTCAGGTCTAGTTTATTTACTATTTCATGCACCAGGGCGTCTTGTTCCCTTTCTCCACTTATTTGAATGGTTTTATCATATTTGATCTCTTTCCTGTTCTCCCAAAATTTAGCAAACTCCCAATGATGATTCAACAGTAACCCGCTAAATCCAAATAACATGATAAAAAAGAGTAAGCATAAGCCAAGGTATATATGGATTTTTCGACTCCATTTAATCAAACCTTTCTTAACCTTTGTGGTGTCCATTTTAATTAATTTTTCAGGCCAATGATTAATAAAACAATGGAAACTAAGCCGATAAATAACGCGATTAGTCCATAGGTCCTTTCCTCTTTAAAAAAACACCAGAGAACGATACCTGTGATGCTTGAGAAGAGAATACAGATCACGAAAAGATCAACCAATGATCCCCAAATCTTCGTATACATCCAATTACCGCGAATATTCGCATTGTGAGGACCTGGCATTTTATGTAACCAGATTAATTTCTTCCAAAGGTTAGTCTGTTCACTATGGATATATGCAATCCCAGATGTTAGATCTGCTTTAATAGAGATTCGATATCCCGGTTTAGTTACTGGCATATACATTTTGATTGAGTCCCTAAAAACACCAGCTATCTCTCCTGATATATTTATCTGTTTTAAAATGTCTTTTGCATAGTCAAGATCCGTTTTGTCAGGAGCTGGGAAATTAAATTTGACACCCTCATCGACTTTAGGATTGGCCGAAAAGTACCACTCTTGCCAATCCTCCTGCCAATCCACAAAATGATGGTTCAGTATCAGAGCGCTAATGGAAAATATCAGGATAAATGGGCTGATAAACAGGCCCGTATGAAAATGAATATCTTTAAATATCTTATAAAATTTCATCCTGATAGTGTTTCAATCTTCATCCTTCTCCTATCTTCTAATGAATTCGCGTATAACAGGGATAAGTGGTTCAATCCCATTCTTAAGCGGTCTGTTTACGGGAATGGAAAACTCTCTCTCCAGCTGCCTTTGATATGCTACCATTTTTGAGTTCTCCATATTCTCCTCGTTAAGTGTAATTGCCAGGACTTCTGCTCCAAACATTCGGATGATTTCGATCTCCTTTTCCAATGGTGGAATGAAACAGCCGACATCTTCTAAATCCTCAAAATAGATTCTTGCCGGGGCATGCTGCAGGATAACTCCCTTTGCATTACCTGAAAGTAAAAATTCTGATCCGCACGGTCCCGAAGGATTCATTAATGAAGACTGGCCCTCTATTAATATTAGATCCGGAGAAGATTCTCTGTCACACTCCATGATCACTCTTTCAATTTCACCTCCAACAAAGTCATTCGGCGTTGCATCAAAAATAAATCCATGCCTGTAGCCCTGCATCCATCCTGTCTGGCCGGTATAAATCATTTCCGTTTTGATACCGTTGGCATTGCAGGCTTCCCATAGAAATCGACATGTGGTGCGTTTCCCTATGGCACAGTCCGTACCCAATATTGCAATTTTTGGTGTCTTTACAGAAAGAATTTCTCCACTCCAGAAGTGCAGTCCACTGGTGGGGGATGGCTTTCTGATATCTATAAGTTCAACGCCTTCTTCTTTTGCAATCTGCCGGAATTCAGGGTCCTCGCTGAGAAATTGATGTAGTCCGCAAATAATCGACAGGCCATGTTTCATTGCCTGGACAATTTCATCTCTGCCGGACCCTGGCAACTGTCCGCCCGGAAAAGCAACTCCAACAACAAAATATCTGGGCTTTCGGGGATATTGCTTCATAAATTCATCCACGGATTTATAAACATGAACTCCTCTGCTCATTCCATCTAACAATTCCCCGGCATCCACTCCATAATGAATGTGATCAATAACGCCGAGAACATCAAACCTATTTCCCCCGCGCAATAACCCATGACAGGTTTTAGCAAAATTAGTATCCAATAATCCGTTTGTAAAAACAACTGCCTCTCCGCTAATCATATGTTGGTTCCTTTTAATAGCGTACAGCCTAAACCTGGAGTTTCATTCACTGATAAAGTTCCATTTTTTAGAATAAAACCACCACTGACCAGGTCGCGGGCCAAATCCAGACTTCCGTCTAAATCCAGATACCTTGTTGCAGGGCTGGCCAGGGCAGCGTGCAATGCCGCTGAGATGCTAATAATGCTCTCATCCATACATCCCCACATCAGATCAATTTTTGCGAGCCTGGCGATTTCCGCAATTTGCAGCGCTGAATTGATCCCGCCACACTTCATTAATTTAATGTTGTAGATACCAAAGAGTTTTGGGCTTACGGCCAGGTTCAGGGCATCATTTGTATTCTGCAGACTCTCATCTGCCATACACTTTTTCCTTATGCTTTCAGGGACATTTAACATCCCACTATTATCATCACTTTTCAGCGGTTGTTCTATGAATTCGATATTGAGCTTGCTGGTGCTCTTTTCAAATTCCACCAGTTCAGCCACAGTGTATCCCTGATTGGCATCTACCCGAATTTTTATCAGCATCCCTACTTTCTCACGTATTTTAATAATACGCTCAATATCTTCTTCAACCGAGTTTCCGGTTTTTACTTTCAGGATTCGAAATCCCCTCCCAACATATTCCACAGCCTCATTAACTGACTCCGCTACCGATTTAATACCTATAGTTATGGAAGTAGGGATTGAATGATACTCTCTTCCCAGCACATCAACCAATGGCAGGTTCAAATATTTTGCAAAAACATCATACAAGGCTATATCCACTGCAGCTCTTGCTGCAGGTGTTTTATGCAGTGCTGTTTCAAGTGTGCGACAGTGCTTCTTAATCAAACGAATGTCTTTCCCCAACAGAAGTTCTTCCAGTTTATTCTTTAGAACCGCTGTACAATCATCCAAACTTTCACCTGTAATTGACTGGACCGGCGCTCCGCTTCCCAGTCCATATAACCCCCCGTCGGTTTCCAGATAAACGAAAACATTTTCAACAGAGTCAAAGGTCTGATAGGCAATGCTATAAGGCCTGGTAAGTTCAAGGTTTTCAGACCAACTTTTTATCCTTGTTATTTTCATTTTCCGTATGAACTAAAATTAAGATGAACGATGCCTTAAAACTGTGCCTGCTTGTGCTCCCGTATGTACTCCGTGTTGAACAGTTATCAACCCATTTACAATGACATACTCAATCCCTGAAGGAAATTGGTGCGGATCTACAAAGCTTGCATTATCAATCACTGTTTCCGGATTAAACAGAACGATATCCGCAAAGTAATCTTTGGCAATCTGCCCGCGCTTGTGCAAGCCAAGTTTTGCAGCTGGCATGGAGGTCATCTTTTTAACCGCGGTGGTCAGCTCAAATAGTTTCTCTTCCCTGGCATATTTACCAAGAACCCTGGGAAATGTCCCGTAATACCGGGGGTGGGGTTTCCCTTCTGCAAGTTTTCCGTGTGGTGCCACCGCAGTTCCATCAGAACCAATCATTACTAAAGAAGATGAAAGAACCTTTTTCAAATTGTCTTCATCCATTCCAAATCCAACAATCTGTACACGGTTCTTCTCTTCGAGCAAAATATTTCGGATAAATTCAAAGGGTGTTGTACTTAGTTCATTTGCACAGGCATGAACCGATTTTCCTTCCCATTTTTCATTCTTTTCTAAGTTACAGGAGCTGATAACCACCCGGTCCCATCCTCCGATACGATGCCCCTTGTCTTCCACATAATCACTAATTTTTTGCGCCATGACTCTATTCTTCAACCTGTTGAGAATTTCTTCCGTACTTCCCTGGCGGGACCATAATGGCAAAAACATGGTAAGACCTGTGCTGTAAGCGATATAAGGATAGCGATCGGCTGAAACCGCCAACCCGGAGTCTGCAGCAGTATGAATCATCTCCAGCACATGGTCAATTTTATGCCAGTTGGCGAAATTGCATGCTTTCAGGTGTGAAATCTGTGTGGAGACTTCCGCTTGCTTACAAATTTGCAAAGCCTCCTGAATAGCCTCTTCAACATGATCGTCTTCACTACGTATGTGTGTAGCATGAATTCCTCCATGTTTTGCGACTATTTTGTTTACCTCAATCAGTTCTGTGGTAGATGAGTAACTTCCCGGAGCATACTCAAGGCCGGTAGAGAGTCCAAAGCTGCCGTCCGCCATGGAACGTTCTAAAACATCCTTCATCTCCTTAATTTGTCCCGGGGTTGCCTGGATATCATTTCTCCCAATCACATGGCTACGCAGAGTACCATGCCCTGTAAATGTTGCATAATTAATGGAGATTTTCTGGTCTTCAAGTCTCCTTAAAAAACCGTCGGTATTCCTCCAGTCAATGTGAATTCCATATTTTTCAAATGTATTTGTATCCAATTCCAGGAAATCCACATCATTTAATGGGAAGGGCGAATCACCACAATTACCCGATACTTCAGTTGTAACTCCCTGGTGTATTTTACTCTCCGCATTGGAATTAACAAATAGTCCAATATCGGTATGGGTATGTATATCAATAAAACCAGGAGATACCACAAGATTTTCAGCGTCTATTATCACATCAGCTGTGGAGTTTTTCAAATCATCGATGGCGACTATTTTATTTCCGATGATGCCAATGTCTTTTTTAAATGACTGTGCACCTGACCCATCAATAATTAGCCCGTTCTTAATAAGAATATCAAATCGATTTGTTGTGCTGCAGCCGGTTATTAAACCCAAAGTTCCGGCAGCTACAGTTAAACTAAATTCACGACGGCTTATTGTTGTTTTCATTTCATTTTCCTCCGGTGAGTAGACTAAACGGTAAATTCAATAACCAATCTCTTTTGCCATTTAAAAATCAATGATTTTATCTGACCTGCAATATTATTTTTAGAATAAGGGGAGAATCCATCTAAATATTTAACAATAAAGGTTGTATCTGTCTTGACATATTTCTCATTAGTGACCGGCAAACTGGTTGTGATAACCTGATCTGAATCAGAACTCAGAATCAACCTTGCCGTGTCTGAAATTTCCCATCGTATTTTTGCATTGAACGTTTCATAATAAAGTTGTGCTTCAGCCCAACCGTTACCCATCTCCAATTCTCCTGTTCTAACAGTATATGCATCGTCTCCAATTATGAAAGTGGAAAACCAGGGATCATTTTTTGATTTGTACCCTGTTAATATTAATCCGGCCTTTTTATGTGATAAATACAACATATTTTGCTGGTCTATGGCATAATGGCTGGCAGGTCTAATTACCCTGTTTAATGCCCAAAGAGCAGATATACCGGCGGTGAAGTCATTTTTGCGTACAACACCAAGAGGAAGAGTAATACGGGCATTGCCATTGGTCCGGTTTTCCGGCAGAGCACAATTTCCGCTTTCCATTAAATCCAACTCATGATAAATGACTGCTAATGCTTCTATAGAGAGAAGGCTAAAATCCATTGACTCTAAGTTATCTACAATGAAGTACCTGCCCCGGTCGGTAAGTGAATGTACAGCCAGGCCATAGTCAATACCTTTGGAGTTAAAACAATTGGTCCGCTCATCGGCGATAGAAACCATCTTATATTGGTAATTAATAAACGACCGGTAAAAGTTTCCGGCTTTGATGAATTTTTCACGAGGATTCTTTTTTCCATCCAATACATCATATAAACTTCCAATGGTCAGCCTGGTATATATAAGAGAGGGACCGCCTTCATGTGCTTCGTTTGTATTCTCTTCAAAATAGCCATCCGGATGGACTGATTTATACATGCGTTCTGCAAAATCCAGTGTTAGATCCACCCACTCCGGGTGATTAAAGACTTTTCCGCAATAATATATGCCTTGCATAAATATGGCAGTGTGGTTATTTGTAGTAAGGTGTAGGTCTGTTTCTCCCGGTACGAAGTTTTTGTTATGCTCAATTGCCAGGGGAACTTGCTGCTCGACCAATTTCAGGTACCATTGTTTTTCATCTTTGCTTAATACAGGCTCCATTTTTTTATATGCAAGAGCAATATGTAATAAAAGCCTGCGTAATGGAACCTCCCAGTAGCGTTCTTCAATTTGTGTCCTGAAAAAATGTTGCTGGTAATAGCTGATGTTTTGCTGGATTTTCTTTATCAGAGTCAGTGCACGAGCATTGCCATTAGATGCCAAAGCAGACAGCACCGAAATCCCGGAAGCCTGATAATCGTAATAACTTACTATTTTTTCTATAAGCTTATTCCCTGAATTATAATTATCATCAAAAGTTTCCCGGTCATGAAGATATATTTTCTCCATGGCCTGGATGATTTCTCTTTCAATCTTTCTTTTGGTTCGATCTATAAATTCCTGATTAAGTTTTAGTTGATCTTTTGCAGATCGATGATGGGGCAAACCAAGAACAGGTACCAGCAAACCCAATCCTGAGGCAAAAAATATACGACGACTTATTTTTGTTTTCATTTCAATATTCTCCGGTTTATTTGGACAGCATCACTTGAGCACGGTTTCAGGTGCAGCTTTAAGATAACCGAGCGAGACCAGGAATTTATCCATCCTGTTAACAGTATCGATAAAGGCAGCGTTTTTATCACGGCCAAAATTAAAGAATCCGTGTTTAGATCCTTTATATCCAACTAGTTCACAACGATTTCCCTGTTCATGCATCCTGTCGTAGAACAGTTGGACATGTTGAAAAGGAACGGTAGTGTCAGCAATACCGTGAAAAATAATTGTCGGGCCTATGCCAGGATCTATGTGATGATAGGGTGACAATGATGTGGGTTCAGCGCCTAATCGACTGCTCACTTCGGAAAGCGCCTCCGTTGTTGACTCATCCTCACCGGAAACGGGCCCAATGATTACAGCAGGATTGAACAACACCAGGGCATTTGGCCTGGCACTGATCGACAGATCATCTTTCGAAGCATTATGTTCAGGCAACGTTGCTGTTGCTGCTGCCAAATGTCCTCCGGCTGAGCCACCACCTGCTACGATGCGGTCAGGATCAATTCCCAAACGAGATGATTCTTTGCGAATCCATCGAATGGCCGATTTTGCATCCTCAACACAGCTATTTACATTTACACCATGACGACTATGTACCCGATAGTCGGCTACTATTGCAACCATACCACGATTAGCCAGATACTCACAGTGCCTTACAAAATGTGTAGGAGTACCACTTTTCCAGCCACCCCCGAAAAAGAATACTATCGCGGGGCAATGTTGGTTTTCATTATGGTCCGCAGGTGAAAATATCCAGACCTGCAAGTCAATATCATCAACAGTTTTGTACGTCTCCAGCCGTGCACCTGGTATTGCAGGCGGATATCCTGATCCTGTAGCTTTCTGACTCATCACCGACGATGATATGATTACAAACATCAAAATCACACCGCATAGCTTCTTATTCATTTTGTAAACTTTAAATGTCTTATCCTTGAATGTTCATTTTATCATTGTAAAACCATTGGACCGATATATTCGGTGGAAATAACCACATCATCAAAATAGACCTGATCTGTTTGTCCCGCAATTCCATCTGTCATATAGTAAAGCAGCCAGAAGAAGTTCACTTTCAAATTTTCGTCATTTCGCCACTGGAACCCTTCAAATGCTGAACTATCAGGATGAGGATAAAATTTATCCCAGACCCAATTACCCTTGGGAAAGCCCTCTCCCAGGTGATGGATCTTTTGGCCATTTACCCAGAATGCCAGCTCACCGTTATATGAGTCAACCGGATCATTGATCTTCATCATCAGTTCAACACAAATCCATTCGCCCCGATTAATTGGGGCAGGCGGATCGGGATGAAAAGTATTCCCCCAAAAATAATCTGGGTCGGCATAACCGCGCATGTGCATCCAATAGGTATAAAAATCCCATGCCCATGTATCACCAATTGGTTCAATACCTGTGGAGAATCGCTCATTCCCCACAGGTTTAACTCCTGCCCCGCCCTGCGGGTAAGCAGTTGAAGGATTGTAACCACCCATGTGGACAAAATGATGAACCTTACTATGATTAGCGTCAAATTTTACATAGAAACGGGCAAATAGGGAGTCATACCCTTCGGGGAACAATTTATATAGATGTCCTCCGTTATTTTGACCGGGTGAATAGGTCATCACCAGAGATTGAGCCCCTGCACTGCCTTCCGGAACATCACCGGAAAATGACATATTCGTGTGATTTTTTGCCTCATCCCATTTTGAAATCATCTCCTGAACAGAAGCAGCTTCAAAATCTTCCTGAAATACTATTCTGCTTTCCTGTCCGAAAGTGCTATAAGCTATTAATAGCAAAGGAATAAGTGCAATTGCTTTCATTAGTCACTCATGATTACTGGTTGAGATCTATGGGTGGCCGCTTTTCCCATTTACCTCTTGTAAAATCGGGAAAAGGTACCGACTGGCCATTACCCGACACTGACATTTCAGACAACGGTGAAACTGCACTGCTGGTTACAGAATCATATACATCGAAATAGGGCATTACTTCCTCACGAAGGGCCTTGACCAGAAGATGCCAGGTCAGTGGTGTTGCCATTCCCTGGTTTCCATGTCCCCGGATGGCATTCCTTCTGGGAGCAGGATTGTAGTTTTTCACCAGCGGGTGCTGGTATTGCTGAATCCATTTTTCAGCATCTTCCCATTGATGCGATTCAGGACTGATACCATCCACATATACGTGGGATCCAAGGCCGCTGCCGGTAATAAAAGCTCCCTTTGTACCCTGAACCTTAAAAATACCTCTTGGATGGGGCGTATTGGTATCAAAATTCAACGTAATAAGCTTGCCCTTCACAGTTCGCAGAAGGCTTACATTGGTGTCACCCTGCGCCATTTTTTGCGCAGCATAGGGATGGGCATCCCCATAGTATTGTTCTGCATAATCGTTAAGCATGGTTGCCCCTGAACTTACGGAAACAAGATAATCCAGCCTGTCACCATGGTTGATATCCATCATGGCCATGATCTTGTTCATGGGGTGGTCGGGGTAGAGGTTTCCGTTCCTGTCCACAGAATGCTGCAAACGCCAGGGCTCCTCCTCAGGATTGAATTTTACCATCCTCAGATCATGCACATATCCCCCCACAATGTGCGTGATACTACCAAAGACACCCTGCTGTATCATATTCAGAACCGGCATGGCATAATAGGATTCCAGCAGAGCCTGCTCCAGAGCGAGTGTGGCCCACTTCCCAGTCTTCTCGAAAGTCTCCACAATTTCCCAGGCTTCATCAAGGGTAAGGATCATGGGAACTTCACTTACCGCATGTTTATCGTTGTTTATGGCTGCCAGACATACCTGTGCATGCCATTTCCATGAGGTTGAACAGATCACCACATCCAGCTCTTCCGTTTCACACATTCTTACGAAATCAGTATCGGTCTTTCCGTACAGGCCGGGAGAGGGTTGACCGGCCTCCTCCACCCAGCGTTTGGCCCGGTGGAGAGGGGCATCTTTGATGTCACACAGAGCCGGAACCACAACACCCTCAATTCCAAGTGCCGCATCAAGGTGATAGGAGCCCCGGCTTCCAACCCCGACAAAACCTATGCGTAGTGGTCTCTCTTCATTCATGTAAGTACCGGCCATCGCCAGTGAAGAAAATGCAATGCCACCGGTGGCAGCAGCAGTGGTTCTCATAAAATCCCTGCGATTCAGATTTCTTTTCATCTTATCTGTTTTTTTTGAACGTTTCAAATGTCTATTCCCAGTTCAACCTGTTTTCCAATAAATAATCCAACATCTCTTCATACAAAATCAATTGAATATCTAAAATATCCCCATGTGTGACAAATGGTTCTTGAACTGCATCGGGTACGGATCCATGGCTGCACTCGAAGGTAAAAGCCATGGTGCCCGAAATATGATGCAGGGCACTGATTAAGTTGAAACTGGTGTGTGGAGGAAACTTTTGATCTTCAACTGATAGATCCGAAATCCAGTCATCAGGGATATACGGCAAGTTGGTTTTTTCGTAGCGCGAGTTAACCCGTCTGGTTAATTCGTCCACACGTTCTTTCATAAACCAGGGCACATAATTGGCCGGAAGAATCCTGGGTCGATTTTCGTGAGAATGCAATGAAACTGTCATATCGGGCACCTCTGAACGGGCAATATCAAGAATAGCTTCAGTCTCCGTTGCCATGGGAGAGAAAAAATCATCATGCATCATGTTAATGCCATCATCATTAAAATAGGCACCAAGAATCCCCACATTACCTTTCATGGGATGAACCGATTTGGCCATAGGCCACCCCCAAGAGGATCCATCTGTTCGGGTCCCCTGCCCGTATTTTGTCATAATCTCTGAAGGCAAACCTACAAAGCTGTCATAGGGGCACCTTCTGCGCCCATCGGGATTGCCACAGGGAACTATGATCACCCTGCATTGATCAATTTTACTTTTTAAGTCACTCCATTCCTTTCCCCGGTGATCCCTACCCGTCTCTGCAACATGTATTAAATTCACAAGACCCACCATCCCTTCCACCTCCTGTCCGTGAACAGGACCCAGGAAAAAAACAACCGGCTTGTTGCTGCTGTCTTTCTTTGCATAAAATGCCGGATCCCTTGCGGCAACTGCAGAGTTGTAATTGGCCTGGGATTGGAAATTCTCCTTTTCACCATAATAGATGGCATAAACCGGGAAGCCTCCAGGTGAGGTAGCAATGATCTCTACTTCTCCATTTTCTATATCATTTACCTCATCTTCAAGGTCAGCAAGCTTAGATTTATAAAAATCCGGAATATCGGTGTTGTTGGGGGGATCGCCAGCATCTATAGTGCCCTGGGTAAATAAAGTTATCTCCTTTTTGAGATCATCAGCCTCTTTACCGATGGTAATTGTAAAAGTTCCCCAGGTAACATTTCTTTTGATGGTTTTCCACTCCTTGACTTCATAACTGGCCAGAAATTTAATCTGATGCCCCATGGGACAATCTTCAGAAATATGGATCACGGATGATACCGCATATCCATCGCCCCATTTATCGGGTTGCAGATCCACATGTATGCGTTCGCTGCCAATGTAAGGATCATCATAGTATAACCTGGTGCGGTGACTTACCTCATAGATCATAATTGATTCACCGGGTTCTGCTATGTTATTTCCGTTACCGCTGCCAAAAATCTCACTATCTCCATCATCTATTCCAATATTTGTAAATTCAGGAACATCAAACATAACCGGTGCCTCAAACTCATCTCTCCAGGTATGTTTATTGTCGGATATGGAAAGATGAAATTTTAACCTGAATGGCGCGCCATTGGCAGGGGGCGGATTGGAGGCTGTAACTGTGAAGTCCTGTGCAATCCATTCTGGTTCACCAGGCACTAATTCGTCTACTTCAATCACAGGATTGGCTATGGAAACATCGCTGTTGGAGCAGCTCAGCTCCACTTTAAGATTTTTCACATTGCTGCCGCCTCTGTTCAGCAGTCGAAGCTTTAATTTGCATGTTCCCTTTTGATCGAGGAAAATATTTTCATCATTCACTTTATGTGACACATAAACTACTTCGGCCGGATCTCTCTTTCTGTAAATACCAATTTGATGGCTCTCGTGATTGACTGAAAAGCTAATCTTTCCTTCCTCGTCACTCACCACATTAACCAACTTCTGTATATCCTGCGTTTTATTAAAATCAAGCAGTGTATATGCACTGTTGGGTTCATATAGGGGAGGCGTCTTCACGTTTATCGCGACTCCTGGGATGATCCGGCCATGGGGTTGCCATTTCCTGGTGGTGATCCCCATCCCTTGTTTTGTAACACCTCTCATTTCGATATACCCTGTTTCATCCAGATCACTCTCAACCTCATATCCCCAAACTTCGAAATCGGGGTAAAGGTCGGCATGGTGCCATCGCTCAGGTGCAGGATTTGGATTATTGAAGGATGAAACAACAAAATCAAATGCATCTTTCAGACCCCGGGGCATTAAACTATGACCCCCTTCATAAACCTGGTACTCATACGCCAGGTTCCCCTCCTGCAGGGCTCCGGCATGTACCTCATCATTCAGGTACACCAGCTCCCCGGTGGTGCTGTTATGAAATCTCAAATTTACCCCATGAAGGTTCTTAAACAGGTACCTGACGCAGTAAAGCGTATGATTTTCGGGATAGCCAATGAAAAACTCTGGTGAGCCTTTGGAGTTTACTGCGCTACCAACCAGCTGAGGGTACTTTCCTGCTATAAAGAAGGACATGATCCCCCCCATGCTGTGTCCTATGATCGCCCTGTTTGATCGGTCAGTCAGAGTCCGGTAATGGGAATCTATGTGGTGAACAAGCTCCGGGAAATAATCTTTAAACTGAGTCTCATAGTTGATATTGGAATGGAATCCAATGTTGTATGGTCGTATATCTGAATCAACCGACCGGCCGTTCCAGGCAACAATGATTACAGGTTGCTCCTTCACCAATCCTGCCAGTACATCTGATAACCTGGATACATGACTTCCTTTGTTACCATGGAAATAATATATGACAGGATATGATTTCCCAGATGTGGAATAATCATCTGGTAAGAAAATTCTGTAAGGTTTTTCCCGGTTAAATACATCGCTGAAATGAGAATTATCTTCCTGGGAAAATATATTAACCGGAAGCACGGAAAGCACAAATAGAAACAGAATGATCGATGGACTTATTTTCATTATTTAATCCTCTCTAAATTTTAATAAATATTCTCCGTTTAAATAAAATCCATCCCAAAAACCAGCTTACCAGAGTCATGGAGAGTGCATAAAACAATGACCCGAGTCTATTTCCAGCAAGAGGTTGAAAGCATCGGCTATATAACCAATGCATCATTGTAATAAGCTCTCCCGATTCTGTTTGTATGAATTCAATGCGAAAAGTAATAGCCAGGACAATGGAAAAGACATAAATGAAAAGAGGATTCATCCCAAAAACCTGGAATGGTAAAGTCCATCTCTTATATCCCTGTATATCGATTATCCAGAGCATCACTCCCAGTAAAACCATAGCCAGAGCGGATGTGTAAACTACAAATGAGCTGGTCCAGAGTGGCTTGTTAATAGGTAAAACAAGACCCCAGAGCCTGGCCACAATTACCCCAGCGATCCCAAAGATAATTAGTCTTTTAACAGCACTTGCTTTGCTTTCAGTTTGATCGATCAGTCTGCCTGCCAGGTATCCAAACAATACATTGCCAATGGAGGGCAATGTGCTTAACAAACCTGTCTGGTCGAACTTAACACCTGAGAATACCGGTATATGACCTTCACCCAGAAGGAAAATATCAAACTGGCTCACAAAGTTTCCCTCCAGTGAGAAAGGCATGTCGCCACCAAAAAACACAAGTATCGCCCAATATCCTATCAGGATTACTCCAATCAGAATAGCGACATATCGAGACGGCATAACGAGAACAATAAATGAGGCAATTCCATAAGCCAGGGCGATCCGCTGCAGTACTCCCATAATCCTAAGGCTACTCCATTCTATACTGTAGGCAGCATAGGCATTTAATGCCAGTCCAATTATAAATATGACCACTGTCCTACGTAATATTTTTATCGCAATTCCTTTGGACAGCGAATGGTTAAATTTTTTAAAAGAATACCACATGGCCGATCCGACGATAAACATAAAAAAGGGAAAAACAAGGTCTGTCGGAGTACATCCGTGCCATTTTGAATGTCGAAGAGGGGCGTAAACAAATTCCCAGCTCCCGGGATTATTTACAATAATCATCAGGCAAATGGTTAATCCGCGAAAAACATCGAGAGCCAGTAATCTTTTAGGTTTATTCATATCTTATTTACAAGGGGAGATATAACATATACTCTCATATTCTTGAATTTTGAAAATTTTATGAATACTTTTACTTCATCATCACTAAACTTTTGTATAGTTTATTTTTACTTACGTTAACTTATTTCTTACAATTTTTAAAAAAATGAAAGGTACTAAAACATTTACAACATTTCAACTAACTACACTAGTCCTTCTGAGAATGCTGATCGGTTGGCATGTTTTATATGAAGGAATCTCTAAATTGCTTATTCCAAACTGGTCATCAGCCATGTTTTTAAAGGAATCTCAGTGGATATTATCAGGATTTTCCGACTGGATCATTTCAAATAGTGGCGTTTTACAGGTGGTTGATTTTATGAATACATGGGGATTGATCGCCATCGGAATAGGATTAATCCTTGGGCTTTTTACAAGGCTGGCTGCTATTGCAGGTGCTACCCTGTTGTTTATATATTATTTAAACAACCCACCACTACTAGGGCTGACTTACAATTTACCTTCCGAAGGAAACTACCTGATTGTAAGTAAAACCCTGATCGAAGCTGTGGCACTGTTAGTTCTGGCAGTCTTTCCTTCCGGTTCAGAGTTTGGACTGGACAGGTATGTTACACGATTTGTAAAATCCAAAACCAAAAAGGAGGAATAGAAAAATGGCACAAGAAGAAATGGCGAAGAAAGAAAAAAAATCCTTGAGCAGACGGACATTACTCAAGGCGTTAGCCGGAATCCCAGTAATGGGTTTTTTCACCTTTGAAGCTTTTAGGAAAATAAATTTTGACAGGGATAAAAGATCCAGGGTCATCAAGGAACTTGGACTGGAAGATCTAAAAGCACCCAGGATCCTCACGGTCTCTTCAGGGAAAAAGGGAGATCTGCTTCGGATAGGATTCATCGGTTATGGAAACAGGGCTCAACAATTATCTCATTCACTTGGTTTCATGCACCCGAATGAGGTGAAAAGAAGGGAGAAGAATGGTACCCTGACTGAATGGCTTGAACAGGAAGACTTAAATGTTGCACTGACTGGTATTTGTGATGTATTTGACTTGCATGCTGAAACAGGGCTCACTACTGCGAAAAATGAGATACGTCCTGGAGGTAACTCCGGACAAAGTCTTCCAGTTAAACGATATCTTTCTTATCAGGATCTTTTGAATGATAAGGATATTGACGCGGTAATTATTGCAACACCTGATCATCATCATGCTCATATTACCAGTGAGGCTGTCAAAGCAGGAAAGCATGTCTATTGTGAAAAAAGTATTGCCCGGACCGAGGATGAGCTTTATGAAGTATATGATACTGTAAGAAATAGTGACCGTGTATTTCAATTGGGGCATCAGATAACCCAGAATGTTGTTTTCCAGCAAGCCAAGGAAATCATTAAGAGAGATATCCTTGGAAAGATATGCCTGGTGGAGACAACAACCAATCGGAATACAGCCAGTGGGGCGTGGATAAGGCATCTTGACAGTGATGGCAATCCAAAACCCGGGGATGAAAAATCCATAGACTGGCTACAGTGGCTCGGTTCGCGACCATACAAACCTTTTACGACTGACCGCTTCTATAACTGGACCAAATGGTTCGATTACGATATGGGAATGATCGGTCAATTATTCACCCATGAATTCGATGCTGTAAACCAGCTGTTAAGAATAGGCATTCCAGAATCTGCTGTAGCCTCGGGTGGTATCTACTATTGGAAAGACAATCGGGAGATACCTGATGTATTGCATGCTACCTTTGAATATCCTAAAAAAGAGATGACCCTAACCTACAGTGCCAACCTGGCATCAAGCCGGCAAAGAGGACGGGTATTTAACGGGCATGATGCCTCCATGGAACTGGGGGGATCCCTGAGCATTACGGCTGACTGGGACTCAACAAAATACAGGGAGCAACTTGACCGGGGTATATTTGATTCATCAGGACCAATGATCTCCATTAATCCGGGTTCTGGAGGAGATGTTGATGCCATCACTTCTGCAACAGCTAAGTATTATGCAGCCAGGGGATTAACCACCACCAATATTAATGGCAGAAATGTGGATGTCACCCATTTGCATATCAAACAGTGGATCGATGTAATACGGAATGGTGGCCAGACAAATGCCAACATTGAACGTGCTTTTGAGGAGGGGGTGGCCTGCGTGATGGCAAATAAATCCTACCTGGAAAAGCGCAGGGTGGAGTGGGATCCAATCAATCGCAGGATTGTATAGAATCAGTCCGATTTGGAACTAAACCGAATCACACATGAACCTTGCAATACATGCTCAAAAAAGGCTGGGACTGCTCATTCTGTTTGCTGCCATTACCGCCTGTAATCAGAATTCCAGGGAGAACACCTCTTTCCGGTTCGAACAGGATGATCACGGTGTTACCCTGACTGAAGAAGGGAAACCGGTTTACTATTACCGTAAAGAGCCGAAAACCCTCACCGGGGAGTATGTCTGCAACCATTATATCCACCCCCTTTATGCCCTGAACGGGGATACCCTTACCGAAGAGTTCCCCCTGGACCATCCATACCACAGGGGTATCTTCTGGTCGTGGCACCAGTTGTATGTGGACAGTATCAGCCTGGGGGATGAATGGATCATGAAAGATATCACCCATGAAGTAGTTGGCGTTTATACGGGTACCAAACAGACCAAAGCCACCCTTGACCTGGAAGTGGTGTGGAGATCTGCGCTGTTGGAGAACGGGAAGGTCTTTATGAAGGAAAATACCAGCATAACGGTTCATCCTTTAAAGACAAACGTTCGCAGGATTGATTTTGAAATATCCTTGCAGGCAGAGCTCCCGGGGATAAGCCTGGGTGGTTCTGATGATGAAAAAGGGTATGGTGGACTTTGTGCCCGTATCAAGCTGCCGGATGACCTGGCTTTCACCTCCTCTCAGGGAGCTGTGGAGCCGAGAACGCTACAGGTTTCCGCTGGTCCCTGGTTGGATTTCTCAGGATCATTTGGCACTCCGGATGAGGTGAGTGGTCTGACCATCTGTTGCCACCCATCCGTACCCAATTACCCGGCCCCCTGGATCCTGAGACAGAAAACTTCCATGCAGAACATTGTGTTTCCCGGAAGAGAGAGGGTGAAGATCGCTACGGACCATCCCACCATTCTTAGATACCGCCTGATTGTTCATGAAGGACTGGCCAGCGAACCGGACCTTCGCTCGTTGCAGTCAGAATTTGAAGAGACCGCATTTTAATATTAAAAAGACACTTATGAAAAAAATTAGTTTGCTGCAAATTCTGATAATGCTGTGTCTGGGCATTGTCACAGCCTCGGGACAGATCAAAGAGTATTCTCAGATAATTGTTGTGAATGATTATACATACGAGATTGAGGTTGATGGCAGCCGTGACCCGGTTAACGAAACAATCATCATTGAGAATCTGGGCGATTCCCCACTTGTAAATCCCCGAATTACGGTGAATGGCTTGTACAACTGGTTCGACACGGAGACCATTGCCCGTGAGGTTACACAGGGTTGTACTACGGATGAGGAAAAGGCATTGGCTATCTGGGATTTCATCCGCATAAATTTCCACCATCTTGACTCCCCCGGAGACAGGGAGTGCCATCATCCCGTGGTGGCGATGAATATTTACGGTTATGCCAACTGTGCATATCACAGCACCGTGTTTACTGAGCTCTGCCGCTCAATTGGCGTTAGGGCCCGGGTCTGGGAAGTCTGGCATCACACCATCACTGAGGCGTTCTACAACAACGCATGGCACATGCTGGACAGCGACATCGGACTTTACTATCTGACCGCCGACAATCGCACCATTGCCTCGGTGGAGCAACTCTGGGACGATCAGAAAATCAGCGGCGGGCGAGAGTCCGGTGCGGCTCTGACCACATTTTCCGGTCGCAACAAGGCTGTGAAAGCAATCTATACAGATGTAGCGGGCGACAATCCGCATGTGTCTCAGGACGGCGAGAAAATTCGTGGTTATCGATATTTCCATGGCGCGGACGAATGCTTTTTGCAGACGGGCTACGACCGATTTGCCTGTGAACCGCACGATATGGCCATGACCCTTCGACCCGGTGAAAAATTGATTCGCAATTGGAAGGGCGGAGAAAAGTACTATGACTATGAGCGTCATAACAGCAGACTTGAAAGCGGTAATGAGTGGGCCAAACCCATGAGGTATGGTGATGGGCAGATTATCTGGAAACCGGATCTTAAATCGGAGCTGGCCCCATCATTTTTCAATAAGGATCAAGCTCCCGGATTCGAGGTGCTCGACAGTCAGTCACCCGCAGTGCATGTACGCCATAAACACGGTGGAATCTACGACTTCCCGGAACGGGCAATTCTCGTTACTGAAACTCCTTATACCATTCTTGGCGGCAGAATAAAAGCAACTTTATACCGTGACGCAGCCTCAGATTGGGATCGCCTGTCAGCGACCATCATTAGCACAACCGGACCGGTTTCAAGCAGGGCCTGGAGCGCACCCGAGGGAGTTACAGGCCAGATCGACGCCGAGATCGACCTGGACAAAATGTTGTTTCCAGGCGGTGAACGAGGTCGACACGATTACGCGGTGGAATTCAATTTTATGGCAGATGAGGGCAATGATCCACCGACACAGAGTGGACTGGATGCAGTAGAACTGGTGACTGATATACAGGTAAGTTCCAACTCCCTGCCTGCATTGACAAAAGGAAATAATATCATCCGTTACCACGACAATACTCCGGGCGAACATAAGGTGAAAGTGACTCACATCTGGCGCGAGCGAAATGACAACACACCACCAACGACTATTGAGGTTCCGTTGTTCCCCACCGATGGCCAGACAATAAATACACTGGCGCCCTTGTTCAGGTGGCAAAAGGCTTCCGATACTGACAAAGGTGACAAGATCACGAATCACTTTATTTCGATCAGTTTTGATCCTAAGTGCCGCTGGCCGGTGGCAACCGCACTACTTAGAGAAACTGGTTCGGGGATTTCTGAATGGCAGCTGCCAGACGATTGGCTCAACCGGGACACCTCCT
>Ga0164315_10000276_pt1 | contig 33772 bp, 33 predicted proteins | sample GuaBasSedimGuay6_FD_113737 | JGI IMG/M metagenome (GOLD analysis project Ga0164315, IMG submission 113737) | Subseafloor sediment microbial communities from Guaymas Basin, Gulf of California, Mexico - Guay6, Core 4569-2, 0-3 cm | ecosystem: Environmental > Aquatic > Marine > Hydrothermal vents... | reverse complement strand
ATGGTCTTTTTCCGCGATATCGGCGTTGGACGCCATGATTTAACTCCTCAAAATAGCACGCTATTACTCCGGGTTAAATCTGTCGTCCGCCTTGATCTCACGTAAAAATCCTCATTTCTGGACGGACACTAACTAATTTGAAACGCTCACCTTAGGTCCTGTTCATCGAATCCCTTTAGCCGTTCTTCCGTCAGCGGGTGCGTCGATAAATAATTGATCCATTTTCCAGACGCGATATCCGGCGCGGTTGCCTTCTGGTTTTCAATCCGGCGCATTAAAAAAGCAAAGTGGGCGGGTGATATGCCACTGGTGTGCATGCTGGTTAAAGCATATTCGTCCGCCTCCCTTTCAAATTTTCTTGAATATGCCAATTCCGTCAACAAAACCGGCAAACCAAGGAAAAGTTCTGACGATCCCGACACATCCCCTGTAATCGCCAATAGAACAAAGCCCAAAATAGAGTCCTGAATCAGTCTTCTCATACCATGCCGATGTACAATATGTCCTATTTCATGGGTCAGAACAGCTAAGAGTTCATCGTCATGTTCTGCTATCTGAATCATTTCATCTGTAAAAACAATGACACCGTTGGGCAGGGCAAATGCATTCGGGCCTATCCTCCCGCCTTTTCTGAACACGATCTCCAACATATAATCTGAATGCATCTCCATCACCGGCTGGAAGTGTTTCAAGATTCTCTTTTGGGTTTTAGCATCCAGTTCCGACGGTTCGAAAACAGATCGATCCAAGATATCAAGTGTTTGACTGCTGGCGAAACTAAGCATGGAGGGAGGGAGTCTGTAGGCGATCGTTTTGGCAACCCATGGAATCCCATAAGACATACCACCCCAGAGAATAAAAAGCAGCAATGCCAGGGCAGGTAAAACATACCGCCAGTGACTCTCCAGTCTGTAAACGATTTTGAGCCACGACGGTTTTGTAAATCGGGTTTCTATCCGGTCAACCGTATCATTGTCGTCAGTCTCAAATTTTTCACCTTGAGGAAAAAGAAGGTAACGTTGCGTATTGGCCAACCTTGGCGATATTTCAATATCAAAACGTGACCTGCTCAGGATCAGGCCACCATCGCTCATCCGTTCAATGCGAACAGCACCGTTATCGTAGACAATGCACACAACATCCTCTGCTGCCGATGTTCTCCCATCATACCATTTCCCTTTAGCGGAGATCATAAACCAAAGTCCATATCAAAAAAATCACCGATCTCTTCACCAATGGCACTCACTTGCTTTTCCTCGTCGGCAATGAAGCCCTCAAGGTTTCCGGAAGCCAACAACGCTATATGCTGAAGTTTGTATTGAACGGTCCTGACCTTTGCCCAGGGAAAGAACAATCCCAGGGTTACCGCAACACCCAGGGAGTTGGTCAAAACAAGCATCATATATTCGCCTGTTTTCAATCCAGCCTCAAACCGGTGATGGGATAGACTGCTGGTGTTGAATAGAAGATTGGTGGTCTTCACTGAAAAATAAGCCATCAGGTAAAGGTATAAAACCAGGAATACCAGGGCGGAAACAGGCGGAAGGAAGAAGGCGGCTACCGCCATAAGAATAATTCCGGTAATGATCGGAATGAGAGCACCGAAAAAAATCCGATAATACTCCCGTGCCGTTGCAGTAAAGACAAAGGCGGTTCTGCCGTAAACGGTGTTTTCGACAACAAATTTTTTCTGACGAAAAAACACATAGGGAGAAAGAGCACCCAGCGTCAGGGCTGCTGCAAGCGGCCACAGAATGTAGACCTTTACGGCTTCTTTGATACTTCCCTTGAAACCGAATCGAACATTTCTCAAAGCACTGTTACGCGCATTAAATACAAGCGACCGAACGATCAACCAGGGAAGAATCAGAATAAATACCAGACTCATAATACCGGAAACAAGCGGAAGCAAATTAGACAACGCCGAGTAAAGAATAAAAAAACCGACAACGATAAGACGTCCTTTGAGGATTTTTACAGGGTCGGCTAAATATTCAAAACTGCTCCCAAAAAGCTTCGTACTGCCATAAAAGTACTGCTTACGTCTCACTTTGGCCCAGGCCGAGTAAATGCCGATTGTGATGACCGATAAAATAATATTCACAAGCCAGATTTTAAAGTATTCCGACCCCGAGCCGCTGAATTCAAAGGGAACTTTTGAAACCCCATCCCCTTCTTGTGAAGATTCCGGATCAGCGCTCACATCTTCTTCTGCAGGTGCCCGATCCGCTTTTTTAACTTTTTCCGTTTCAATAGGTTCTTGTTTTATCGTTCCTTCATCAGGGGGTACCTTTGATGTTTCTCCGGAATCGGGCTCTTTCTTGCTTCTGGTCAAAGTGACTTCCATCCCTATTCGTCTCAGAGCAGTTTCATACTTTTTAGCAGAAATCTCATCCGTATTCTTTTTTAAAGCTATTCCTTTGCTCTTAAGTATTTTCATGGCTTTTTCTTCGCTGATTGAAAACAGATCCATCAGTTTAGATTTTACACCATCAATATCGAAACCCGGAAGTAATTTCCCACGATATACAACATCATAAAATACAGGTGTCATAGCTCCTCCTATCAGTATAAATGAAATGGTGATACATCATCACGAACAACCTTAGCCCGAACATTTTTAGAAAACAATTCTTGTTTTTTCTTTCATCATTATTCTATTATTAGATTTATGGACATCTGGTTTTTCGTCATGGAACTGGTGATGCTGCTGGGCGGCGCATTTCTCTTGGGCGCCCTGGCCCAGCGTCTGGGACAGAGTCCCATACTGGGATATCTTCTGGCAGGCATCATTGTCGGCCCCCTGCTGTTCAACACGGCCGCTGTCAACCAGGCTTCCGAATTGGGGGTTGCCCTGTTGCTGTTTTCCATCGGCCTGGAGTTCAGCTTCAAGCAGTTGATGAAAATGGGACGCATGGCATTCGGCGGGGGTACCCTGCAGGTGGTGATGACCATGCTGGTGGTGACCTTGGCATTGTTTTCCATGGTGGGTCTCCCCCGTGCCCTCACACTGGGAGCCATTCTGGCATTGAGTTCTACCACCATGGTGCTGCGGTTGCTGGTGGACCGAGTGGAAATCGATTCGGTCAAAGGCCGGACATGCCTTGCCATTCTTCTGCTACAGGATATCGCCATCGTTCCCCTGGTGCTGATGGTGAGTTTCTTTACACCGGCTGCGGCAGAGATGAATATCGGACTGCACATCCTCAAGATGACCCTGTCGGTCATCGGACTGGCCACTGTTCTCTATTTGCTGCTATATTATCTGGCCCCGATATTACTGAGTGAGGCCAAACTCTTTGCCAATCGGGAATTAACCGTTCTGCTGAGTATCGCCGTGGGTTTCGGTGCCGCCTGGGCAGCCCACAAACTGCATCTTTCCCCGGCACTGGGTGCTTTTGTCGCGGGCATGCTGCTGGGAGAATCCCCCTTTGCCACCCAGGTACGAGCCGACATCGGCTCCATGCGCATCATCATGGTCACGCTTTTTTTTGTTTCAGTTGGCATGCAGGCCAAGCCCATGTGGTTTGTCACCCACCTCCCCTGGATCGCACTCGTTTCCATGCTAGTTCTGATGCTGAAAACCGTGATTATTTATGGCGTCACTCGCCTGTTCAGTCTCGACAACCGCCAGGCTCTGGCAACAGGTATCACCCTGAGCCAGGTGGGCGAGTTTTCGTTTGTACTGGCGGCCGCTGCCCGTAGTGGCGATGTGCTTACAACCGATACGGTGGATCTGTTAGTGTCGGTGATCATTGTGTTGATGCTGGTCACCCCTTACCTGATTAACCACGCCGATACCTTTACAGAGCGACTCCTTGCACTGATTTCCCACCGCAAACCATTGGCAGCAGATCTTTCTTCGTCCATACAGCCGGTTCCGGCCAACCAGGTACTGGTGGTTGGGCTTGGACCTGCCGGGCGACAGGTAGTGAAAACGCTGGTAGCGCACCGGCTGGAACCTGTGCTCATCGATGTAAATCCCAAGAGCCGTGATTATGCCCGTCAACAAGGTCTTCGCCTACATCTTGGAGATGCAGGCCACGAGGAGATATTGATGCACGCCGGCCTGGCCGATGTGTGCATGGCGGTGGTGACGATTCCTGACCCCCATGCTGCAGTTCAGGTCGTGGCCATGATCCGGCGGCTGCGACCTCAATTGCCGATTGCTGTCCGCTGCCGGTATAACCGGCACACGGCAGATCTTCAGGAGGCCGGCGCCGACATCGTCGTCGACGAAGAGATCACCACGGGAGACATGTTGAGTCGGCAGATCGTAGAGCATCTAATCGATGAATCGGGCGCTCTGGTAGCCTGTCACCGTTGCGGGCAAACACCGAAGTAGAGTAACAATCCCATGGTTGAAAAGGACAGTATTTTTTTAACGATAGAGCAGGCAATTGCTGCCGTATGCCTGGATTTCAGGCAGTATGAACCGCAAGTTCTCCTTTTTAGCGAAATTATCAGTGTACTATCAAAAGGGGATATCATTGCTAAACGCGTAATGGGGAAAGACGGCCTCTGGATCAGCATGACCGGCCAGCGGAAAATGTGCTGGCTGGAAAATTTCGAACTGATAGAGACCATGTGTGACATCATTTCTAACAGCAAGGCCGATCCCATAACGCTGACTGCTGTATGTTCCCGGGTGTTCCAGACACGTGCATTCACGGAGAAAGATCCCACAAGCGGCCAGCCGGGTGTTCGCATATTGACGGGCATGGAAGATTTTACATGTCGTCAATGCGGCAAATGCTGCCGGACACTCGATTATCACAATGAAGTCACGTCCGATGATGTGGCCCGGTGGGAACAGGCAGGCAGAAGCGAAATTCTTGACTGGGTGGGTACTTTTCAAAAAAACGGCCGGGAGGCGGTGTACCGGATCTGGATAAAGCCGGGCACCAGAACATTTGCTGAAACATGTCCGTATTTACAGAAAAAGCCCCATGAAAACCGGTGGGCCTGCCGTATACATGATGTTAAACCCCAAATCTGCCGCCAATATCCAGTGAGTCGCAAACACGCCATCATGACCGGGTGTCCGGGATTTGAACCCGAATAAAACCGAAAAAATGGTGTCAGCTTTTCAATAAATATTTATGGATCCAATTTTTGAACATTACATCCTGTATTTTATAGTAATTATTTTTCAGTACGATGTCACTACCGACGAGTTTTTCCAATGACCGGGTAACTTGCGAGCCTGCCTTAAGGTCAGCTGATTGCAGAGCACTTGCATAAAATATATCCTTGCCGCCAGTAAGTATGATGAGTTTGAGCGTTTTTTTCTGATTCAAGGTAAGAGAATCCCAGAGATTTAAATATTCATTCTGGCTGGTTTGAAGAACTTTCAGTTCTATCTCATCAACTGTTTCTCGGGAAATCGTCGTATTTTTTTGTTCCCACAAATAAAATAAAAATTGTTGCACATACATCGGGTGGTTTTCACAGCGTAAAACGATCTCCTCTATGAACTCGGCTCCGATCTTCCGGCCTGATTTCCCAAAGAGATTCTTAGCCCACGACACATACTGGCTGGTCTCTATTTTTGACAATGGGTAACTTTGAGCCAGCTTATAGAAAGCTCGATTCTGATTGGAAAAAATTTCATTTAGAATGTGACGTTTGCTGCCGCAAAATATATAACTGATATTGTCGTGCTGCTGGATTATTGCCCTGAGTCTTTTCTCAAATCCCGCCTGTTTATAATTCGCAATTTCCTGAAACTCATCAAACACCACCAAGAGTTTGCGGCTTTTGGAAAAACTGCCTAGCAACCCCAATGCATTACTTAACACCGCTTCATCGTAGCTTGAATCAAAGGAAATGGAAATACCGGGTGAATTGCTGATGGGGTCGATAGACAAACCGAACTTAACCGACTGAATCGCACCGCGAACTAGTTGAGCCAGTTTTTCAAGCCTGGATTCGATTTGGCTCAAACTCGTCAGAATGGCAGCAACAAAATCCTTTTCAGACAAGGTGCCGTATAATTCAACATAGAGTGTACCGAATTTGGGTCGCTGCCGATCGAGTCGTTCGAAAAGCTTAAAAATAAGTGAACTTTTCCCATAGCGCCGGTGAGAATACAGGAGTATGTTCTGAGATCCCCTGATAAAACCGAGCAATTCCGTTTGCTCGGTTTCCCGGTTGCAAAATGCTTTGCCTTTTACAATGCCGGTATAACTGAAAGGATTTTCCATGTCACTAGCGCGCTGGATATCTTAATAAATTATTTATTCGTAACATTATGTTAGTTAATTAGTACACAAATTGTTTTTTGTCAACCCAATATGCAATTCGCTATGCTCTGCTCATGTTTTGATCAATACAGATGGTGTCAAATCTTGAATAGTGAATAAATTAGGCATAGGCCTTATAACTACTCCAGCCATTTTTCCAGACTGTAACTATACCCAGAACTGCGGATACCTCCGGTGTGCCGGTATGTTGTTGATCAATAACGCTATAAACAGCATAACCACGGCTCCGGTTCCAACAGGAATTAATGCATATAAAAAACCAAGTTCGTGGATTTGCGGGCTTCCTATAACAGCAATCAGGGCGGTGGCCCCGCCGGGGGGATGAAGGGTTTTCGTGGCATGCATGACTGCGATTGCGGTCGCAACGGCAAACGCCGCGGCAAACCACAACGTGCCATTAAACATCTGGTAGGAGGCTACACCGATGATGGCTGATACAATATGCCCCCCGACAAGATTTCGCGGTTGGGCCAGTGGGCTTTCGATTGCACCGTATATGAGAACTGCCGAAGCACCGAAAGAACCGATGATCATGATCAGATCATTGCGGTCAAGAAGATTATGATGGATTACGGCCACTGCCAATATACCCACAAAAGCGCCGATCCAGGACCAGATTATTTCGGAAAAAAAAACTGCCGGTGGACTTTTCTTAATTCCTCTCATCTTTCTAAAGTAGTTCATTTCGCATTCCTATTTGTATATCTTCCGGGTGACTTCCGCCACCACGATAGTGATGTTGTCATTTCCTCCATTTTCCAGAGCTGCCCCGAGCAGCGATCTTGCCCGGGATTCTATACTGCTGCTTTTCCTGAGAATTTCAGCCATTTTTTCATCCGGAATGGTTTTGTGAAGTCCGTCTGTCATGAGGATTACAAGATCTCTTCGTTTTAATCCAAGGCTTCCGGATTCAGGCTCACAGTACCCGCAGCCGATGTATTGATCCATTACATTTCTGGAATAATGGGTAGACACATGTTCGGGTCTGATTTCCTCCTCTTTTACCAAAAACCGGGCAAGGGTCTGATCCTCGGTTATCTGGAGTAGCCTTGATTCACGAAAAAGGTAAAGGCGACTGTCACCAACATGAACCCAGTACGCCTTATCTTCCCTAATGACGGCGCAAAGGAGCGTTGTTCCCATCGCCTCCAGATCCGTGTACCTTCTCGATTCTTCCAGAATTGCCTTATCGCTTTCATTAGCAAAGGCGGTCAACTGCTCGGTTTCGAACCCTTTCTCGACAGAACGCATACCCGCCAGTCTTCCGGTTATAATCTCAGCAGCGTAGTCACCTGAAACCTCTCCGCCCAGTCCGTCCGCGATACCGACAAGTGTGGCTCCGTCCTCCAGTATTCGTATGAAGTATCTGTCTTCATTGTATGTAAGGACGCGACCCTTATTGCTGATGGCAAACACATTTATTGATCCGTCCGATAGTCTTGCGGTTCCTTCCTCGGCGTGCACCTGTTCGTAAAAACTGCAATCCCTGCATGAAATCTGCTTTTTTGCGAATGTCCCCTGGGCCTCTCCCTCACAAAATGTTCCGGCTACCAGCCAGCAGAGCCTGCCTCCCTTGGAACCCTGGTTGAAACCGTCAAACGTTGCATCGACAGCAGCCGGGCATGTACCCAGTTCCTCTGCATTGGCACCTCCGGGCTCCCTTCCGCACTTTAACGCTTCCCAACAATTTATCTTTCCGGATATCACGTATTCTTCCCTAACCTGCTTGAAATGTCGCTCTTGTCTTGGGGAGAGAGAAGGTCACCCAGTGCCTGGCCCATGTCTTGGTATCTTTTATGCGGATCACGGACACAGGATTTGCTTATGAATCTGCGTAAATTCTCCGTTAGACCGGGCACTTTTCCAGAAAGATCCGGAATATCCATTGACCGCTTCATCTTGATCAGATTGGCTACGCTCTCTTCCGGGTATGGCCGTTTACCGGCAACCAACTCATAGGCAGTGATACCAAGCGAATAGATATCGCTCTGCTGATCCGCCGGAGCACCATCTAAAAGCTCGGGGGCCAGGTATGACATCGCACACCCGAATTGATAATCATCCGTGCTGATGGGACAGGCTACACCGAAATCTAATAGCTTTACCCGCCTGTTTTTCTGAATAAACATGTTGTCCGGGTTAATATCCCGGTGAACAATGCCTTGTTTGTGGGCATAATAAAGAGCGTGGCCAACCTGAGTAATAACGTTAGCCGCCAAGTCCGGTGATAGAGTGTTCAACCGTTTGCGCATGTCATTGAGCGACTCACCCTCGAGGTGTTCCATGATGATGAAAAGCGTTTTGAACCTCTCTTCGACATCGTACACCCTGACAATGCCTCTGTGGTTCAGATTTGAGATAATCTTGGCTTCGTTGCGAAAACTGCTAAAAAATTCCGGTTTCATGGAAAGGTCATGACGCATCATTTTTACGGCCACCGGAAAACCGCTGTTTTGATGTACGCCCTTGTATACGATGCTGTACCCGCCGCGACCGATAATGCCGGTGGTGATGTATTTGCCAATGGTTCTCTCGGCCACCGGTCTTTTTGAATCGAAACGGTCGGCCACGATTTCTGTTAGAAATTCGCTCAGGTCAGGGTCATTTACCGAGATATCATCTAACGTTGTCTTATTGATGACCCACACGACCATATTGGATTCAGCCTCAACGTGTGCTTGTCTCGGCTCTCCGGTAAACAGGGCTGACATACCCAGAATATCGCCCTCACCACGGTGATCAACCGGATGAAATTCACCTTCCTTCTCCACCAGTAAGAGTGCCGAGCCACGTTGAATGATGTAAGATGCCTCTCCCCGGTCACCTTGATTGATAAAGCGCTCCCCCTTTTTGATATGTCTTACGGTCATGTCCCTGAGAAACGAACTGCCGCAACCCAGGGGCACAAACCGTAAGAATTTTGTGCGCAGGTTTGCAGTACCTTCTTCAGCGCAGACAATCTTGTAAAAATCGCAGTCCATACATGATTCACGTTTCTGCGCATAGGTGCCCTGCACCTTTCCAGCACAGCATGTTCCTGCAACCGCCCAGCAGAACCTGCCACCATTGTGGCCTGAGTTAATGCCATCAAATGACGCGTCCGATGCGGCAGGGCATACCGACAACCCGCCCGTATTTTGGTCTATCTTCTCGCGAGCACATTTTTTATATTCCCAGCAGTTCAGCTTTCCATTTGCCATGTCGCACCATCTTACGGAATTTGGATCGTCAATTTGGTGATCTCGAAACCTATTGAACTATACGCTCCATTTCGACCACCAGCCCCCTGTTGTGCTCATAGATTCTCTGCCCGCCGGCTTTTTGATCTTCAAACTCAAATTGCTCCAAAAGTGACTTATGTTCCTCCTGGCTGAGTTCCTGATCTGCCAGTTTGAATAAAATATGGTCTTCCTTGTAGATGTGACGACGTAAAATCGAACTATAAGATGCCAGGTTTTCAAGAATGGTAGTTGTGGCGATCTCATTGTTCAGATCGTACCCGTCAATTGATTGTTCAATATTTTTTAGGAAAAACCTGTTTCGTTCATGCTGATACCGCAACGCTCCAATTTCAAGATCCAGAGCACCGTCTTTTTTCTGGGCCAGCAACCCGAACAGGAGATATTCTTCTTTGAAGTGATGGAATTTATCTGAAAAAGTTTTTGAAAATTCCACAGCTTTCTCAAAAAAAGTGCCCTCAGGGTGCTCCCCGTTCTCAAGTCTTTTTTTGGCAAGCGTAAACGTATCCAAGGCCTTCAGAATGAGGCGATGCTCGTTTGCAAGTATCTCAGTCGCTTTCATTTAGCTTCTCCTTGTTGCCGGGTAAAACTTAATTTTTCCGGTTCAATGTACTATTTGACTCTCAGGCAATAATTACTACACTGTATTATATACGTCAATCCTATATACTTGATATATACAGCATTATATGAATATAGAATTGATTTAGGTCAATTACATGAATAGCTACAAAGTGGTATGCTTTGTTAAGATCAGTTGTGGTGGCAGCTCCATACAGAAAAGATACCCATTCGGGGCCGAATATGCAGAATGAACTCACAGACAGCGAACTGGAGACCTATTCCCGCCAGGTAGTCCTGTCGGACATCGGTTATGACGGGCAAGTCAGGCTTAAGAACTCCAAGGTCTGTATTATAGGGGTAGGCGGGTTGGGCGCACCATCCGCCTTGAAACTTGCCGGCATGGGTATCGGGTATCTACGTCTCGTAGACCGGGATATCGTATCCCGGTCGGATCTGCAACAAACTGTTCTACATCGATCTCAGGGCCAGAATCGAGATAGATCTTGAAAGTCTCGAATTGCTGCTGCAACAAAAAGGCTTGCGCATCAGGTCCTCCGGTCGGCTCGGCACAACGTTTGATGTTTCCCGCAAAATCACGGCGTGTATCCTTAAAAGCGGCATCATGAACGCCCAGGCACCACCCGAATTGGGGCAGGGCGTGAGACAGCAGATTTTCGATTTCTACGCGTCCTTGCTGGTAGATGATCTTGGTATTTTTCACGAATTGTTGCCGGAAATGCATCAGGAGAATAGCTTTTAACCGAATAAGTATACCTATATGCGGTTCAAAATCTTCGATTGTCCTGGCTATATCGTTGTACGGTATTGCTTTGCATTGAACCCTGCTCAGGTCGAAGCGTTTTTTAGTGTTGATTTAGATCGGTTGCCATGTCACAATGTAGTAATTGGATACACCAATAACATTTCTGACTCATCAAGTCAGCAAAGGAGACTACCCATGAACAATGATTATAGATTTGAAACCCTGTGTCTGCATGCCGGTCGGGTACCCGATCCAGCTACCAACGCCCGGGCAGTTCCTATTCACCGGACATCCTCCTATGTGTTTAACAGCACGGAACACGCAGCCAACCTGTTTTCCCTGAAAGAGCCGGGCAACATTTACACACGCATCATGAATCCGACCCAGGACCAGCTGGAAAACAGTCTTGCCGCCCTTGAAGGCGGCGCCGCTGCCCTGGCCTTGTCGTCGGGAACATCCGCCATCTACTATGCGATCATCAACATCTGCGCATCAGGGGACGAGATTGTTTCAGCCAACAACCTGTATGGCGGCACCTACACCATGTTTGACGCGATTCTACCACAATTCGGTATCCATACCCGATTTGTCGACCCGCGCAATCCCCGGAATTTCGAACCGGCAATCAACGAACGTACGCGGGCGATATTCATTGAAACCATCGGTAATCCGGCCCTCGATTTCACCGATATCGAAGCCGTGGCAGTTATTGCAAGACGCCACAAACTGCCCTTGATCGTCGATGCCACCTTTACAACGCCCTACCTGTTCAGGAGCATTGAGCACGGGGCTGACATCGTGGTCAATTCCCTGACAAAATGGATCGGCGGCCATGGAACGGGTATCGGCGGCGTAGTCGTCGATGCAGGGAAATTCAACTGGCAGGACCCCAAGTTTCACCTGTACAATGAACCCGACGCCGGTTATCACGACCTTCGATTCGCCCATGATCTCGGTGACCTCAACCCTGTGGCATTTATCATGCGTATGCGTCTGGTACCTCTACGCAACCTGGGTGCCTGCATCTCCCCGGATAACGCCTGGCTGTTCCTGCAGGGCCTGGAAACCTTGCCGTTACGGATGGAACGGCATTCAGAAAACGCCATGCAGGTTGCCAAATATTTAAAAGGCCACCCGAATGTGACATGGGTCCGCTATCCGGGCCTGGAAGACGATCCCACACACGCTACGGCACAAAAATACCTCAGGAACGGATTCGGCGGCATGGTGGTCTTCGGTATAAAAGGCGGTTTCGCTGCAGGACATAATTTCGTGGACAACCTGAAGCTGTTTTCACACCTGGCCAATGTCGGAGATGCCAAGAGTCTCGTGCTGCACCCTTCCAGCACTACCCATTCGCAACTGTCCGAAGAAGACCAGAAAGCCGGTGGTCTGACACCAGACTTCATTCGTCTCTCCATCGGCATTGAACATATTGATGATATCATCGCGGACCTTGAACAGGCTTTTTCAAAAGTGATATGAGCGAATACATCGAAAATGACAGACACGGCGTCTCAGTAGGCATCGTTGAAAAGAAATTTCACACAACGGCAGAGCCGCCCGACGAAATGCTGCTGGAGTGTGGTGCCAGGCTTGGTCCCATTACAATAGCCTATGAAACCTACGGTAGCTTGAATACAGAAAAGAGCAACGCCGTCTTGATACTGCATGCCCTGTCCGGTGATTCTCACGTGGCGGGCTACTACAGTGAAGAGGATGAAAAGCCTGGGTGGTGGGACAGCATGGTGGGTCCGGAGAAAGGGATAGACACCGACAAATACTTCGTTATCTGCTGTAATATCATCGGCAGTTGCATGGGGTCAACCGGCCCTTGCACTATCAATCCCAAGACCGTAATGCCCTATGGGCTGAAATTCCCTGTGGTGACCGTCGGCGACATGGTCAAAGCGCAGAAAGCCCTGATGGATGCGCTGGGAATAGAAAAACTTCTGGCCGTTGTGGGCGGGTCTGTGGGCGGCATGCAGGTGTTGGAATGGTGCGTTCGATACCCGGAGATGGTGGCGGCCGCAATACCCCTGGCCACGACTACCAGGCATTCCGCTCTTGCCATCGCCTTTAACGAAATCGCCAGGCAGGCGATTATGACCGATCCAAACTGGAACAACGGGGACTATTATTTCAGCTCCCGTCCCGAAACCGGGTTGGCGGTTGCCCGTATGATCGGGCATGTCACTTACCTTTCGGACCAGTCCATGCGCTTGAAGTTCGGCCGCCAGTTGCAGAACAAAAGTGACTTTTCATTCAGCTTTGATCCTGAATTTCAGGTGGAGAGCTATCTTCGCTACCAGGGTAAACGCTTTGTCGAGCGTTTCGATGCCAACGCCTTTTTGTATATTACCAAAGCAGCCGATTATTTTGATCTGGCAGAACAGCATGGCGGCGGTTCTTTGGTCGAGGCATTCTCAAAAACAAATGCCCGTTTTCTGGTTATCTCTTTTACGTCCGACTGGCTCTACCCGACCTATCAGTCCCGTGAAATGGTTAAGGCCATAAAGAAAACCGGTCAAAATGTCAGTTTTTGTGAAATAGAGGCCGAGTGGGGGCATGATGCCTTCTTAATACCCAATCCACGGTTATCGAGCATTATAGGAGGATTTTTAAATCGTGTCTTCGATGAAATTACCCCATAAGCCGTTGCGGTTTGACCTTCACCTGATCGCCTCCTGGATAGAACCTGGCGCCAGAGTGCTGGACCTGGGCTGTGGTGAAGGGAGCCTCCTGGAACACCTGATCCAGCATAAAAAGGTGATCGGTTCAGGCATAGAGCAGAACGAAAGCAGAGCCGCAAAATGTATTGAAAAAGGATTAACCGTCCTTCAGGGTGATATTAACGAGGAAGTAGAGGACTATCCGGACAACAGCTTTGATTACGTCATATTGAGCCAAACCTTGCAGCAGGTGTATGCACCGGATGACTTGATTCGATCAATGCTGCGCATCGGAAAAAAGGGGATTGTCAGCTTCCCCAACTTCAGTCACTGGCGCGTGAGGCTTCAACTGTTGACAACCGGCCATGCGCCGGTAACCCGGCAGCTCCCCTACCAGTGGTATGACACACCCAACATAAGAGTGCTCACCCTCAAGGATTTTAGAAAATTTGCACGCGAAGTGGGCTATCGCATTTTGAAAGAAATTGCCATTGAAACTCAGACACCCAACAGACAGGGCAACATCATTCGGGTGATGCCAAACGTCAGGGCCACGTATGGTATCTTCTTAATAGGCACCTGATCAATTATTTTGGAGAGGATCCACCGTTTTTACCTGGCGCGGGGTATCGACATTAAATCGCTTCATCCGGTTCCACACGGTCACACGCGACACACCCAGAAACTTGGCTGCTTTTGACTTGTTTCCCCCGGCTTTTTCAAGGGCCTCGATCAACTCTCTTTTTTCGATCTCCTGCATATTGATACTCGCCGGTTTGGCAGCTCTGGATCGTTTACCCGCTTGTGAGAGCGTCGAGGGGAAATGGGCGGGTTGTATCATGGCGTTCTGGCATGTTACGAATGCATATTCGAATGCACTCTTCAGTTCTCTGACATTACCGGGCCAGGCATAACGCATCAGGGTTTCCATGGCGTCCTTACTGATCCCCTGGATGTCCTTTCCGCTTTTTAATTTCATCTTCCGGAAAAAAGCCTCCGCCAAAAACGGTATGTCTTCAACACGCTCCCTGAGCAGCGGCAAGTGGATGGGAATGACATTGATCCGGAAATAGAAATCCTTTCTAAAAAGGCCCTGATCCACGAGCTGCGTCAAGTTCTTGTTGGTTGCGGATATGATCCGCACATCCACCGGAATCGGCGTACTGTCCCCCACCCGTTCAATGGTTTTATCTTCCAGAACACGCAGCAGTTTGACCTGGGTCGACATCGGCAGGTCCCCGATTTCATCAAGAAAGATATCCCCCTCATGGGCGCTTTCGAATCGGCCAAGCCGATCCTTGTAGGCGCCGGTATAGGCTCCCCGGACATGGCCGAAAAGTTCACTTTCGAGCAGGGATTCGGTCAAGCTGGCACAGTTGACTTTGACAAAGGGTTTTTGACTGCGTTCGCCGATGTCGTGTATGGCTTTGCTCACCAGCTCTTTGCCGGTACCGCTGTCACCATAAATAATCACCGGGGCATCCGATTGGGCTGCGTTTTCTATCAGGTCGTACACCTGGCGCATGGAAGCAGATACACCAATGAGGCCGTGGAAGCCGTCCTTTGACCGGAGCACCTGTCGGAACGCCTCCAGTTGGGTTTCTTTTTCAATGATTTCAGTAATATCAGTGATGGTTTCAACTGCCCCGATAATATTGCCGCTGGTATCGTTTAAAATGGATGCGTTTTTCACCGCATGGATATACGACCCATCCTTGCGTTTAATGATGCATTTTGTTTTCTTGATGCTTCCGGATTCAAACAGAACACACCAGGGGCTTCCATTCGGCATGAGAGCCTTTTCGCAAATATCACAATCGAGGATAGTGCAGGGCTTCCCGATAACCTCCCCACGGGCGTATCCTGTGATGACCTCAAAAGCCCGGTTAACCGAAACAATGGCACCGTTTGGATTAATGATCATGATACCGTCACGAATCGTGTTGACCACTGTTTCCCAATAATTGTCTAATTCCTTATCGAGCATTCAAATTCACCGTTAAGCCTTAACACGTGTAAAGACGTCTTGCTTTTACAGTTTAACACTTTCTTGTCAAGCGCTGTCTGAAGATATGGGTAAAAGATGGCGACAGTGCAGTCTTTCTGACAAATCATAATAAAATTTGCCCTAAAAATCAAATTGGCCCTTTTCTTGCTGTCTATACGCTTGAAAACAGTTAGAAGCACACAGGACTTCATCCATGAAAGTGAATTACAGACTCGATTTTAGAGGATCGATTACCCCCATCACCCTTCTGAAGGTGACGCAGATGATTATGAAAATGGCGCCGGATGAAGTCATAGAAATACAGGGGTCCGATCTAGACGCAAAACAGGACCTCTTCAGGGTCCTGCCCGAGTCATCCTACGAACTCATTTCCGTGGATATAACCGATAATAAAGGATCCGGGAGCTTTTACAGGATCCTTTTGAAGAAACGGGCATAGATACCACGCATTCACAGTTAAAAGAGGAAGCACTAATGACGGGAAAAGCAATCAGAATCGAAGGCAAAAAGAAAAGTATTTTTATGGACAAGGTCAAGGAACTTCTTCCGGAGGGAGGAAACCTGAACCTTTGCCTGACCTGTGGGGCCTGTTCTTCGGGCTGCCCTGCAACAGGTCTCGATGGAATGGATCCCAGAAAATTTTTACGCATGGCAGCCCTGGGGCTGGACGATGAACTCTTGAAATCGGAATGGGTGTGGATGTGCAGCATGTGCCAGCGGTGTGTGTATGTATGTCCCATGAAAATTGACATTCCCCAACTGGTTTATAATGTCAGGTCAGCATGGCCCCGGGAAGATCGGCCCAAGGGCATCATAGGCTCCTGCGATATGGCCTTGAGAAACGACAGTTGCAGTGCCATGGGCGCTACCCCGGAAGACTTTCAATTCGTCGTAGAGGACGTGCTGGAAGAGTACCAGGAAGCCCAGCCCGAGTTCGCAGACATGCAGGCACCCATCGACAAGGAAGGTGCCAAGTTCTTTTTAAACCAGAACTCCAGAGAGCCTGTGACCGAGCCGGATGAGCTCTTGCCACTCTGGAAAATTCTTCATCTCGTGGGGGCAGACTGGACATATGGGAGCAAAGGATGGGGTGGTGAGAATTACTGCATGTTCCTGGCCGAAAATGAAAGCTGGGAGCATATCACCCGCACCTCTGCCAAGCAGGCTGATAAGCTGGGGTGCACGACCTTTCTCAATACGGAGTGAGGGCACGTAACCTTCTCAGTCCTGGCAGGACTGAAAAAATTCAACATCGAACACACGTTTGTCGTTAAAAACATTTACGAATACTACGCAAAATGGATCCGGGAAGGGAAATTGAAAGTCAACTCCGACTGGAACAAGGATCTCAAAATCAAATTTACAGTTCAGGATCCCTGCCAGATTGTCCGAAAAAGCTATGGCGACCCCATTGCCGAGGATCTGCGCTATGTCGTTAAATCAGTGGTGGGAGAAGAAAACTTCGTGGACATGACGCCCAACAGGTCCAACAATTACTGTTGTGGTGGTGGTGGTGGTTTTCTCCAGTCGGGTTACAAGGAACAACGCCTGGCTTACGGCAAACTGAAAGACGATCAGATCAAAGCCACAGGAGCAGATTACTGCATCGCAGGATGCCACAATTGTCATGCACAGATTCACGAATTGAGTGAACATTACGGCGGCAACTATCCCGTTGTACACCTGTGGACATTGATCTGTCTTTCTCTCGGCATTCTGGGACCCAACGAACGGGAATATCTGGGTGATGATCTCAAGGACGTCCTTGTCTTTCATCCTGAAACGGCAATGTAGTCATTAACCGGTTTGTTTCACAGGCACAGTAAAAAGGGAAAATTATTATGAGTTTTCAGAAACGTTTGTCAGCAGGTAAATTCGTTGTTTTAGCAGAAATGCACACCCCGAAGGGTGTCAATATCTCAAAGATGGTTCTCGATTCACGCCGAATCAAGGGAAGGGTCGACGCGGTCATCGTACCGGACATGGACAACGGCGTCATGAAAATGAGCGCACTTGCCGGAGGCGTATTAATGCATCAGCAGGGTTTGGAAACCATCATTCATGTGTACACAAGAGATCGCAACAGCATGGCGCTTCAGGGAGATATTCTGGCAGCACATGTGCTCGGCATCCAAAATCTCGTTGTGGTTCACAGCGAAGATATGGCAAACGGCGACCACCGGGATGCGCAGCCGGTTTACGAAGTGGATGAACCCGGCCTGCTGGAAGCCATTCAGACTCTTCAGTCGGGAAAAGACCTGGCAGGATTCGATTTGGATGGTGTACCCAGCTTTACTAGCGGATGTGCCATGGGATCGTTCGCCAACGACGCAGACATGGAATCGGAATTGCAGCTGGCCCAAAAAAAGGTGGCCGCCGGTGCCCAGTTTATCATAACCCCCCCTGTTTTCGACGTGGAAATCTTTGCCGATTTCATGAAAAAAACCACTGGGCTGGGCGTCCCCATCATCCCCACCGTCTTTTTAATCAAATCAGTAGCCATCGCCCGGTATATCGCCAAAAGTGAACCGGAAGCACACGTATCAGAAGCCATGATCAAGCGGATCCGGAAGGCGTCGGACAGGGAAATGGAAGGCATCAAGATTGCAGGTGAAACAGTCAAGGCCTTAAGCAAAATAGCCCAGGGCGTCAAGATCCAAACCCTGGGATGGGAGCACCGCTTACCGCAAATACTGGATGTTGCCGGTCTTTAAACTTAAAGGATTATCTCCAGATGAGCTGGTCCAAATAAAGGGTTCAAGGAGTCGAGGATTCAAGGGGTCGAGTGAAATGCAAATACAGAACAAAATACCTTCACAGAATAGAGTACTCATCGTAGGCGGCGGTATCGGTGGTATCCGGGCTGCCATGGATCTGGCTGAAGCCGGACGGGATGTCATCCTCATTGACAAGGCATTTTCCGTTGGCGGCCTCATGACGCAGTTGGACCGTACCTTCCCCACCAATAATTGCGACCTGTGCACCCTGTCCCCTCACCTGTCTGAAATCGGACGTCAACGGCACATCGACATGATGGCCATGACACAACTGGTGGGTGTGGAGGGAAAAATTGGTGATTTTACTGTAACACTGACCCAGGCGCCCAGACATATCGATCTGGAAAAATGTACGGCCTGCGGCGATTGCTATAGGAAGTTCCCGGAATGTGTCCGGTTCTCGCCGGGTCTGGACCACCGGGCACCCACCTGTATGCGCTATCCCCAGGCGACACCCCATGCCTATTCCATCGATCTGGAAAAATGCAGCAACATCGAAGCGCTGACCCAGGTCTGTCAGGCCAATGCCATCGTTCCGGATCAATCGGAACAAACAAAGGAAGTCAATGTCGGGGCCATCATCTTGTCTCCTGGAGCGGCTGTATTTGATCCGGCCAAACTGGACAACTTTTCGTACGGTGTCCATCCCGATGTGGTGACCAGTCTCGAGTATGAGCGTATCCTTTCGGCATCGGGCCCTACACAGGGTGAGCTTGTCCGCCCGTCCAACGGGGACCAACCCAAAAAAATCGCCTGGATTCAATGTGTGGGATCCCGGGGTCTCCAAAAAGGCGCCGCGTCCTACTGCTCCAGTGCCTGCTGTATGTTTTCCCTGAAAGAGGCTATCGTCACCAAAGAACGGTTTCAACAGTCCATCGAGACGACGATTTTCTATATGGATATGCGGACATTCGGAAAAGATTATGAACAGTACCGCCATCGGGCCGAAAATGAATTCGGTATCCAATTCGTCCGCAGCCGACCACACAGTATTATTAAAGATGCGGAAACCGGCAACCTCCAAATCACCTTTGCCACCGACAATGACAGTGTCCTGCATAACGAAACATTTGACATGGCTGTATTATCAACCGGATTCTATGTCTCCGAGGATGTGCGTCAAATGAGTACCAAACTGGGGATCGAACTGAACCAGCATGACTTTGCACAGACCGGCAGTTTCAGCCCCGTTTCAACCTCAAAACCCGGTATCTTTGTGTGCGGTCTTTTCGAGAGTCCCAAAGACATTCCCGAAACCATCGTTCAGGCCAGCGCTGCCGCCTGCATGGCTTCAAAAAGTCTGGATCCTCCCCCTGATGATCCCTTAGAAAAGGAGGCTGAGCCCGTATTGCAACGGGATGTCGGTCAGGAAGAACCCAAAATCGGGGTTTTTATCTGTGACTGTGGGTTAAATATCGGCAGTGTCATCGATACGCAGAAACTCGCCGAATACGCCATCAAACTTCCCCAGGTGGCCATTTCAGAAACTGTAGGACATGGCTGCAGCAAGGAATCTCTGGTTCGGATCGAAAAGGCAATTGTGAACCGGAATCTCAATCGCGTGGTCATCGGCGGCTGCTCACCCAGAACGCACGAAACCAAATTTCAGGAGGTTTTGAAAAAAGCGGGTCTTAATAAATACCTTCTGGAAATCGCCAACATCCGGGAACAGGCTACATGGGTACACGCCGACAATCCGGTAGCAGCAAAAGCAAAGGCCGAACACCTTGTCCATATGGCGGTATCGAGTGTCAAGCAGGCTCGTCCGCTCGTTGATCACAGCCTGTCCATGAACAAAGATATTCTTGTGGTTGGCGGCGGTGTCACCGGCATGAACACCGCCCTGGCGCTGGCCGATCAGGGTTTCAAAGTATTTCTTACCGAACAATCGGCAGAACTGGGCGGGCTCGCCAAGAATATCCGCAAAACGCTCCAGGGCGAAGATGTGCAGGCTTACATGAAGATGCTTATCCAAAGAGCGCTGAACCATGACCTCATAGAAGTCATTACCGGTGCTATTATTGTGGATCACTCGGGGATGCCCGGACTCTTTAAGACGGGGATGCAGATTGCTCCCCAAATGTATTACCGTCAGATCAAACACGGCGTTACCATTCTGGCAACCGGTGCCCTGCAAAACCGGCCCCAGGAATATCTTCTGGGAGAGCACCCGGCTGTTATGAACCAGATGGATATGGATGCCCTGATCGAGGATGATCCTGAACGTATCGCCTCACTGGAAAATGTGGCAATGATTCAGTGCGTGGGCTCACGATGCCCGGACAATCCAAATTGTTCCCGCATCTGCTGCCAGACTGCCATCAAAAACGCACTCAGGATACGCGACATTAATCCGGAAGCCCGTATCTTTGTTCTGTATCGTGACATGCGGACCTATGGTTTTTCAGAAGATTTTTATCTCGAAGCCAGGAAAAAAGGTGTCATTTTTGTTCGCTATGAGAAAGATAACCCACCCATGGTAACGGCACACAACGATAAGGTAGAAGTCAATTTTACGGATCCGATTCTCGGGATGCCCATAACCTTCCTTGCGGACAATCTATGCCTGAGCACCGGATTTGTGGCGGATGACGAGGCCACAGAAGACCTGGCAATGATATTTCGACTGCAGCGCACCCATGACGGATATTTCCTTGAAGATCACATCAAGCTGAGGCCATTGGATCTGTCGATTCCCGGGTTCTTCGTCGCCGGCACAGCCCACTCGCCAAAAAATATCCGTGAGAGTATCGCCGATGCGCAAGCTGCTGCCGGCCGAGCGCAGACGCTTCTTGCCCGGAACCGCATCGAACTGGGTGCCGCCGTCGCACGCGTGGACCGGGACAAATGTGCCTCATGTCTCGTTTGTGTCAGGGCTTGCCCATTCGACATTCCCTTTATTAATGCCGAAGGATATTCGGAAATCGATCCGGCCAAATGCCATGGATGTGGTGTATGCGCTGCTGAGTGCCCGGCCAAGGCCATTCAGCTAATGCAGTTTGAAGACGATCAAATCCTGGCAAAACTGGACGGATTATTTGAAAGGATGGTTGCATGATGAATCAGTTTGAACCGGTTATCGTAGCCTTCTGTTGCCATTACTGCGCATACACTGCAGCAGACATGGCCGGTAGCCAGCGCCTCAATTACCCACCGAACGTTAAGATTGTCAGGGTACCCTGTTCAGGAAAAGTCGATGCCATCCATATTATGAAGGCATTCGAAAAAGGTGCCGATGGGGTATATGTCGCCGGCTGTCTGGAGGGAGACTGCCACTTCAAGAATGGCAATACAAGGGTCGCCCGACGTGTGGCCTACATCAAAAAGCTTTTAGATGAAATCGGCATCAATGGAGACCGGCTCGAAATGTTTTACATGTCCGCAGGTATGGGGGAACGATTTTCTCAGGTTGCCAGGGACATGACACAAAAAATTCGTGAGCTCGGGCCCAACCCGGCCATGCAGGCATTACCCTCAAAAGAAGACAAAGCGGTTGCTTAATGAACCAAAAGGAGAATGAACTAGAATGATCACTGCTGAAAGAAAACCTTTAGAAGAAATTATGGAATTCGTGAAGCCTCATGGACGGATTCTTCTCGTCGGCTGCAATGAATGCGTCACCGTGTGTGCAGCAGGCGGTCGAAAAGAGGTCGGGCTCCTGGCCTCCGCACTTCAGTTGAAATTTATGCAGGCAGGTCAGACACTGGACATCAAAGAAATGACCCTTGAAAGACAATGCGATCCTGAGTACGTTGAAGAATTGGCCCCGTTTATCGATCAGGCAGATGCGGTCCTTTCCATGGCGTGCGGGTGCGGGGTTCAGGAAGTGGCAAGGCGCTTCAAAAATATGCCGGTCTATCCTGCCCTGAACACACAATTCATGGGTGCTTCCGAGCGTCAGGGCGTCTGGGCCGAACGATGCCAGGGCTGCGGGGATTGTCTTTTGGGTTTGACCGGAGGGATCTGTCCCATTGCGCGATGCTCCAAACGACTGCTCAACGGCCCATGCGGCGGCTCCACCAACGGGAAATGTGAAATCAGCCCGGAGGTTGACTGTGTCTGGCAGCTTATATGGGATCGATTGAAAGCATTGGGAATGGAAGACAGATATGAAGATATTATGCCTGCAAAAAATTGGCAAACCAGCAGGGGCGGCGGTCCCCGAAGAATAATTAGAGAGGATTTGGCAGAATGAAAACCGAAAGTGTACTGGAAAAAGTATTGGCATCGGGCAACCTGGCAGTTACCTCTGAGTGTGGCCCACCGCGAGGCGCCGTTCCTGAAAAGGTAAAAGAAAAAGCGGAAATGCTCAGAGGATATGTGGATGCGGTAAACATTACCGACAATCAGACGGCGATGGTTCGGATGTCGAGCTTTGCCGCATGCGTCATTGTCCGGCAAATGGGCCTTCATCCCATCCTGCAGGTCGTCACCAGGGATCGAAACCGTTTGGCCATTCAGAGCGATATTCTGGGTGCCTATTCTCACGAAATCGACAACATGCTGTGCCTGTCTGGAGATCACCCGCACTTTGGCGATCATCCCGAAGCCATGAATGTTCATGATATCGATTCGATTCAGTTTGTTCAGATGGTTAAAACCATGCGGGACCAGGGGAAATTTCAAGGCGGCGGCGATATACTGAACCCACCGAAGATGTTCATCGGTGCAGCTGCAAACCCCTTCGCAGACCCCTTTGAGCTTCGTGTGGCCCGCCTGGCAAAGAAAGTCAAGGCTGGAGCCGACTTCGTTCAGACCCAGTGCATCTACAATCTGGATAAGTTCGAACAATGGATGCAGGGTGTCAGGGACAGGGGACTTCATGAAAAGGTCTATATTCTGGCGGGGGTAACGCCCATGAAGTCAGCGGGTATGGCCCGCTACATGAAAAACAAGGTGCCGGGCATGGATGTTCCGGATGAAGTCGTCAAGCGTATGGCGGGCGTCCCCAAAGAAAAACAGGCCGACGAGGGCATCAAGATCTGTGTCGAAACCATCCAACGGCTGAAAGAAGTGGAAGGCGTCAGCGGTTTTCATATCATGGCCATCGAATGGGAGCAGAAAGTCCACGAGATTACAGAAAAAGCGGGGCTGTATCCACGTCCCGTGGTTTAATTTTACCGTTGCCGGCAGTTCCTGTACAACAAGTCCGGCATAGCATCGAATAAAAACAGGCTATATCAAGGAGGAAAATAAATGAGCGAAAAACAACTTGTACTGGTGGTAGACGACGATCCGGATTTGGTCGAATCCGTATCCATGAAACTTGAGAGTGAAAACTTTAAAGTCGCCAAAGCCTACGATGGCGTGGAAGCCTGGGATAAAATCAAGGAAGAACGGCCGGCTCTCATTATTCTCGATGTCATGATGCCGAGGAAAAATGGGTATGAACTGTGTGACGAGCTTAAAAAATCAGAAGAATATAAGGATATTATCGTCGTCCTTCTGACAGCAGTAGCCGATGCGGTCACCTCCACAAGCTTTACGCATATGGACGGGAAAACGACCCTGGCCGATGATTTTATCCCGAAGCCTATCGAACTGGACAGGCTTATGGAAATAGTTAAAGAAAATCTGGAATAAGATGGGAAATAAAATCAGGGTTGATGGCATCAAACTGAGCCAGGAACTCATTCAGATCAATATTTTAACAAGACCAGGAATAAAAGATTTAAATACCCGTTTCTTACGGTCCATGGCTGAAAATCGAATCAATTGTCCGATTCTCTTTTATTCGGCCATGGGCCGCCGTTCTCAAAGCGCTGTTTGTATCACTTCGGAGGATTTCGATCGGCTGAATCAAATGCTGTCGCTGGATCCTGATCTGGAAGAAAGCGTACAGTTTATATCACCTGTGGGAGCCATGTCCCTGTTCCCACACAAGTTTAGTCTTAAATTTTGGGGATGTCTGATGCATGTCTTCGGAAAAGCCGACCTGCCGATTTATGGAATGGCTACTTCTTTATCTGCGCTGACACTGACCACCGATTTTCAGATGCTCGATGGCGCCATTGAGTCACTCAAGCCGTATATCAGCCTGCCCCCGAATCATGCACCCTTTAGATCACAGCTTCACATAAAAGCAATCTAGCAATTTTCTGTCGGGAGGTTGTCGAGTGGAAACCATCGCTGTTTACTGGGAAAATAAGGTTAAAACTTACGGCTTCGAGATAGAGCGTGACCTGTCCCTGTTCCAGGTCTCAACAGAGCCCCATGAACTGACCGTCCTGGGTTCGGTGCTATTTAACGATATCAGCGGTATCCGTTTCAGATGGGTACTGGTACAGCCGTCATCCCGGCAACGGTTGAACATCTATCTGCTTCTCAATCAAAAATGGGCGCCATCGATACCGGTGCTCATGGAACATACCCGGGAAAACGTCATCGAGCTCGATCTGCAGACAACATCACCGGTAGAAATGGTCTGTTTTCACGGACCCCATTTTGGAGACCGGTATGGCATTGCCGATACAGCCCTGGGCACACTTCGCAGAAAAGGGCTGCCGATTCTGGCTGCCGGATGCGTCGGTGCTTCGGTATATATCGTCATTCCGGAACAGCGTTCGGCAGAAGTTAAGCAGGTCCTTTCAAGCGTTTTCGAGGCACCTAATGAATAACAAAATCATCGACGAAATGGATTGGCGCGTTCGGGTATTCGATTCCCTGTCGTTTCCCACACTGATAATGACACCCGATCGAAAAATTGTTACCGCCAACCAGATTTTTCTTCAAAAACACCGCCTGGATGACCAGCAGGTTGTAGGTAAGTACTGTTATGAAGTTTTTTACCGAAAGGAAACCTGCCCGAACGAAATCTGTCCCTTTAACAAAGTCCTCACAGAAAAGATCGGCCAGACCATCATTCAACGAACCGCCTCATTGACCGGCAAAATGTTCTGGGAGGATCGGGTTTTCTCTCCAATTCTGGATAATGACGGCAACGTTGCTTATATTATGGAGAGTGTCAGGGATATCACCCGTCTGAAAAACCTTGAATACACCCTGAAAGAAACCGAGGCTTTTCTGACGAAAATTATTCACGGATCACCGGTTGCCATTGTGGCGGCAGACAGCTATGCCAATATTCTCCTTATGAATCCTGCGGCCGAGGAACTGTTCGGCTATACACAGAGAGAAGCGGTTACCCAGATTTCCGTGCCGGACCTCTACCCCGCGGGCAAGGCCAAAAGTATCATGAAGCAACTACGCAGCCGGAAGCTCGGTGGAAAAGGAAAGCTGCTGAGCACGAATGCCACCATCCTGAATGTCGAGGGCCAGGAGATTCCGGTGGAGTTGAATGCCTCCATTATATACGATGATGGAACGGAAGTGGCCACGGTCGGTATCTACAAAGACCTGCGACCCATCATTGTCATGGAAGAAAAACTCAAAAAAGCGGTTGTTCAGATCGCCCAGTCGGATAAAATGGCATCCTTGGGAAAACTGGCTGCCGGTGTGGCGCATGAAATTAACAATCCCCTCACCGGAATTCTGATGTATGCGCACATCGCCAAAGATATCCTGAGCGAAAACGGCCCACCCCAAAAGGAACTTGATTATATCATCGAAGATGCCGAACGATGCAGCGGTATCGTAAAAAACCTGCTCACCTACAGCCGGCAAACCATCCATTCCGAAAAAGACATACAACCCGCAAATGCGCTGGTGGAAGAGAGTCTGAAGCTTATCCGGGACCAGAAACTGTTCTTGAACATCGACTTGGTCAAACAACTTTCGGAAGAAGAAATATACATCAATGTCGATAAAAACCAGATGAATCAGGTCATCATCAACCTGGTCATGAACGCTGTCGATGCCATGGATAAAAAAGGCACCCTCACGCTTCGGACCTATCGGCATAAGAAAAAGAGCGAAATTCACTTTGAAATATCAGACACGGGTAGCGGTATCCCGGATAAAAACCTGCCCCGAATATTCGATCCTTTTTTCACCACCAAAGAGCAAGGGCAAGGCACCGGGCTTGGGTTGAGCACCGTATATGGAATCGTTAAGGAAAATCACGGGCATATTTCGGTCAAGGATACCGGCCCCCATGGAACGACTTTTTTACTGATATTCCCACAAGATAAAGACGCATCTGAAAATAAAATGATTGGAACGATTTTATGAAACGCGATGTCCCGGGAGTTGTCATAAATATGTACCGAATGAGTCCCGCAGCTCCAGGAGATTCCATATTTTTTTCAAAAGGACATATCATGATCAATCTGCATCACTAGCGTAGTGCCCTGCCGGATCGATGATGTTTCCACGGCCTCATTTTAATAACATTCGGCCGTATTTCATCATCAATCCGGTGGGCACAAGATATGGCTTCGTTTGATATGTCCTTTTGAAAAAAATATGGAATCCCCTTTGCGGAGTAACCGGAACGTTATTTTGACAAATGCTATAAAACCATCGATTCGTAAATATGATAACGTATTTATTCACTCAGGACTTAGTGCTGAGTGAATAAATTTGGAAGGGTTAAGGAAATAAAAAATGCCGGAACAAACAAAAACGGTGAATGAATACATACCCAAAATCCTGGTCGTTGACGATGAAAAACGAATTCGCGATAGTTGTCACACCGTACTGACCAACAAAGGCTACACGGTGGCCTGTGCCGAAAGTGGGAAGCAGGGGCTTCAAATGATCGATGATGAACATTTTGACATCATTCTGCTCGACCTGATGATGCCGCAAATGTCCGGTCTGGAGGTTCTTCCCAAAATCAAAAATGACCATCCAGATACCGTTGTCATCGTTATTACCGGATATTCTACGGTCGAGCACTCCATCGAGGCCATGAAGGCAGGGGCTTTTGATTTCATTCCCAAACCCTTCTCCCCCAAAAAGCTCAAGGTGGTGGTATCCAAAGCGATTGAGCACATGCGGGCGCTCAAGGATATTGCCGAGGAAAAATCGAGAATGCGGGGCTTGATCAACCGCCTTTCGGCCGGTGTCGTGGCAACGGACGCTCGGAAACAGGTCGTGTTGGCAAACCCGGCCTTACGCAATATGATGAATTATCACAGTAAGCATTTCATCGGCCACCCCATTGAATCCCTTATCGGTAACCCAGCGCTGATAAAAATGATCGACCAGGCGCTTACCATGGACACGGATGCGCCCGCAGAGTTGACCGATGAAATTGTGTTGAACGACGGTTCAGAGCAGAAAGACATCGTTTTAAATGTTCGTTGTGGCCCCATCAGAGATCGTATCGGATCAACGCTTGGGACGATTACCGTGCTGCACGACATTACCGTCCTCAAAAAAATGGATCAGATGAAATCTGACTTTGTTTCCCTTGTATCCCATGAAATCCGCAGTCCCATGAACTCGGTTCTCATGCAAATCAAGGTCATCCTGGACGGTCTGGCAGGTGATGTTACTGATAAACAGCAGGAAATGCTGACCCGGGCCTCTTTAAAGATCCACAGCCTGGTCGATATGGCCTCTGACCTCCTCGATCTTTCCAAAATTGAATCCGGTCTGATCACCCTGGAAAAAAAACGCATCCAATTCAACGAACTCATTCATGAACAGGTCATTTTCCATTTGGAAACCGCCGGGGCGAAGCAGATCGATATCCACTTTGATCCCTCGCCCGACCTTCCTCCAGTTCACGCAAACCAGCAAAACATGGAAGAGGTCCTGTCAAATCTCATCTCCAATGCCATCAAATACACACCTGAGGGCGGCAAAATTCATCTGACATCAACCTTTGAGAATGGCTATCTTTGTATCTCTGTGACGGATACGGGATTGGGTATCCCTCCCGAAGATCTGGATCTGGTGTTTACCCGGTTCCATCGCGTCAAAAATGAAAAAACCCGTTATATCACCGGAACGGGTCTGGGTCTCGCCATCGTAAAAAGTATCATCGAAGCCCACCACGGAACCATCGATGTCAAAAGCACTCTGGGCAAAGGAAGTATTTTTAGCGTCTATATCCCGCACGAACAACCTTAGGGTTCGCACAAAAATAACTTCACATTTTTGCATCTCAGCTTCAGCTCATCTTTGGCCGATGCCTCATTCCCAAAATCCGCGAAATAGCCCGCTATTCCTGTGGATTTGCTCATTCGGATCAGCCAAACCTCAACCAAATCTGAACGCCAATTCTGTTAAGTTTTTTTTGCGCGAGCCCTTAGGGTTCAATATTCGTCGATGAACGTTTCAAGCGTGGTCATCCCGAGGTGGCAGGCCGATACCGGATTCCACTGGCACTGGGCACTTATATCAACACCTTCCTGGATAACCGAAATGGGGCGGTCGGAAGATACAACGACCACCAGAAGGTTTTTATGCTCGTATGTAAAGCGGAGGGCGGAATTGAACCGGGCTCCCCTTGCCCGATCTTCCCCGGGAATGGTTCGCCCATCCAGCAGACACGCAAAAGCATGCAGATTTAAATCCTGCGCGATGTGCAATGCCCCATCCACCTTGGCCAGAGACATGGCCAGTTCAAGATGGCAGTCTTCCCTGAGATCCAGCGGCGGCAACAGTTTTTGGCCGGCTATTTTTTCGATTTTCTTGTTTAAATCGATGATGAGGGTACAGCCGAATTTTTGACCCTCCGCATGATGAACAATGCTGCAAATGATTTTATAAAGTTGGTTGCCGATTTCAGAATCGATGGGTGTTTCCAATAAGGCTTCTTCCACCTGTACCAACTTTGCCTGGTGAGTGGTGGATTTATATACGCCATCTGAAAAACTGCAGACCGCCTCGCCATTGAGCCGAATAAAACCGTGACGCCCCCTGAAATCTGCAACGATACAGAACTCCTCGATGATCTCATTCGATATACCGACAATGGTCGATCCCTGGGAGACGAGTTTTCTTTCTGATTGCTCCACCGCCTGGAGCAGCTTACGGACATGCTTGAAATTTTCAATATTCGGCTGCTCCATTTCCGGAAAACGGATAACGAAATTCATACGTGAAAGTGTTGATGGATCGATAAAAACGAGCTGTCCCCTGGGCCAGGCGCCTTCCTCCCTGGTGTTGAAGATGCCCAGAATAGCGTCGAGTATCGGATAGACTCGCAGTTGGGTATCCCAGCCCAGCTTCAGGTTCATTTCATCGACGATAAAGTCCCGAACGGCGTGTGAGGCATATTCCCGAAGAAAGCTGCCGGAGATACCGGTATAAAGAGATTTTTCATTGGCAATGTCGTGGGAAAATCGCCAGGCAGCATGTTCCAGCCATCTTTCAGAGGGGCCTACTGCGCACATGTCGGGATGATGTTCAGTAAACCACATCTGGTAAAACACTGAACTGGAGCGTCCCCCATAAGATATGATGCCGGCCAGTTGAAGGTTTTTTTCCGGCGCCATGTGAAAGGATCCGTTTTTCAACAACGGTGTTAGCGATCGCTTCCGCCAGTCATCGCTGTCGATAAAAAGCTCTTTGAACCGGGGTTCATGCCCCCTCAGAAGGTTTTGCGGGTCATATATACAGACAGGGGCATCGGGTGTAATGGCGTAAACGACGGCTGCGCGGCTGGGGCCGGAGAAATGAGACAGCCCTTCCCGCAAACCATCGGTGGTCTCGGCAATGCATTTGCAGATAAAAATTTCATCCAGCATAATATGCTTCTTCCTAATTTAGGGGAAGATGTCTCAATGAAGGCGGAGATCTATGATACGCCCACCGGCAAGGCGATTTCGGGCGCTTTACCCATTAAGTCTACTGCCAATGTCTGGGGTGACGAAATCTACTTTGACATACCGGTCATAATGGATTCGGAGCCCGATGCCAGGGAAATCGTTGCGGTGGGCGATCTTGGATACTGGCCCGTAGGTTCAGCCTTCTGCATATTCTTTGGCCCGACACCGGTGAGCCAGGGGGAAGAGCCACACGCCTACAGCCCTGTCAATATCTTCGGTAAAGTTGTGGGAGATGCCACAACTTTCAAACAAGCAGGCGCCGGTTCACTGGTTCGAGTTGTCCAGGCGTAATCAACCCCATAGTTGCATAAACAACATGGCAAATACTATATACGGAAAACACTACTCGGTTGCCAACCGGTCGAACACTTCAACCTTCACCCCAGGACAGGTATGGAATGATATACCGGTCAACTGGGATAAGGATATGGAAGCTTTCATTGCCGCTTCGACATCGGGCATTTTCACGCAGAACAGAAGATCATATTCACCCAGCAATGCGTATACACCGTTGACTTCGCCGCCAAGCTGCCTGATGGTATCGATGGCCTTCTCTGTTCTATTGATGCTGATTTCCTTGATGGCTTCAGATGTGTAGTTACCAAACATGAAAAAGGTTGCCATGTTTATTCTCCTTTAAAGCAGCTACGATGAGTATGATACATTTCCCGGAAATATGTGGAAAAGATCAAACCTCCCAATATCGAGTAGTTTCAAAACCCGTTTAATTGGAGATTATGTCATAACTTTCTGATTTATAGCCTTTTTGTTTGTGGACATGAAATGTTAGGATTCTGCTCTCGTAATGTTCAACATATTCCTTAAGGCGTTGTTTGGCTCGTTGAAATTTTTTACTTTGTAAATTGCCGACCAGGTTGTCCACATCCCTGGCCCTGCCTTCACAGATAATACCGGGTCCATCTCCAATAAGGACTTCCCATTCACTGGCGACGGAAATGCCTAAATCTTCGAGAAGAGGATAGAATTCATTTATGACGTATTGGCCGTACTCTTTCTTCTTGCCGCTGATAAGATCCCACATTTGGATAAACTTCACTGTTTCTGAGTGGATATCTGTAGAATATGAATCTATTTTACCGGTCTTCACGAGAACCTTGGTTTTGTAATTTTTAACATACTTCAACAACTGGGCCTTTATTTCCTTGTATGTCGGATGCTGCAATGCTTTCTCAAGCTGATCCAGATCATTGCTGACACATTCAAAGAAAATTTCACTGTAGGCACCCACAAGCACACACCACCCGGCCACGGTATGCAGTCCGAGCTTGTTAACTTTTGGAATAAATTTATTGATAATAAATTTTTCGTAATCGTTTCTCCGGCCATGAATAACGGTCCAATAGTGGTTTAATTTAACTGGCATAGCTTACCCCCTTCCTCTATAATTGAAGAGTGCCCTGCAGCCCCGCCTTTAAGGCGAGATTCCTCGAAAACTACAAGAAATGTTGTGCTAAACGACAGGTCTTCGTGACTTTGTTAGGATCTTTCTCGATTTGATCGTTCGCTAACCCCGCGGCAAACAACGGGGAATGCGCTTGCTGTTGCGGTTCATATGGGCAGTAAAAATACACCAGACGTCGATGTGCAAATGATTTGCCGGCGGATATGGAATAAGAGAAAAGAAGAGAAAGTCAGGTGGCAATCAGGTTGCGATAGTAATGATGGCCGGCAAGCACTATAATTTGAGATACTTAAACAATAATGAAATGATAATAAAAAGTCAAATGATAATAAATTCATTTCACGACTTTATGAAACACAACGTTGTCGCTCCTTGGTATCTTACCGTAATTAATAGTTGAACCGAAAAAGCGAGCGCGTTCCCCGTGACGGCTCAACTTGTCTTCGACCTTGAGCTCAGACCGAAAGGAGGCCTTCGAGCAAGCCTCAGCCGAACTCCTCGCTGACAAGTCTTGCTGCGAGGTTCTTCAATTGACGATTTTTATGCACAAATTTCCAAGCATCGTGTGTGGACGTTTTATGCCCCCCTTACATAGTAATTGCGCATCATTCCCATGTCTTCATGCTCCAGGTTGTGGCAATGGTAAAGGAACAAACCCGGGTAATCATCGAATTCTACCAGAATCCGGATACGCTCACCCGGCATCAGCAGAACCGTGTCTTTCCAGCCATCATCCACATAGCCCTGGTGCCTCACGCCGCTTCGCCCGATGACCCGGAACTGTTTGCCGTGCAGGTGGATGGGATGCGGCATGCTCATCATACCACCGCCACTGTTATGGAACTCCCAAATCTCTTTGGATCCCAGCTGAACGATCTCATCATCAGCCACACCTTCCATTTGAAACGTGCGACCATTGATCGTCCACCGCATATGTCCTGCCTTGAGATAAAATTGTCGGGGGCGGTTATAATTGTCAGCGTCATTTTCTTGAATGGATTCCATCTCAGAAAGTTTCTGTGGCAACGGCCTTCCGACCGTCACAGACTTGGTGACTTTTATTATGAATAAAGAGACCTTCGCCCCGTTGGGAAGACCTTGATCGGCACCCCTCCTTCCGCCCATCATCATACCACGCCCCATTCTCCCCCCATCAAAAGGAAGGCTGATGAGAGCGGTTTCGTAGCCAACAGGACGATCACTGAAATCGGACCATAGCTCTATTCTTTCTCCAGGAGCTAAAAACACATAGGAACGGGAAACAGGTTTTTCCAGCAATCCGCCATCTGTACCGATGATGACGAGCGGACTGCCGTCCTGCCATGCCAACCTGTAAATTCGCGAATTGGATCCGTTTAACAGACGTAATCGATAGGCGGTGGTCGATACGGGCAGGGTGAAATCGGGTCTCCCATTGACCAGAATCGAATCGCCCAGAAAACCGGTCATCTGCGCCATCCTGTTCCCGGATGTGTATAGCAGCTGGTTGTCACGATCAAATGCCCGGTCCTGAATCACCAGAGGAACATCATATTCACCATCGGGCAACCCCAATGATTGCTCTTTAGCATCAGATACAAGAAAAAGACCTGCCAGACCGTCATATACCTGTGGCCCTGTTCGTCCGTGGGGGTGGGGGTGATACCAGTAGGTTCCGGCTCTGTTTTTGATCTCGAACTCGTATAGATAGGATTTCCCCTGGGGAACCACATATCGTGGATGCCCGTCCATAACGGCAGGAACATGCAGACCATGCCAGTGAACAATGGATTCTTCCGGAATTGAATTGGTAAATCGAATCCGTATTTTCTCTCCCTGATGCGCTTTTATGATCGGGCCAAGGTAGCTTCTTGGGAGCTCGACCACCCTATTTTTGTCGCCCTTGTTAACCGTGGCATGATATTGCCATATCTGTGTGGCCGGTCCCGGAAACATCGCCAAATCACCTGGCTTGGCCACAAGGGAAATATCAAGATCGGGTACAAACCCTGTCTCTTGATTGACCTCTAGATGTTCTCCCGCGGCTGATTGACCTAATAATGGCCAGAAACCACCTGCCATCAGGCCAAGGGTCCCATAACCAGCCAGTTTCAGAAACTGTCTTCTGTCATTTCCGTCCTCGATCCATAAATCCCTATGTGATTCTTTCATGATATACTCCGTTGCCGAAAAATCAATCCACTCCCCAAAAGTCACAGGGCGGCCAATAAATGGCCGCCCCCGTCGTAAGCGCCGTCATTGTTTTTTTAAGCTTATTACCAGCAGTAGCCGCCGCCTCCGTTATATCCATAACCCGTCATCGCACCACCGGATCTCATCATCGAGCCACCGTATCCCATCCTTGGGCCGCCGGATCCCATCCTTGGACCGCCGGAT
>Ga0164315_10000275_pt1 | contig 33776 bp, 25 predicted proteins | sample GuaBasSedimGuay6_FD_113737 | JGI IMG/M metagenome (GOLD analysis project Ga0164315, IMG submission 113737) | Subseafloor sediment microbial communities from Guaymas Basin, Gulf of California, Mexico - Guay6, Core 4569-2, 0-3 cm | ecosystem: Environmental > Aquatic > Marine > Hydrothermal vents... | reverse complement strand
TACTCCGGTGGTTACTGGCATCGCAATCATTATTGGCACCATCGCCACTATGGTCGCTGGGGGCCACGGGGATACCGTCACCGGCCTGCGCACCATGGCAACAGGGGTAACCGCTACGCCCATCATGGGAACAATCGCGGCGGTTCCGGACGGGATGACTTTGGACGTCATGACAGTGGTCGAAACAACAATGGGCGAGATGACTATGGAAGGAATGACAATGGCCGTCACCGTTCTGATTCCAGGGAACGGAACGATAATCTGTACCGTGACAATTCGCAGCGCGCCAAGGTCGCCGATACCCGCGATAACCAACCACGTCCACCAGGCAGGCAGAGTAAAAATACCCGGCAGGCAAATTACGCCAGTGCGAACGGTATGCGGCAAAAGAGCTACAGCGGTCTGAAAAAGGGCGAAAGCAACCGGGCAGGTCCGGTGAGAACCTCGGATTTGCGTATGAAGGCCGACGTGCGGGATGTAAACGCCAGGGCAAGTCGCGGAATGCTGCTCGCCGATAACAGTGGCAAGGTTTATCGTCCTGCGGATCAGGGATCGGACTGGAACAAGAGCACCCGAACTAAAGGCCCAGCCAAAAGCACTGGCAACCGGACTACCCAACCCGTACGCTCCGGAAAACAAAATTCCAGTCAGAACAGCAGCCGAAGCAGTAAAAGGGCCAGCGGCAAGAGTGGTTCAAAGCAAACCACACAACCTGTGAACCGTACTTCACCAAAACAATCAAGTGTCAGGGCTTCCAGCGGTCAGACCAGGCAAAGATCCACTGCGACAACCAGTGCCCCGGCTCGGCAGACCAGGCCGACAACAACTGGTAATAACGCCAGGCAAAGATCGACGCCTGTGAACAAGGCGCCGGTCCGGCAGACACAGCCAGTAAAAAGTAGCAAAAGCACCCGACAGCGAACCCAGCCAGTGGCAGGTGGCAGAAGCACCAGCCAACGGCCACCGGGCAACGTCACTGTTTCTGCGCCAAGGCAAAACAGTTCCCGGGTAAGTTCTCCACCGAAAGGTTCAGCAAAAAGTGAACACAATAAAACGGCACCAGCCCGCAGCGCCCCGCAAAAAAGCGCTTCAAAATCCAATAACAGCCGGAGTGGGTCCAAAAGTAACAATGGTAAACGACCCAGCAACAGGGGTTCCAGAAATCACAGCTAAAGACCCCGCGAGGCAGGAGATATTTACTCATTTATCAACAGGGCTTTAACTGCATCCCTGTCATTTTTTCCAACCTTGGTCAGAGGAAATTCATTCACGACCAGTAAACGGTCCGGAATTTTGGTCTCGGCCAGCCTATCTTTCAAGAAGCGTTGAAAGTCCTGCATGTCCAATTCCATGTCAGGGTGAACGACAATCGCAGCACCAACACATTCGCCGTGTACCTTGTCAGGAATACCGACCACCACGACCTCACTTATCGCTGGATAGTGCGAAATTTCCCGCTCGAGCTCAGATGGAAAAACATTGTCCCCGTCATGGATGATGATATTTTTGATGCGTGCGTTGAACCACACATATCCATCCTCATCCAAATACCCTGCATCACCCGTGGCGACCCAGCCATCCCTGATAAAGCTTTCAGTTCGCTTACTATCACGCCAGTATTCTTTCATCAGTGCCGGTGTTTTTACCCATATTTCTCCAATCTCACCCGCTTTTAACTGCTGTCCGGCCTTGTCTTTGATGACCAGTTCGACACCTGGCAGGGGTAAGCCAATCGACCCGGTCTTCAGATCCGTTGCTTTTACCGGGTTAACACAAAGTGTATTGGTTTCGACCAGGCCAAACATTTCAGCCGCTTCAACAGCAAGTACTTCACGACACAACGTGAAGATAGATTTCCGCACGCGGTCTCCGCCGATAATGATATTGCGCAGACACGGGGCTTTAGTCTCATGCTTCTGGCAGTACTCCAGTAAGCCAGGTGCAAACCAGGGAACAAGACGAAGAAAACTGACACCCGATGCAAGTGCGACAGCTGTCTGTCCCGCATCCCCGAAGTCCACGATGTGAATTGAGCCCCCGCAATCAAGGAAAGGGACACTCAACTGTGCGAATCCAAAATTTTGAGCAAGACAATGACAAATCACGGAACGATCAGATTCATTCAAATCAAACCGTGTACGGAACATCTTGCTGTACTCACGTAATGTCCTATGTGAATACACGACCCCCTTTGGCTCTCCGGTTGAACCACTGGTGTAAAAAATCGCTGCTTCGTGTTCATCCGGCCACCTGTCATTCAGTGATGGCGCTTCAATACCATCAGTGAGCCTTTCTTGCAGATTTTCAAGACACTCCACCCGGCAAGCTGGAAAAGTTTCGGAGAATTCCATTACAGACGACAGCCCAGGCGAGGAAATGATCAACATGGCTTGTGCATGTGAAAAGACGCGGGAAATATCTGCCTTGGCAAGACGCTCATTAACCGGAACAGCGATTAACCCGGCTGCCATGCAGGCATAGTAGGAAACCAACAACTCCAATGAATTAGGCAGCACTATCAGCACCCGTGCACCAGGCTCCAACTGCAGTTGTTTGAAGCGCATCACCAGCAAACTGACCAACTTCTGAAACTGCCAACGCTTCAATTCGCCCTTCTGGTAAATAATGACAACGTCATCAGGGCTGAATCGATGGAACATCTCTAACATGGTCTTGACTCAGGTATCAAAAAATAAGGAATTGTGGCGCTACAATCCACGCGAAGCACGATCTACAGCGGTGATCAAGGCACGACCCTTGTCACGGGTTTCCTGCCATTCTTTTTCTGCATCCGAATCAGCCACAATACCGGCGCCGGCCTGCACATGCAGTTTACCTTCGTGAATGACCGCGGTGCGTATGGCAATGGCAAGATCGGTGTCATCGTGCCAGGAGATGTAACCAACGGCACCTGCATAGATATTACGCTTTACAGGCTCGAATTCGTTGATAATTTCCATGGCACGGAATTTAGGTGCGCCCGACAGTGTCCCGGCCGGGAACGCGGCACGTATCGCGTCCATCGCACACAGGCCTTCATCCAGGTCGGCCTGCACTTCAGAGACGATATGCATGACATGCGAATAACGCTCAATAATCATCTGGTCGGTCATTTCAACGCTACCGGTTTTCGCTACCCGACCCGCGTCGTTACGGCCAAGATCAATCAGCATCAGGTGCTCAGCGCACTCTTTTGGATCTGTCAGCAACTCCTCAGCCAGTGCCTGGTCTTCCGCAGCCGTTTTACCACGGTGTCGTGTTCCGGCGATCGGTCTCAAGGTGACCCGGCGGTTTTGCACGCGCACCAGGACCTCCGGTGAGGAACCGACGATCTGTGTATCACCAAGATCGATAAAATACATATAGGGTGAAGGGTTCAGGGCGCGCAGTGAACGGTATACATCAAGTGGCCTGGCCTGGTACGGCACGCTCATACGTTGCGACAGAACAACCTGAAAAATATCCCCTGCCAGGATGTATTCCTTGCTCTTTTCAACCGCAGCAATAAAATCCTCACGGTCGAACCGGTAGGAAAAATCCCCTTCCTTCACCGCTTCACCGGACACCCTCAGGCCATAGCCTGTACTGGCGGAGCGTAATTTATGTTCAATCTCATCCAGTCGTTGCTGTGCGAGTAGAAACGTACCTGGTTGGCCGGCGTCGGCGTGAACAATCAACCACAAACGTCCTTCCAGGTTATCCAATACTGCCACTTCCTCTGAAAGCAGCAACTCTATATCCGCAGTGCCCAGGTCATCCGGCTTGTCTGTGCTTGCAAGCTTGGGTTCAATCAGCTGTACGGTTTCGTAGCCGAAGTAGCCAACCAACCCACCACTGAACAGCGGGAGCTCTTCCAGCCTTGGCACATTGAACTCGCTCTGCAATTTGGCGATTCGTGCCAACGGATCTGAAACCGTCTCCTGATCAACCAGCACGCCATCATCGGAAATAGACAATGTGTGACCACGGACGGTATAGCGGCGCCGGCACGGCAGGCCGATTATGGAATACCGACCCCAGGTTTCACCACCTTCAACCGACTCCAGCAAGTAGGAATCAGTCCCCTCAGCCAGTTTCAGATAAACCGATAAGGGCGTATCCATATCTGCCAATACAGACCGGTAAACCGGTATGCGGTTATAACCTTCAGAACGCAGTTGCTCAAATTGTTCGTTATTCACACACAGGTATCCCGTTTGAAAGAGGTGCTGCAAAAGGCAGATTCTAACAAGAATCTGCCGCCGGTATCAGTTGGCAGAATCATGCAGTGGGCAGGTGGATTGTGAATTCAACTCCAGCATCATCCGGCAGGTTACGGGCGCGCACCGAACCGCCATGGGCCTCGGCCACCAAACGTACAATATGCAGACCAAGGCCAAGATGCTGACCACTCACACGATTTTCCCGCAGTGATACCAGCGAATCGAATAATTGCTCATGCAAAACATCGGGCAAACGGCTTCCACGGTTGGCCACTGAAAGCAGGCACGTACCTTCTTCAAGCCCCAGTGAAATGTTTATCTCACAGTCCTGTGGGCTGAGACTAATGGCATTATCGACAAGTTTGTCCAGTGCCTGGGCAATCAGGTCCGGGGCGCAGCGAATCTCAAAGCTTTCAACCGGCAGATTGAGATTAATCGTGCGTGTTGGATTAACCAGTTGATAGGCATCAACACTGTGCTTGAGCATCTCGCCGAGGTCGATGGTTTCCCAATCGGCTGTTTTGACCGAGCCTTCGAGTCGTTGTGCTTCGCTCATTGCGGCCACGATTGCAGACTGACGTTCCAGACCTTGCCGGGCTCTTGACAGGTATTGCTGTGCTTGTGGGTCCAGATCATGACTGGAGAGATTTTCCAAAGATGAGCGGGTAATCGCAATCGGTGTCTTGAGTTCATGGGACAGACGGCCAGCCAGCTTTTGCAGGTAAGCCGTGTATTCCGCCACAGCCCGCAGTAGCTTCTCGGTATTGCGCGCCAATTCACCCAGTTCATCACCGGACGTGGTCAGCGGCAGTTCTGAAACCTGGCCACTTTTATCCATGGCGCGACTGACCGCACCACTGAGTTTTTGCACCCGGTGGGATAAGCGTGATGCAAACAACCACAAACCTGCGGCCAGAACCACAACCAAAAACAGGGCGATTAATGAAAAACGACCCAGGGCGCGGTTGGTCATCAACAACAGGCCTTCAGAGCGGGTTTCCAGGACCATCGCACCGACTATCTCACCCGCCATCTCATCCGGGCTATTCCCGGATACAAAAACCGGTACCGCGACGAGGTTATAGACTGCTGCGCTGACGGCATCACGGTTCCACAATGTTCCATTCTCACCCTGTAACGCACCATTGACCACCCCGGTCTCAAAGCGGACCGGCCAATCGGGCGGGGTTTCACGTTGTGGCATGGCTGAATCGGCAACTGCCTGGTAGATCATACGCTGCACCCAGGTCAATTCGCTACCACTGGCCATGGCTGCGGGACCGGAGTCAGCCACAACCCAGCCATCGGCTTGCACCAGCCAGGCCCGGGATTTCCCGGATACGGTTCTTGACAACCACTGCGCCGTGGCGTCATCACGGCTGACCAGCTCCAGCCACTGCCCCTGTTGTCGGCCATTGAGGCTGCCGGCATATCGCTCGGTGGAAACGCCCTGCATGGAAAAGGGCGGTGCCACAGCACCGATACTGATACGTTCCACATCGCCTGGCAGGCCAATTTCCAGTTTGTAACCATCGCCATCGTCCATCCACGCGGCATCCAGACGGGTACCTTTGCCGCCCTGGCTATTGACCGTTAAGGGTCCAGGAGCCTCAGTTGCAATCATGTAACTGAATTGGCCACGCTTGCTTTGTGTATACAACATCACACCGGCTCTCTGAGTGGCGTCGCTGGTTCCAGTGTTGAATGTAGTTGCCCTGATATCACCGGGATCGGTAACTTTGACCGCCAGATAAAAATGGCTGCCGTAGCGACCGGCCAACAGGTCCAGTTTCAATTGCCTGCCATCTGATTCAAAACCAAGACCCTGGTCATTTTCGGGCCAGTCGGTGATATACCCGTCCACGACAGGTTCAGTCATTAACTGGCGTAGCGGTAGAATCTGACCACGTGCGAGTTTGAGTTCGTCCTGGTATTGAAGCGGTAACGCCTGCGAAATCGTTTGCGCAGATTTCAACAGCGCGTTTTCCTCCGCCTCACGTAGAAAATTCTCCAACTCCTGCACCAGTTTCCAGCCGGACCATGGCAGCAACAGGGTCAGCAAAGACAGTGCCAGTAATTGGTTTCTTAGTCGCATGCTGTCGGCCGGTCGTCAGCCTGCGGAGCTATTCCAGCGGTAGCCTGCGCCATAAACGGTATCCAGTTTGTTGAAGGAATCATCGGTGGCTTTAAATTTTCGGCGAATTCGTTTTACATGACTGGTAATGGTCTGGTCATCGACGAGAATATTGGCATCATCCATCAATTGCTGACGTGAGCGGACATGACCGGGATGGCGCGCAAGGGAGTGAACAATCCACAACTCGGTAACCGTCAGCGGAACAGCCTGGCCATCCCATTGAACCTCCATACGTTCTGCCGACAAGCGCAAGGCATCACGCTCCAGCCAGGTGTTGCTAGTCTGCTCACCTGACAACATTTCAACACGACGGAACAGAACCACGATCCTGGCCATCAGGTGCGGCAGACTGATGTCCTTGGTCAGGTAGTCATCTGCACCCAGCCTGAGACCTGAGATCACATCCGGATCAGAATCCCTGGCAGTCAGGAACATGATCGGCAACACGCGTGACATGGACCTCAGCTCCCTGCACAGCTCAAAACCACCTTCAACATCGTCACCCAGTCCAACATCAATGATGACCAGGTCGGGCAAACGGCGACTGAACGCAGCCAGGGCACTCTGGCGGTCACTATAACCGCTCACCTGGTAGCCCTGGCGACGAAGCGCATCTTCAAAATTCTGACGAATGGCAATCTCGTCTTCAACAATCGCTATACGTCTTGGCATGTGGATCCTCTTTGTTGCTAAACCGGTCAGAACCCTGGTGTAGGGTCAACCCTAGTTTAAGGCTTCCCGACACTCACGTGCATCCGCAATGCAAGTATTGCCATAATTTTGCCCCATTCGGGCCTGTTCTTATCCCTAATCAATCACAGCAAATGCATTTCGGTGCTGTTTAATAGGTGCTACATCAGTCAGGGGAGCAGGAATATGTCCAATCACACTAGATCCACAGACAACAACAGGCCAGGCCAACATCGCTCCATCCGTGATGAACTTGAGAAAAGGGCCTGGGTTCAGAACCCTGATCTGGCCAATCGTCTGAACAATAGACTGGAAGGTGGAAAACGACATTATGATGGCTCACGACGAATTATGCGCTGGCAGGATCGCATACTGCTCACGCTTGGATTTGCACTACTGGTGCTGCTCGTCATTCGAGCTGAGACTGCCATTGGTGATGACCAGGTATGGGGTCTGCAACTGAACAATGATTCCGGCGTATATACGGAACTGGCCATCAACACCGGTATCCAACTTGACATTACCGGTCTGGTCAGCCGTGTCGAAATCACCCAGAGCTTCACCAATCATGGTAGTCATTGGGCAGAAGGCATTTACCGTTTTCCACTACCGGAAGGTGCTGCGGTGGATCGTATGCGTATCAAGGTCGGAGAACGTGTGCTTGAGGGCGAGATCCAGGAAAAAGAGACTGCACGACAGACCTACCAGAATGCCCGTGACGCGGGCCAGACCGCCACCATCGTGGAACAACAGCGACGCAATCAGTTTGAAACACGCCTGGCGAATATCGGCCCGGGCGAGAGCATCGAAATCACCATCGCCTACCTGCAGAATGTCAGCTACAGCGATTTCAGTTATCACCTGCGCTTACCGATGACCTTCACTCCCCGGTGGGAACCCGGTCAACAGACTGCGGGTGGACAACTGAACACGACATTGCAAACACCTTATCTGATCCCGTCATTCTCCAGCAACGGTCATGGTCTTACACTACAGGCGAACCTTGTCTCTGCTGTTGAGTTTGCCGCCATTGAGAGTCGCTATCATGATGTGGACATCCGGCAGGTCGAGAATGGTTATCAGATCGAACTGTTGAATCCCGATGAAATCAGTGATCGTGATTTTGTGTTGAGCTGGACACCCACACTTCAATCTCATCCGAGTGTCTCACTGACCACTTTCAACGACGGTGATTCCGTCTATGCCCAATTAATGCTGGCACCACCACTTGCGGACTCTATCAGCCCACAGGCAAGGGAAATCATCCTGATCATCGATACATCCGGTTCCATGGAGGGCGCCTCACTGGATCAGGCCAGGGCGGCCCTGTTGCACGCTCTGAATTCACTGGGCCCGGATGACTACTTCAACCTGCTGCAGTTCAATTCCGAAACAGAGCGGTTATTTGATCAGTCCATCACCGTGACACCGACCAGCCTCTACAACGCGCAAAATTTTATCAGCCGTCTGAAAGCCAATGGTGGCACCAATATGGCACCCGCGCTAAAAATGGCCCTGGAAATGCCGGAGATACCAAAACTGATGCGACAGGTGGTATTTATCACCGATGGTGCTGTAGGTAATGAAGCTGAACTGCTGCAAAAGGTCGCACAGAATCTTGGTAAGAGTCGCATGTTTACGGTCGCCATCGGTCACGCACCCAATAGTTGGTTTATGCGCAAAACTGCCGAGATTGGCAGGGGAAGCTTCGTGCATATAGCAAAGCCGGATGAAGTCGAAACGCAGATGTCCGCACTCTGGGGTCGTATCCAGTTACCTGCCCTGACAGACATATGTGTGAACTGGGGTGACACCGCCGAGTATTTCCCCGAGGTCATCCCTGATTTGTATGCCGGCGAACCACTGTGGTTGCTCGCCCGCCTGCCAGCTGAACCCACCATGATAGGACTGTGTGGTGAACTCAATGACCGGAACTGGGAGTTGAATGTCAACGGATGGGATGCTGCTTCCAGTGGAGCCGGTGGAGACAACCTGGCCAAGCTTTGGGCACGCAAAAAAATCGAGGCCCTTGAAGACGGGTTGATGTTTGGTGCCGACCCCGAGTTGACGCAACTGGAAATCACCGGACTGGCCCTCGATTATGGGTTACTAACCCGTTATACAAGCATGGTTGCTGTTGACAGGACCCCAAGACGTGATGGCGGCGAATCTCTGGCCGTATCGGAGATACCAGGGCTATTGCCGACCGGTAGTTCTGCGCAGTTAGCGGGTTATCCATCAACGGCCACCGGTTGGGTCGCACAGCTCATACTGTCCGTGTTCGTGCTACTGCTGGCGACTTGCATGTTGTTATTCAGCGGTAGTCGATTACCTATGACACCAATCATCGCAAAAACCTGAACTCGCGGACCAATGGCAAAGAACCCTCTCGATATGCCAAAACGTCATTGGGTACTGGCGGTGATGAGTCTCATCGCCGCCTCTTTTTTGCTTGATGCGCTTTGGATTCCTGTAAAAGCAGAACTCGCACAGCACTTGCTGGAACGATCCTGGCTCAGAACCCTGGCAGGTGAGCCCGACGCAAAACCCTGGCCATGGGCGGATACACGGGCCGTCGCAATACTTGAAGTACCACGTCTGGGGCTGAGGGAGATCGTGCTGGAAGGAAGTTCAGGCCGCAATCTCGCCTTCGGGCCAACACTGCTCAATACAACACAGCTTGATCAGTCCGCAGACCGCATCCTGAGTGGTCATCGAGACACGCATTTCAGCTTTTTGAAAGAACTGCAAACCGGTGACCTGGTTCGTCTGCGTACAGTAAAAGAGATACGCGACTACCGGGTGAGTTGGCAGGAAGCCGTGGACAGCCGTACTCAGCAACTGGTTATTGATGACAGCGTGGAGAGGTTGACGCTGCTGACCTGTTATCCCTTCAATGCAACCACGGCAGGTGGTCCCTTGAGGTGGGTAGTAACCGCATTACCGGAGTCCTAATACTGGCTGATCAGCTACCGATGCTTTTCCGCATCCTGGCAATCGTTTCGGCATAATCATCCGTACCAAAAATTGCCGAGCCGGATACAAAGGTATCAACACCGGCCTTTGCCAGGCTGCCGATATTATCCACCGTGACACCGCCATCAATCTCCAGCCGGATATCGTGACCTGAAGCGTCAATCAGATCCCTGACACGGCTGATTTTTCTCATCACGTATGGAATGAAACTCTGACCACCAAAACCGGGGTTAACCGACATTAACAGCACCATATCAAGCTGCTCAAGAGCCCAGTCCAGTACACTGAGCGGAGTAGTCGGGTTGAATACCAGGCCGGCCTGGCAGCCGCTTTCCTTGATCAAGCTTATGGTTCTGTCCACGTGGATACTGGCTTCAGGATGGAAGGTGATCATGCTGGCACCGGCCTCCGCGAACTGAACCACCAGGTCATCTACCGGTTGCACCATGAGGTGAACATCGATCGGGACCGTAATACCGTATTTACGCAAGGCCTTGCACACCATCGGGCCAATGGTCAGGTTCGGTACGAAATGATTGTCCATCACATCGAAATGAACCCAGTCCGCCCCGGCATCAAGAACCGCCTGGGTATCTTCACCCAGGCGGGCGAAATCGGCTGAAAGAATGGAAGGTGAGATAACACTGCTTTGCTTCATGATAGTCTCCAGTATGTGTTATGGAGCCCCTGGGCAAATCAGGGATTCCCTATATTTACTTTATACCTTTTGATGCTTTTATTTTGTCATAAGCGGCATTAATTTCCCGTACTCTTTTTTTCGACATTTCCATCATCTCTTCGGGCAAGCCCTGTGATACCAGTTTGTCGGGGTGATATTGGGACACGAGTTTGCGGTAAGCCCTTTTAATTTCCTGTGCGCTGGCGTCAGCCTTTAAGCCCAGTGCCGCATAGGATTGTTGTAAGGATTCTCCCGTGGGTACCTGCCGGTAGTTACCCTGTGCAGATCCACCCGCCTGCCGCGCACGCAACATGGCAGAAAATACATTGGCGGGAATATGCAGTACGGTGCACGCGCGTACCAGGATGGCCTGCTCCGATGCCGCCAGCGTACCATCGGCCACCGCTGCTTCGAGCAATAACTCAACAAACATGATACGCAACTCATGTCGAAGCATGGAGTTCCTGGCGAATTCTTTCAGCGTGGCCTCGAGGTTAAAATCCTGCCCCTTACCCTGCTGAAAAAACCGGATTGCGTGTTGCCTTTCGGTCTCGGTCAGTTGTAATCGGTGCATCAGTTGCTCTGCTGCGGCAATCTCAGCTTTTGTGACACGCCCGTCCGATTTACTGATGTGGCCGAGGGTTGAGAATAAGGCGCTGAAAAAAGAATCCCGGATACGTTTGGCACCGCCGAGTCCTGCCAGGAACCGGTCCACCATGTGACCAATAAACATACCAAAAACCAGGCCAGTCAGACCGCCGCGCATCAGACCGATGATGCCGCCGATCAACTTTCCCCACCAGTGGCCGGGTATTTTGAAACCAGTACTATTCGCCAAGAGTATTTCCCTGTTCGGACATGAGCCCAAGTGAATGTATATGGGTGCATTTATTTACATCACAATCATTGACGGGTTCCAGCAATAATTCGATGTAATGCACCGGCAAGTATATAATTACAGTTTGGCCCGTCACAGTTAAAAAGGAAAAAAGGTGTCTAATACCTGGTCAAAAGCTTATTCAACCGACATGCTCAATTCCCTGCCGTTAATTCACCAGGGCAAGGTACGTGATAGTTTCGCACTCGATGATGGCTACATGCTTATCGTGGCCTCCGATCGTCTGTCTGCTTTTGATGTCGTACTACCCGACCCGGTTCCCGGCAAGGGAGCGTTGTTAACCCAGATTTCAAACTTCTGGTTTGAAAAGACCAGCAATATCATCGATAACCACTTAACCGGTGTCTCCATCGGGGATGTTTTTGGCGACCCGCAACTGGTTACACTGCTGGAAGACCGGGCTGTTATCGTGCGCCGGCTTAATCCATTACCGGTCGAAGCGATCGTACGTGGATATTTAATTGGCTCGGGTTGGAAAGACTATCAGCAAACCGGTGCCGTTTGCGGAATTCCACTACCGCCAGGCTTACAACAGGCGGACAAATTACCCGAAGTCCTGTTTACGCCCTCAACCAAGGCTGCCGCTGGCGATCATGATGAAAATGTGACCTATGAGGCGATCGTCAAACTGATTGGTGAAGACCTGGCAGGTCAGGTCAGGGATGTGAGTATAAAAATATATGAGTTTGCCAGCGAATACGCGCTGGAACGCGGTATTATCATCGCTGACACCAAGTTTGAATTTGGCCTGGATGACACCGGCAAGCTATACCTGATGGACGAGGTACTGACACCGGATTCTTCGCGGTTCTGGCCCAAAGACAGCTGGCAACCCGGTATCAGCCCAGCCAGTTTTGATAAACAATTTGTACGTGATTACCTCGAAACACTGGACTGGAATAAACAGGCTCCCGGCCCGAAACTGCCGGCTACGATCATTGAAGCAACCGTTAAAAACTACAGCGAGGCTTGCCGGATACTGACCGATAGTGACGCTTCCGATACAACGTTTGGAAATTAACGATGTGGCCTTGTGTTAATTCTGGCCGAGTAGTTACTCTTCCAGTGTCAACTCGTAAGTCTCTGCGTCTTTAAGCCCTTCCAGTTCTTCGGTGTCAGTGAGTTCAAGTTCAAACAACCAGCCATCACCATATGGATCCGCGTTTATGAGGGCCGGGTCTGAGTCGAGATCTTCATTGATCGCAACCACCTTACCCGAAACCGGTGCATAAATATCTGAAGCGGCCTTGACAGACTCGACAACCGCACAGGGGTCCCCCTGGCTGATTTCATCACCTACAACCGGCAATTCGACAAACACCAGGTCTCCCAGGGCTTCCTGCGCATGGTCGGAGATTCCAATGCGTGCGTTACCGTTCTCCTCGGAACTAACCCATTCATGGGAGTCTGTGTACTGCAAATGAGTTGGAATATTGCTCATAAGTATTCTGCCTTCTGGTAATCCAGCTTGTTTCGTTTATTTGAGAATTTTAGCTGTTAAATGATGCCCTCGCAAACCGTTCCGTTGCGAGCAAATGGTGGCCGTACGATACTGCAATCCAATAATTTGCCACGTATATCCACCTGACAGCTTTGAGCCGCGTCTTTGGGAATGCGGGCAAAGGCGATAGCCTGTTGTAACGTGGGTGAAAAACTTCCGGAGGTCGTCACGCCTTCGCCGGCATCAGTAAGGATACGTTGGCCGGGTCGTAAAACGCCACGTCCCTGCAACACCAGGCCGACCAGTTTATTTTCGACACCACGTGCATATTGTTCGAGTAGTGCCTGTTTACCCATGAAGTCGCGTTCGTCCTTCATGGCCACTGTCCAGGCCAGGCCGGACTCTAATGGCGTTACACTCTCATCCATATCCTGACCATACAAATTCATACCCGCCTCCAGACGCAGGGTATCCCGCGCACCCAGGCCACAAGGCGCGACACCAGCGGCTAACAACTGATCCCAGAGTTCAATAGCCGGTTTTGCATGCAGCGCAATCTCGAATCCATCTTCTCCGGTATAACCGGTTCGAGCGATGAACAAGTCACCAAATTGCCCTGCACTGAATGGCTTTAATTCAGCCGCTTTAGCGGCATCACCTGCCGGCAACTGTGCCAGGACAGCCTCACGGGCAGCGGGGCCCTGTACTGCGATCATGGCAAGTTCGGGGCGTTCTTTAACCACTACATCAAAGGCGCCTGCCTGCGATGTTATCCACGCCATGTCCTTGTCATGCGTGGCTGCATTCACTACCACCCTGAAAAAATCTTCATCCAGGTAATAGGTAATCAGGTCATCCACGACGCCACCCTGCCCGTTCAGCATACAGCTGTAGAAGGCCCGGCCCCGGGTATTGAGCTTGGCGACATCATTGGCCAGCAAATAGCTAAGAAATTGACGCGCATTCGCGCCGTTCACATCCACAACAGTCATATGCGAGACATCAAACATACCCGCAGCCTGTCGTACCTTGTGATGCTCCTCAATCTGGGAACCATAATTGATCGGCATTTCCCAACCGCCGAAATCAACCATACGGGCGTTGGCGGCCAGGTGGGCTTCATATAAGGAAGTACGTTTTGGCATGACTTGAATCTCTTTACACGGACGACCAATATAACGGCCAGCCACAAAATTGCAATGCTAAGCCGGCATTTCTAATGGACTATCCGGGCAGGACACCGGTCATAACCTGGCCTTCGCCCCCGATATATTTACTGGCCCATGCAGCCAACATCCTGGCCGCATATTTTGAATCCTGGTCACGGGTCAGGAGATGATCAGCACCATCGAGGGTCTTTGCCTGGCGGTTTTCACTTGCAAGCACTGTCAGCTCTTATTCACTCTCAAAGTCATCTCTGAATATGATATCGTTAAAGCTAACGATGCCTGGGTCCTCAATCACTCCATTCGCAGTGAGATCATGATCACCACGAGCACCATCTTTTAAATGCAGCGTCACGCTACCCGGTGCCGTAATTGCCCCGGTGCTGGTGTTCCCGTCCCAGGTAAATTCGTACCAATGATCACTATATTTGTAGTAGCCGGGTATTTCGATATTGTCCGGCAGATAGATATTCACTTCCGCATAGGCACCTGGGGAAATCCCTTCCACATTGAATTTTAGGGTTCCATAAGGAAAAAGGTTGCCAGTAGGTGGCGTACCATAGAAATCAGCTGAACGAGAAGCCACATTGGTGAGAAAAGTGCCAGGTTGTGACTCAAGCACCAGGTACCGGCCATCTGCTGCATTAGGAAAGGAGGTGACATTCAATTGCACACTATCCGGTATTCCATCATTATTGCCATCACCACCATTCGGGCCGGCGTCTTCAGTAGCGGTACTGATACCATCACGATCAGGGTCTGAATTACTGCCATCCCCGGCGTTCCTGACCATTACATAATCTTCCACTTCACCATCCGCCGCCGGTCCGCTGGGGCCCAGGCCCTGCTGGGAGCTAAAGCGAAAACGAAGCGCTGCGTTAGCCCCGACATTACCGGTATTGGGTACATCGAAGGACAAGGCATTGGTGCCTGCGACCAGTGCCTGGTCGATGAAAATATGTTCGGACGCTACATCCCATTGATCACCAAAATCTGCCCAGGCATTCAGGAAACCCGGTTTGGACGCGATCACATCAATATAGGTCGTTTGACCCATAATGAATGCCGATTTAAAGAACACGCCGTCGTCATCATCTTCCCCATCATTATCATCACCCGTGGCGGTATCATTCGCCTGAGCCGCCTCTTCGGTATCAATAAGACTGCCCAACCTGAAGCTGGTATCAACCAGATGATAGGTGTCGAAATTGTGGTACAGGGCATCGCCATAATCAGCCACCACGGGGGGTGGCGGTACAACCTCATAAATAATGGCGGCACCGGCAACATAAATAAAGGTCGATCCATTATAGATATCCGACGTCGGCGCGCCGGCAATCAGAGTTTCGCCATCCACTGCCAAAGCATCACCAAAAAATTTCACGGCGGATATATTAAATACACTCGGTGCCGGTTCAAGGATATCGTCTTCAACCCAGCTGTCGACAGGTTTGGAATACACGAAAACGCTACCCTTTTTCAAATTGGTACGACTGCGAGGCGAGCCTGCAAAAATGACATCACCGTTGGTTGCAACCGCATTACCAAACTGGTCGTCGGCAGCGCCATTTGAAGGGAGAATTTTTTGTGCTTCCAGCCACGCTCCAGAAGAGTGATCAAACACGGTGATAGATCCAGAATGGTCGCCTTTGACCGCGTCATCATCATATCTCGAGCCCACAACAATTGTCTCGCCGGAAACGGCCACCGACCAGCCGAAATCATCGCCTGCCAACTTGTCGTTTACAGACAGTTTGGTGGCGGCATTGGTCCAGTTCACAACACGGGTAAACACATAGGTCTCGCCAAGACCCCCATCCGTCCAATGAGGTGCGCCAACCACAATGGTGTCGCCCTCAACTGCTACCGACCAGCCAAAATTCTGATGCGCATCTGCAGTAAGAGGGGTCAATCGCGCATGTTTTGTCCACGTACTGGAGCCCTTCACAAATACATAAGCTGAACCGACACCCAGGGCTGTTGATTCATTGTCGAAGCTCACTCCGACCACAATGGTGTCACCCGAAATATCGACAGAAATCCCATAGTTTTCATAGGCTGGATTAGCAAGCGTGTCGCCAGGAAGCAGTTTTGTACCCGTATCCCAACCGCCTGAACCTCGCGTGAATACATGAGCCGACCCCTTGTGTGGAAATACCGTACTGAAATCATCACCAGGGGCGCCAACCACAATGACATCTCCCTGAATGGCCACACTTCGTCCAAAATAATCGTTGGTGGCGGCATTGGTCATGACCAGCTTGGTCTCCAGGGCCCATTTATCGGTACCCGGGTCTCTTTGGTACACATAAGCTGCACCGGAACTTTTGCCTCCATCATCATCGTGACGCGCACCCACCACTGCAGTATCACCATCAACATCCACAGCAATACCGAAGCCATCACTTATAGCTGCATCAAACGCTATCAAGCGATCAAGCTCGGTGGAGGTCAGTTGTGCAAATACGCTTGACGTAAACAGAAAAAGGCAGGCACTCAAAAATGGGTACAGGCGATAATTTGGGTTTGGCATTGGATATCCTTCTTTATTCAATTTTATTACTTAAGGATTCTCTGATCTACGCTGCCCACAAACCATCAGAGGTTCCCAAATTGTGTTGAATCAGAGAATTAGCAGACACGCATGATTAGAACAATCGCCACATTGTACACGTATGAGTGGTGAAACAAGTTCATCTGACTCAAACTGACTGATGAACCGCAAGTTTCTTGAGTTGCTGCCGTGATATATTGATCGGTCTTACGAGCAAATGAAAATGGACGTAAAATATGGGCAACCGGCTTTCTAAAATTTATACCCGCACAGGAGATAAAGGCAGGACCGGCCTGGGCGATGGTTCACGCGTCGACAAGGACAGTCTGCGGGTGGAAACTTTTGGCACCGTGGATGAGTTGAACAGCCTTGTCGGCCTGGTTTTGACCGCCGAAATGGCTGACACGACAGCTGATTGCCTGACACGAATACAACACGAGCTATTCGACCTGGGTGGAGAACTGTGTATGCCCGGCTACAGCCTGATCCCCGAAGCCTGGGTCGATCAACTTGAAAACGATCTCGATCACTTCAATGAAGACCTGCCGCCATTGAAGGATTTCATATTGCCAGGCGGATCGGAACCCGCCGCCCGCTGCCACCTGGCACGCACGGTTTGCCGACGCGCTGAACGCTTGTTGGTTTCACTTGCAAAAGTTGAAGACATTAATGAGGTCAGTCTGCGTTACCTGAACCGTCTGTCAGATCTTCTGTTTGTCATCGCCAGGGTGCTGGCCAGGGCCGATGGCGGCGCTGAGGTTTTGTGGGTACATGGTGACAAACGCGGGAAAGCAGATTAGTGTTTTTTCGGTCCACTGGTACTCTGGTACTGAAACCGGCAATTAATATAAATCCAAACATCTAAAAAACGAGGAACCAAAATGGAAAATGCAACACTGATCGTTTTACTGGCCCTGCTTCAATATGTTTTGTTCACGATGCGTGTTGGACTGGGACGGGGCAAATACAATGTGAATGCACCTGCATGCGAAGGTGATGAGACCTTTGAGCGTCTGTTCAGAGTTCAACAAAATACAATGGAGCAATTGATTGTTTTCGTTCCTGCGGCATATGCGTTCGCCCATTATCTGAGCCCAAAATGGGTACTGGCAGTGGGGCTGGTTTTTATTATTGGCCGCTTCCTTTATTCAGCCGAATATGTGAAAGATCCTAAAACACGTACACCGGGCATGGCGCTTACCTTGTTGGCAAATGTGGTTTTAGTGCTGGGTGCTTTGTTCGGGTTATTGAAGGGCATGTTCTAAGTCATCCACGCCCATCCGGGCTACACGGCGACGTCAGGAGGTCCCGGATAATGCTCCGCATTTCCGGGATGACGGTGCGGTTTGCTAACCTATTTATGGGTGGGGAAGGTAAATATCGCACCTTCGCGCACACCGGCGGAAGGCCACCGTTGCGTGATCGTTTTACGACGGGTGAAGAAGTTAATCCCGTCTTTTCCATACATGCCATGGTCACCAAAAAGGGAGCGTTTCCAGCCGCCGAAGCTCTGGTAAGCCACCGGCACCGGCAGTGGCACATTCACCCCAACCATGCCGACCTGTATATGGTCGGTGAAGTAACGTGCGGCCTCGCCATCACGGGTGAAAATACAGGTGCCGTTGCCAAATTCGTGGGCATTGATCAGATCCATCGCTTCCTGCTGGTTTTTGACCCGTACAACCACGAGAACGGGCCCAAAAATTTCATCCTGATAGATTTTCATTTCGGACGTCACCTTGTCGAACAGGCAAGCGCCAAGAAAATATCCGTCCTCATTACCTTCGACCACCAGGTCACGACCATCCACGACCAGTTCCGCGCCTTCTTCAACACCCAGGTCAACATAGCCCTTGACCTTTTCGAAGTGTGGCTTGGTAACCAATGGCCCCATATCGTTGCCAGCATCGGTACCAGGCCCGACCTTCAACCCTGCCATTTCCTCCTTGATCTTTTCGACAAAGGCATCACCTGCTTCATCACCAACCGCGACTGCCACCGGGACTGCCATGCAGCGCTCACCGCAGGAGCCAAAGGCAGCACCCATCATGGCCGAGACCGCATTGTCCAGATCGGCATCCGGCATGATGACGGCATGGTTTTTACCGCCACCAAGGGCCTGTACCCGCTTGCCATTGGCACAACCGGTGGCGTAGATGTATTCAGCGACAGGGGTGGAGCCTACAAAGCTCACTGCCTGAATACGGTGATCGGTCAGCAGCGTATCAACAGCCTCCTTATCACCATTGACAATATTGACAACCCCATCAGGAAGACCGGCTTCTTTAAGGAGTTCAACCAGCATTAATGTAGAACTGGGGTCTTTCTCCGAAGGTTTGAGAACAATGGTATTGCCACAGGCGATGGCCGGTGCAAGCATCCACATTGGAACCAACACGGGGAAGTTGAAAGGTGTTATACCGGCGCAAACACCAAGCGCCTGGCGTTCTGACCAGCTATCGATGCCTGGCCCGACATCCTTGCTATGCTCTCCCTTGAGCAATTCCGGCACACCGCACATGTACTCCACGACCTCAACAGCACGCAGAAATTCTCCATGTGCATCCGCCAGCACCTTGCCCTGTTCAAGTGTCAGCAGCAGGCCTATCTGCTCGGCGTGCTCATCCAGCAGTTGCTTGTAACGAAACATGATCTGCGCACGCTTTGCCGGTGTTGTATCACGCCAGGAGGGGAACGCTTTCTGTGCAGCAGTGATTGCTTCCTCCACGGTCGCCGCAGATGCCAATGCCACTTGACTGGTAACTTCACCTGTTGCCGGATTGAATACATCCTGATGGCGGTCACCACTGCCGGAGACTCTTTTGCCATTAATAAAATGCTCGATGATCGATGTCATTTTGCTACTCCGTAGTAATCGATTGGATTGGATTTACCCTGCGGGAAACATTACCAATGTTAAGTAAATTATATAAAGAAACACGGGTATTTTCTTGAAATCATGGTGTGCCGATGGATAGTGTATTTTTCAAAGAAAGTGACAGGCCCAGTTTGGCCTGCCACATTCAGTCTGATAAAAATAAAAGACCCAGATTACCTGAATCAAATACTGAATCAAATTATATGGTTCCGTCCCAGGTAGTAACCTTTTGCGTCGCCATTTCTTCCGTAAACCAGGTACTGGTGACACACTTCAGTTCGGTGAAAAATCTTACGCCATCTTTACCCATCGTATGCAGATCGCCAAAAAATGATTTTTTCTGACCAGTGAAACCAAAGATCCCCAAGGGCACTGGAATACCAACGTTCACACCGACCATGCCAGCGTGTGTTCGTTTGCAAAATTCACGGGCGTAATAACCGTTTTGAGTATAAATCGCCGAACCATTTGCAAACTCACTGTCGTTCATGATTTTCAGCCCTTCTTCGAAGTTCTGAATACGTTTAATGCAGATGACAGGCCCGAAAATTTCATCCCGGCCAATCGCCATCTCTTCGGTCACGTGATCAAAAATGGTTGGCCCAACATAGAATCCATTTTCATACCCCGGCACTTCGGGGTTGCGGCCATCAAGAACAAGTTCAGCCCCTTCGTCAACACCCTTCTGAATCCAATCGGTAACAAACTCCATATGCCCCTGATTCACCAGCGGGCCAAGACCCGTACTTTTTTCATAGGCTGGCCCTAATTTCAATTCTGATGAGAATTGCACCAGGTATTCAACCAATTTGTCAGCAACACTCTCTTCAACACAAATGACCGGAAGCGCCATGCAACGTTGACCGGCACAACCACAGAAGGCGTTGACGATTCCTCTGGCCGTTCTTTGCAGCATGCAGTCCTGTAATACCATGGCATGGTTCTTGGCTTCAGTCAGGGCCTGAACCCGTTTGCCGTTGGCCGCAGCTGTCGAGTAAATGTGCAGACCAACCTTGGTTGAGCCAACAAAAGAAACACCAGCGATGTCAGGATGCTTAAGTAAAATTTCAGCCTCATGCCGACTGGTGGTTACCATGTTCAAAACACCTTTAGGAAGACCTGCTTCATACCATAATTCAGTGATTCTCATTGATGTTTGAGGAACAAAACTGGCGGCCTTCAGTACAAAACAATTTCCTGTGGCAATACAAATCGGTGCCATCCAGCCCTGCGGGATCATGGCGGGAAAATTCCAGGGAGCAATTCCGGCAAAAACACCTACCGGATGATGATACATGGTCGTGTCATAATCCGTGGAGCAATCCATCAGGGCTTCGCCTTTCATGAGATGAGGCATACCACAGGCAAATTCGACCACTTCAATGACTTTTAAAACGTCTCCCTTTGCCTCTTCCCAGGCCTTTCCCATTTCCCTGGCCAGGATCTCAGTCAATTCATCCAGGTGCTTTTCAAGCAGGGTTTTGAGCTTGAACAAAACCTGAACACGTTTTACCACAGGTGTATTCGACCATGCCGGATAAGCCGCTTTGGCTGCCGCGACCGCTGATTCAACTTCCTCTACCGTGCATTGGGGAGCCTGGGCAATCACCTCGCCTGTGGATGGGTTGTAACAGTTCATATAAGCCTCGGTCTGGGATGTAATCCACTCACCGTTCACACAATATTTCAATTTTTTTACTTGATCAGACATTGTTGACCTCCAATAGAAATTAATTTGAATCTACGTTGTTGGGAACATTATCAATGTTTAATAAATTATACAATAAAAAGACCCTATAAACGGGTAATTGTTTATAACAAACGTCTAAGAAAAAAAATATATATATAAACGTATATCATTTTAAACAGAAGACTGGTTCAGGCGATTAAAGCGCCGGTGGCGAACAAGCACTGATAACTTCAGCGTCATGTTCTCCAATATTTCGAAAGCGATGCGGAATACGGCTATCGAAATAGTATGCATCACCGGGGCCCAGAATCTGGGTTTCACCACCAACGGTCAGTTCAATATCACCTCGAATAACCACACCGCCTTCCTCCGATTCGTGACGCAACATCTCGTAACCACTGTCTGCTCCTGCTTCAATCCGCTCATGCAGGATCTGCATCGACTTGCCGGTGAGATCGCCACCGACCTGTCTGAATGAGAAGCCCGCACTACCGATCTCAAGCAAGTCAGCGGCCTTGTAAAACGTCTTCAACTGAGGGCTCACCCCCTCGGAGAAGAACTCAGAAAAGGAGACGGGGAACGCGTCAAGAATTTTTTTTAGCGTTGCCAGCGATGGACTGTTGGTATTTTTTTCGATCATCGAAATGATCCCGTTGGTCACACCGGCCTTTTTGGCCAAAGCCCGCTGGGACATACCGTACATTTCACGAAGGGTTCGCAAACGCTCACCAACATTCAATTCCATTTCGCCTCCTCAGATTTAAATTAAAAATGTTTAGTATTTCATTCGAAATAATTCTGCGTCTCCCTGTAAGCCCCGTCAAGTGGTAATTTATTTTTGCTTCAAATTAATTGTATAATTTATTAAACATGATACGATTGTATTTATCGAATATCTGCCAATCAAATATGGAGTAGCTTATGAAAACGGGCGTGAAATCATCAATGGGTGGCCAGGAGATGGTCGATCTTTGTAAAAAGCACACATTTTTCTCATGGTCTGCTCAAAACGCCGTTAATCCGATTCCCTGGTCGAAGGCCAAGGGCATCTATTTCTGGGATACCGAAGGTAAACGTTATACCGACCTGAGTTCGCAGCTGGTCAGTGTGAATCTTGGTTTCGGCAACCAGCATGTCATCGATGCCATCAGTGCCCAGGCACAAAATATTGCCTATGCCGGCCCAACGATGGTTACGCAGGTACGGGCTGAGCTCGGTGAAAAACTGGCAAAATACACACCGGGTGATCTGAACATGTTCTTCTTCACCCTGGGCGGCGCTGAAGCCAATGAAAACGCCATTAAACTGGCCAAACAATATACCGGTCGCCAGAAGATCATGGCTCGTTATCGCTCCTACCATGGCGCCACCGCAGGTGCGATCTCACTGACAGGTGACCCGCGCCGCTGGGCCAATGAACCAGGCATACCAGGCGTTATCCGGGTTTTCGATCCTTATGAGTACCGCTGTACTTTCGAAAAGGGTGGCTGCGAGGGTTGCTCAATGCCCTGCGTCGACCATATTGAGGAGGTCATCCAGTATGAAGGCCCCGACACCATAGCGGCGTTTTTCCTGGAACCCGTCACCGGCACCAATGGCATGATTATTCCGCCTCCGGGTTATATGAAGGCAGTGCGCGAGATCTGTGACAAATATGGCATCCTGATGATCTGTGATGAAGTGATGGTCGGCCTTGGTCGCACCGGTAAATGGTTCGCCGTAGACCACTGGGACGTGGTGCCGGATATCATCACCATGGCCAAGGGTTTGACGGCTTCATACCTGCCACTTGGCTGTGTGGCCATGAGCGAAAAGATCTCGGCCCACTTCGGTGACAATGTCTTTTATGGCGGGCTGACTTACAACGCCCACCCCATGTGCCTGGCTGCCGGCAAAGCGGTGCTTGAAGTCCTGGAGCAGGATGACCTGATCGGTAACTCGGAGCGGATGGGTAAAGTAATGGCGGGACTGCTGACAGACCTCAAGCAGAAACATCCTTCAGTGGGAGATGTCCGCTCACTTGGCCTGTTTGGCGGGATCGAAGTGGTCAAGAACAGGGAAACCAGGGAGATGATGGCCCCATTCAACGGCACCAGCGAACCCATGAATCAATTGGGGGCCTTTCTCAGGGACAAGGGTATCTCGACCATGATCCATTGGAACAAGGTTTTCACGACACCTCCATTGATCATCAACGAGCAGCAACTGAAGGAGACTTTCGCAATTCTCGATGAGGGCCTGGAAATCACGGATCAGGCATACGAGGGCTGACAGGTCCAATTTCCGGTCAATTCGTCAATCAACCAGGCATTGTTTATTCAAGAGTGCCTGGTTGGTAATAAATGTGTATTAACCCAGACTTGATCTTGCAGACGGAGTCTGATTGGGTCAGCTAATCCTGGTCGGGCCACTCTTCGTATTGTGGCAAGTCATCAGTAATTTCGTACCAGGGTGCTTTCGAACCCGTAAATTGGTGAAAGCCGGGAGGACAGTCTATATCACCGGTTACGGTTCCCAGTGCGATGTAAAGCATTTGGGCATCAGGTTTGGAATCAACCAGCAACCTTGATCCACAATGAGTACAGAAGATGCTGTCGGAATTCTCTGAAAAAGGATAAACCCCCAGGTTTTCTTCACCCGAAGTCCAGGAAAATTCTTCGCGCTTTATACCACCCCATGTAACAAATGCGGCCCCATGAAGACGCCGGCAAATGGAACAATGGCAGTGGCAAAAATCCACAAGTTCACCGTCAACCTGATACTGCACCCTCGAGCACTCACAACGGCCATATATCACGATAGATCCTCTATTTTCGGTTAACCAATCCAGACATTTACTGTAGGGCTGTTAGTGGTGACTTTTCAGATGTCTCTGACGATATTGGGCAGGTGTCATTCCGACATGTTTTTTGAACGCAGAGTAGAATGCCGAATTTGAATTGAATCCGACTGTAAATGCGATTGTCAGTATGGCATTGCTTTGGCTGTCGGAACTTTCCAGTAATGTCCTGGCATGTTCAATTCGATAACGGTTCAGGTAATCAAAGAAACTTGTGCCAAATCCGGAATTAATCACCTGAGACAGGTTGTTGACCGAACAACCAACAGCTTCCGCGAGTTTTGGCAGGGTCAAATCGGGTCTCAGGTATTCCTGCCTTGCTTGCATGATCTGGTTGAGGCGTTGCTTATGCCCCAGCAATTGATCCCTGGTCAGTCCGGATTTGGCGTACTTGTTCACCGTCGGCTTGATGGGAATATCGTAGTAGTCGGTGATCTCCACCGCTCTATCATTATGAATGGTTATAAACTCCGCGCCATGGTAGATAACGGATGCTGCACTTTTTCGATTGTCCTTTCGCAAAGACATCCGGTATTGAAACGCTACGGTATTTTCACTTCTCTGGATTTCGCCGATCAAAGTATAACTATGCCGGTAATCAGCAAAGAAATTATTCAGATTGACAATCAGTTCTTCGGGCGAAATTTGTAAATTTTCCGGAACATCACGATAGGTACCGTCAGCGGAAAGATGGTCCGCAATACCCTTCGGATCACGATGGTTCCAGGCATCAATATAGCTTTCCACAAACTCTTTCTTACGCATACAGTCGTCCTCAGCGCTGAACGTTTGACATTCATCTTACCCTACAGTGACGAGGAATGTTGCCCTCATTAGACTAATGTCGCATAGTACTTTATATGCAATTTACAATTTCAGCACGCGGTAAAGCATCCGCAGTACCCATCCAGCGGTTTATAAAAGAAAACTATAATCATATCCCGCTTGAGCAAATTGACAGCTTCTTTGGTTTCACAGAGGCATCGACGCTTTACGGTGGGCGGATTTTCACAAATACAGAGCTGAGCCGCTACGATGTCCGTTCCCTGTACGGGATGAATATCAACGTGAGATTGCCACTTACAAATCATTTTGCAACGCCGGAGGAATACGAGGAGAACCGGGCTTTCCTTGAAAAATACCACCGCCCTGGAAACTCCCTGATCATCACCAACGACGAGTTGGCCGGATGGATCAGGTGTGACTTTCCGGATTATCGGTTGGAGGCCAGCGTTATCAAAAACATCAACACCTTGAAAAAGGTTGATGAGGGCTTTGAAATCTACGACACCGTCATCCTCCCCATGAAATCTAACGACGATGAAAAATTACTCAAGGCCATCGACAACAAGAAAAATGTTACCCTGTTTGCAAACGCAGGATGTGCTTATACCTGTCCTTCGAAGATCTGTTATCCGAGTATTTCAAAGGCCATCAAAGAGAATGATAAAAGCCTTTTCCGCTGCTCCCAGAAACTGAAAGAGCGCAACACGATCGGTATGTATGATTTTGACCTGGGTCACCTGCAATCACTGGGTTATGAGCGATTCAAACTCCTGCGTCCACGAGATGGGGACATGACCGGGTTCTAAACGGCTAACCTGCCTGGCTCATATTAAAGGTGCCAATATTTCCAGAATGGGCTCGAGTTGTGATTCGTAGTGCTTCCAGAATTCGACCGCATCGGTGTATATCGGTTCTCTCACCTGCTCGGCACTCATCGTGTTCACGGACCGGGTGTTCCTGTGAAAATTCAGACACCCGTCGTCCCATGGCAAATCACAAAAATCAAGCATCCGCCGAACCTGTCCTTCGAGGTCTGCCACGACATCCTCGTATTGCACCCGTAACACCCGACCGGGCAGGACTTTCTGCCAATGATCCATGATCCTGCTGTATTCGAGGTAATATTCAGCGCATTCGACCAGGTCATATGTCTGGTTTTTTCCCTGCGCATACAACTGACGAAAATTCGCAACACAGGTGCCCATTGGGTGCCGGCGCGCGTCGATGATCTTCGCATTCGGCAACATCAAGTGTATCAGCCCGATATGCGAAAAATTGGCTGGCATTTTGTCCGTGAAACAAGACAGGTTCCCCTCTCGATGCACTCTCGAATGGTAGAGATAGGCATTGCCCAGGGACTCAAACTGCGATTCGGATAATGCGGACACCACCTCTGGATAACGTAATTCATCATGGCGTTGTCCGCCCAGGGTTGATGACAACATGATGACATAGGGCAACTCCCCTGCTCCCTCGACCATACTGTGACTGGCCAGGATCTGCTCGATCAGCGTTGATCCCGAACGCGGCATTCCCAGAACAAAGATCGGCGTCTGCCGTGAAGTTGTGTGTGAGGCTTCCCTACGCAGGAAATCGCTGGTGAAATGCTTAATGATGCCATCATGCATCTCCTCTGCCTGTACAGGATCGTAGTTTATCTGCTCACGCTTCAGGGAATTCCCGAGACTATATTCCCGCCAGGCAGTGTCGTAATCCCCACGCACCTCGTGCGCCCTCGCCAGGGCAAAGTGCATGGCACAAGCAGACTCCACATCGAGTCGCGCTGACGCGATTTGCCCGCTGACCGTCTCCATCTGCTCATCTGACAAGCGATAGCTCTTGAGGCTCGACAGGCTCCACCATGCATCACCGAACGCCGGTTGCAGCTTTATGCATTGTTCATAAGATTCGACGGCATCGTCCCTGCTACCCTCTATACGATACATATGACCCTGTCCGGCGAGCGAATGCGAATCCCCGGGATGTATATGCAGTGCCCGTTGATAGGATGCAAGCGCTTCGGCTGACCTGCCGATTACGGCCTGTGCATCCCCGAGCAAACGGTAGTTATCGGCTATACCATCATCCAGCGAAACCGCCTGCTCAAACATCTGGATGGCCTCTGGAAAACGGCCTTGCTCGACAAGAAACCGGCCCAGTTCATTGGCTGGCAAATATTCATTGGGAGCCAGGTTGATGATACGCCGTAAAAATGTTTCAGCCTCAACGTATCTTTCGCCATCACTGGCAATACGGGCCAGCATTCTCAAGACCCTGGTATTATCCGGCTCCTGTCGCAACCAATCATTGCACAGACATTCCGCGCCCGCTCCATCGCCCTTGCCCAAAAGTTCGGCCGCTTCATCCAGGGCACGGTCGAGGGGGGAAAGCTTCAAAAACTGCTGATGCGCAGCTTCTGCCTCATCCGTCCTTCCCAGTTGTACCAGGGCAATGGCCAGACCACTGTATGCAGTCGCCTGACTATCATCAAGACCGATGGCCTGGTTGAAGAAACGGGCAGCCTGCTCGGGTTGCTTTCTGTACAGGAATAAGCGACCCAGGTCCTCATGTGGTTTGGCAAAGCCGGGCTCAAGCGCAATGGCCTTCTGCAAGGCATCCTGGGCTTCGTCCGGCCTTTCCAGCTTGAGCAGTATTGCACCATGCAAGCCAATGACATTGACGTCCCGTGGATGGCTGGACAGCAATAAACGGCATTGCTGCTCCGCTTGTTCGATTTGACTGGAACTGATCAGTTGAAATATTCCATCAATGGATTTACGGATGTCATCGGTTTTTTGCATATCAGTGCTCTAGTGTCATGCCAACCCGGCCTCAGCGATAGCTGACGGAATCAGTGAAAGATCGGTGGATGCCATGATATTGGCACCCGAGATACCGGGAATGGTGGCGAGTTCAGCCAACTGTTCAGTGCATATCGCGACACCCTCCTGCAACGGGTCGGCACTTGTTTCCAGTCTTTCGACTATTGAATCAGGGATCATCGCGTTCGGTCGGTTTTTACGCAACCATCTTGCATCTTTGGCAGAAGACAGGACGGCAGTACTGGCGATGACCGCGACACGCCGTGTCAGCATATTCCCCACCAGGTGATTCATATACGTGCGAAGAATATCGAGATCCATGCAAAGATGGGTCACCACGAAGTGTAAACCGGCGTTGGCTTTTTCCTTCATCAGATTAGGCACCCAGCCAGGCTTGGGGCCGTGCGGAGTTACCACGCCACCGATAAAAAAATCGGGGGTGGAGCGCAGGCCTTGATCTTCGTTCATTCCCGCCGCGGTGGCGATTAGTGCCTTCGCATTGAGATCAAACACCGCTTTTGGTCTTGGGTTGAACCCTTCCGGTACACGGTCTCCACGTACCAGTAACAAAGTGGTCACACCGAGCGCTGCTGCGCCGAGCATGTCCGCCAAAAGCACGATGCGATTTCTATTACGGCAACTGAGTTGCATGATGGGCTCAACACCATTGTCGAGCATCAGCCTTGCTGCCGCGAGAGTCGACATATGTAACTGACCGTGTTGGTTATCGGTAAGCAGTACCGCGTCGATGGAATCACGCAGCTCATCCGCCTGCAGTCCAATGGCTTCGGCATCCGTTTCAGGCCGCAAAAAACACTCCGCTGTCAGTACGAAGTTCTTTTTATATACCGCTTCTCTGAAATTCGTCAATCCTTCACCCTTTTTGTTTTGATGGGCTATACACCGGGGCATATGATGCCATAATAAAACAAACTGGCAATGACTGAATTGTCGGAGTCACACTGGTAAAAATATCAACCAAGGAGCAGTACATTTCCACCGAAACCCAACAAAGAAACCGATATCAGCAGGCTCTGAACCACTTTAATGCCGGCCGTACTGCCATCGCCCTGAAAGCCTGTCACGCTGCAATGGAGGAGTTTCCCTGCGACGCCAACCTGATGTGCCTGGCAGCAAAGGCAAACTTGGTTTTGAAAAACCTCGACAATGCCGAAAGGCTGATCGATGAAGCCGTTCGTCAGCACCCGGGTTTCGCGGTAGCTCACGATGTGTATGGTGACTTGCTGTTGATACAAGGGCAAGCAGAGTCGGCGGTTATGGCCTATGAACAGGCGATGCGACTGGATCCGACGCGCTCGTTACTACTGACAAAGATTGAAAAGGCCCGCGAGTTGACCGTAAACGTCCGGAAATCAACGTCAATGCCCGGCAAAAATTCGGTTCCCGGCAAACGGATGTCATTTGAAGAAGAAATCCGCATTGCGCAAAAAAATCATAAGTCAGGCAAACCCCAGGAAGCTGAAAAGACTTATCGCAGTATACTGAAACGCGACCCCAACCATGTTGAAGCCGCCAGGTTGCTGGCAGGGCTGGCGGCCGAAAACAAGCAATACAGGGACGCAGAGGTATTTCTGCGTCACGCAGCCTCCAATGCACCGGACTATGGTCGTATCTGGATCGATCTGACCAACGTACTTCGTGAATGTGAAAAATTCGACGAAGCCATGGAATGCGCTTTGAAGGTACGTGAATTAGCACCAGACAAAGCAGAACCACACATGTTGATTGCCAGCGTTGCCGCATCGATGAACCGTCATGAGGATGCAATCCATCATTATGAGAAGGCACTCAAAATTTCACCCGACAAACCGGGTGCGATGAGCAGCATGGCGCATCATCTCAAGACTATCGGCAAACAGCAGGACGCAGTAGGGATGTATCGCAAGGCAATTGAGGTCAAACCTGACCATGCCGAGGCATACTGGAGTCTTGCGAATCTGAAGACATTTCGATTCGCCGAAGACGAAGTGCAGGCTATGCATACACTGTTGAAAGGCGACGAGCTACCGGATGAGTCACGTGTTCAACTGAATAATGCCCTGGGATTACACTACGAGGCACACAAGGATTTTGACCGGGCATTTTTGCATTTGGAGAGGTGTAACTTTCTGCGCAGGCAATCCGAGGTTTATGACCCGCTTGAAACGGAAGCGGGCGTCGACCAAATCATCAAAATCATCGATAAAGAATTTGTTGATGAACATAAAGACCTGGGTAGCAGCGATGATTCGCCCATATTGATCGTCGGCCTGCCACGTTCAGGTTCTACACTCATCGAACAGATTCTGGCCAGCCACAGCCAGGTTGATGGTACACATGAACTGGGTGATCTTCCCCAGGTGGTCAAACGAATTCGCCGCTTCAGCAAAAAGCGGACATCGTTTCCAGGCAACCTGCTCGACGTATTACCGGAACACTGGACAAAGATCGGACAGGACTACATTGATTCCACCCACAGGTTTCGAGCAGGCGCACCATACTTTATCGACAAAAACCCGAATAATTTCATTTTTGTCGGCCTGCTTCGTATGGCACTTCCCGGCACCAAAATCATTAATGCAACCCGTCATCCCCTTGATAGCTGTTTTGGAACCTATAAACAGCTTTTTGCAAGCGGCCAGCCGTTTAGCTACGAGATAACGGAGTTGGGGGAATACTATGTGCAATACCAGCGTCTGATGGAGCACTGGAATGAGGTTGCACCGGGCTTTACGCTGGATGTCCGCTATGAGGATGTCGTCGGGGACCTTGAAAGTCAGGTCAGACGGATACTCGATTTCTGCAATCTTCCTTATGAGGAAAATTGCCTGCGATTTCATGAAACCGAACGGGCGGTTAAAACAGCGAGTTCCGAACAGGTGCGTCAACCCATTTACTCCAGCTCGGTCAATCTCTGGCGGAATTATGAGAGTCATCTAGGAGAGCTGATTGAAATTCTGGAGCCGATTTTGCAGTCATTTCCCGTCGAAGATCAGCCATTACTCATGCAGAAAAATCAGCGCTAAAACCTGGCCTTCTCAGGCCCTATCCAACCCAACCCGCAGTTACTACCCTATAGGACAGGATTTTCTTTATGTGTAAGTGTGACAGTGTAAAAGAGGGCTATTAGAGCTATAGTAAAAAGAAAATAGCAACACGTGGGAAGGCAAACCGTTTAAAAACGAGACCTTGCATAACAATTATTAAATACATGCTCTACTCAAAAACTGAGGAACAGAATCGCATGAAAGGCAGAAACAAGCACTTACTCACTCCCATTGCTGGGGCCATCGCCACGGCATTAAACCCGGCCCAACAAGCGTTGGCACAGGATGAGAGCAATGAAGCGGGCGGTTTGGAAGAGGTGCTTGTCACCGCGACCAAGGTAACCACCAGCGTACAGGACATTGCGGCCACGGTTCAGGCGATCACATCTGCTGACCTGACGGCAATGGGTGCCAAGGGGATGGATGACTACTCGCGTTTTATCCCTTCCATGAGTGTCATTTCCTTTGGCGCCGGCTCAAGCACGATCGTGTTCCGTGGGGCAGTTACCGGCCAGGGATACGTCGCACAGTCGACATCCTCAGTTTACCTGGATGAAATCTCGGTCACCACGACCGGTGCCCAACCAAGCATCCGCATGGTTGATATCGAACGTGTCGAGGCACTCTCAGGGCCCCAGGGTACCCTGTATGGCTCCGACGCACAGGCTGGCACCTTGCGTATCATTACCAACAAACCGGACATGGATGACTTCGAGGCGATCGGTGACTTTGAGTTGCGTGGTGGTTCCGATAGCGATTCGAGTTATCGTGCATCGGCCGTACTCAACCTTCCTTTGGTTGAAGGTGTTCTGGCGATGCGCCTGGTTGGTTTTGCCGATCATGACGGCGGTTTTATCGATAACGTGTATGGCCATACACCAGACACATCCGCACTTCCCGACTGGGAAACCCCTGGTGGACAAACCGAGTATCCTGCAGGCTTTGGCACCCTGGACAACGCACACGTAGTTAAGAAGGGCATCAATGATGCCGATATCAAGGGTGCCAGAATCATTCTCTCCTGGGATATCAATGAGAACTGGAATACATCGTTTACTGCTTTGACGCAAGACACCGTATCGGGTTCTCAAAATAACTTCGATCCTTTTGTTGGTGATCTGCAAACCGTGCGTTTTCAAAGGGAAAAAGTTACGGATGATTGGCAAATGTATTCATTCACCGTCAACGGTGACCTCGGATTCGCGCAACTGGTCGGATCGGTTAACTATTACGAACGTGAACGTGTGCCACAGTTGGATATAACAAATTATGCGCACTATTGGGCGGCCCTGTATTGTCATGACAGCAATTACACCCCGGAGTACTTGCAGCCTTACTACACAACATGGGGAAACCCGGAAACTGGCTACGCCGTCTGGTGGCCGGTGTATTGCCAGGGAGAGAAGGTAGATAGTGATTTTTTCAGCACCTTCTACGAACCGGCCGAACAGGACAAATTTACCACGGAAGTCCGTCTCTCCAGCCAGGGTGAAAAAATTGACTGGATCGGCGGATTTTATTATGAAGAGAGCAACGATTCCTGGCATTCAGCGTTTGCACAGCCATCCAACCCCGGCTCCGATACGCACGGCGCCGGTAACATCTATCAGAATTCTGCTTCACTCCAGTTCTGGGAGTGGTATTGGAGCAATTACTATGGCACACCAACCACCTATCCGACTGCAACCTCCCACTGGTATGGAGATAGCAGCACCGACTGGAAACAGACAGCCCTGTTTGGCGAGTTCACCTGGCACATCAGCGATACCTGGGACCTGACCCTTGGCGGGCGCTACTTTGAGCGCAGCAATACCAACTACTACATTGTGGATCATCCCGGTGGCCTTGACCTGAGTGGCGAACCGGATCCCGCCGATGCGGAGAGCAGGGCCTATCGTCTCGCGAACAATGGTCAGCCTCCACCACACAAGGCTGATGAAAAAGAGTTTATCCCGAAGGTCTCGCTGGCCTGGTCGTTCAGTGACGACCAAATGCTGTATGGCCTGTATACGCAAGGCATCAGGCCAGGTGGCGTCAATCGCTCACGTGGTGACCCCTTCTTCCCACCCCATTACGACCCTGATACGATGGATAATTATGAACTGGGTTATCGCTCCATGTTCGCCGACGGCAATGGCCGTCTGAATGCGACTTTCTACCATATGAAATGGAACGATTACCAGCTCGAAATGGTCGATCCATCGTTTATCCCCTGCCCGTCAGACGGGCCGGGCAAGATTCCTGCCGTCTGCGGTCAACCATGGCAACAGGTGGTCGCAAATGCGGGTGATGCACATATTACCGGTCTGAATATTGAATTGGATTACGCTATCAGCCAGAACTGGGTATTCGGCGGCAACATCGAATTCAATGAAGCAGAAACAGACACAACTATCGATCTGAATGGAGATGGTGTAATCGATATCACCAAGGGCTTGCGACTGCCGGTATCCCCGGAAGTAAAAGGCTCTTTCTGGTTGGATTACACCAACCCTGTTGACTGGTTCGGTGGCACGGAGTTTTTCTCCCGCCTGCAGGCTTCCTATACGGGCGATTCGTATAGCACCCTTGAACCTAGAGGTCTTGATTCAGCGAATCCCCAATTTAACACGCCTTCGTATACCATCGCCGACATTCGAGTAGGGCTTCGCGGTCCAGACTGGGAACTCTCGCTGTTCCTCAACAACTTCACTGACGAACGTGCAATCCTCACGATGGAGGATGGATACATGGAGTGGGGTATGGCCAGTGTGCAGGATGGACGAGCGCATGTGCAAAGAGCTGTTACAAATCGACCGCGCGAATTCGGCGTTCGCTTCATGAAGCGATGGGGTGGCGGTTAATCGTATAATAGCAAGAGAAGAAAAAAGGCCGGGATTACCCGGCCTTTTTTTTACTTGTCGTAGGGCCACACCTCAAGACCATGGATGGCATTCCGGATGTCCATGGACAGGTTGACGGAACCGACAGG
>Ga0164315_10000274_pt1 | contig 33810 bp, 20 predicted proteins | sample GuaBasSedimGuay6_FD_113737 | JGI IMG/M metagenome (GOLD analysis project Ga0164315, IMG submission 113737) | Subseafloor sediment microbial communities from Guaymas Basin, Gulf of California, Mexico - Guay6, Core 4569-2, 0-3 cm | ecosystem: Environmental > Aquatic > Marine > Hydrothermal vents... | reverse complement strand
GTTGGCACGATTACAAGAACATTCATTTCATATATTCCTTAACTCCATCCCGAAATTACAAAGGTTTCGCAGATTAAATTCCAAAAATATTTGAATCAAGAAAAGATTTGTTCAACCATTTTCTGTATATCTTTATCAAAAGCTCTTTCTTCTATCTCAAGTGTCCTACTATTAAAATATTCAACAACCCACTCATCAACATCATTTAGTTTAAGGATGCCTTGCTGTGCTGACATACCATATTCATAAACAACATCATCAAAAAATGTTACAATATCTCCTATCTGTGCTTTTATAACTCTATTATTTTTATCCCTAGCTTTTACACCTGCTGTCTCTAAAACACCCTTTGTTAATTCTGCGTGGGCTCTTATAAACCCCTTAGTTAAACCCTGAACCCTATTCATAAGTTCAGCGCCCATCACATCTTCCCATTTAGCACCAGTATCATAGCTTACTGTTTTAGTTAACTGACTGAAATCCCTAGCGTGACCTTTTGGAAACTGCTGACCAGTAGACCATAATCTTACTTGTTTTTCTGTTTTAGGTAGTAATTTAAACTCAGGTTCAACATCAAAGATCAACTTAAATCCTTCCTGCATGTCAGGAGAAGTAAGTAGTTTAGTAATCTCTTCTCTAGTCATCTTACCAAAATCCAACTTACCTAAAGTTGCTCTAAAGTTTTTATATGTCTCATCAAAACCTGTCTTTGCTTTCTTTAACAGCTCTTGTTGTTTTTTAATCTCTGGTGCGAAAGCCGCGGTTAGCGGAGCTTTATTTTGAGCAAACGACAGTTTATTTAGTTTCTCGCTTAGTACAGAAATAGCTTTGGCTGGTCCTACCTCTATCTGCTCACCTAACTTTTTACCGACTACAGGCATAGCCTCAACTACCCCTTTTAATGCTACCTTCCATTTCTCATCACCACCTAGCTCAGTTAAAGAAGAAATATATTTTTCTATTACCTCTATATCGGTCTTTAATATTGCTCCTATCTTAGATTGCTCTAAAGTCATCAAGTGCTTTTCAAAACTATCTGTTGTTCTAAGAACCGCATTACCAAGATTATCATAACCTACAGCTAAAGTAGAATTTATATCGGCAAGACTATTTGCTACACCAATAGCGTCTTTTTGTATCTTAGCTAATCCTACTATTGGCGCCTCATAAGTTTCAGATTCTTTTCTACGTTTAAGCTCTTCGGGAGGCAAGGCTTGTAGTTTTCTAATGTCAGTAAGTCTTCTCTTCAACATAGTATACTGACCTGATATGGCTTTTACATTTGAAAGACCAGATTCTTGTTCTCTCCTAATATCGTACATAGCCTTTTCAAATTCTTGCGCAGTGCCTGTTACTTTTTTCCATTGTTCATATACTACTTTACCTACTGGAAGTAAAGCAGCCATAGTAACTACTAAAGGTCCTATAGATCTTTTTAAATCAGCGCCTGCGCCTGCCCACTGTGTCTGTAATAACTTACCGAATTTTCCTGTATTTTGAAAAAGTTCTTCTGCCGCTTCTCCTGCAACCTCCATACTTTGACCGGCGGCAACGCCCATAACAGCTGTTATATCTTTACCTTTACCAGCTATACCCTTAATAAATCCTTTTTCTTTTATGGAACCTTTTAATGCTTCGCTACCTAAACCTCTTTTTCTTATCTGTTCTTTTATACCTTTCATTCCTTTAGGTCTGTCTGTATCAATAGCTTCGCCTGCAGCGTATAAACCACCACCTATTACTTCAGATAGTATAAATCCAATTCCTGTAGCTTTTAATGCTCCTTTAAATAAATTACTAAGTACACTTTTACCAAGAACTTTCTTAACAAGTTCTTTTTCAGAAAAAGCATATTTAAACCGCCCTGCAGCTGTTCCAGCCAACTTGCCATCGGCATAAGACATGCCTCCTGTAGCTACACCTTTTACTCCTGTATAAACAGACTTTCCTGCCTTACCAGTTCCTTTAAGACCAGAATATGCCGCAGCTCCAATACCAATAAACTTTCCTGTTTCTTTTAAGCCCTTGGCTAAGGCTTCTCCTAAACTAGACCCACTCTCTATAGCAGGTCCTATAAAAGCATTATATTTTCTTCCTAAATTTGTAATCAAAAAAGCTGATTTTCCTAATCCTGTATGAAAGTCAGAAAGTACGTTTCCACCTTCACCTATCTGCTTTAATCCCCACAAATCATCATCGGCTCCCTGTCTTCCAACACCAAAAGCCTCAAAAGAACCTGCCTTTAAGCCCTTTTTAATATCACCGGCAAATGCCCTTATTTGTTCTTTTCCAGTCCTAAAACTCTCTACCACATAGTCTATCATACCTCCACCTTTAGCAAGAACGGTAAGTAGGGTCGTAATAGCTACAGCCGCTACTTTAACTGATGTGGGAATGGCACTCAATGTCTCTAAGAAACCACGCATTCCTTTCAGACCAAATTTAGCTAAAGGTAAATAAATCTTACCGAACTCTATTTTTAATTCGTTAGCTGCCTGTTGAGTTTGTGCTAACTGTTTTTGGTAGGTCTTCATTAATTCTATATTACGACGCTCAGCAGAACCTTTAGAATTAATACTTGTGTTTATAGCCATTAAAGCTTCATCCCACTGATCCATCAATACCAAAAGCTGATTATACTGCCTAGTACCACCGATAGCTTGTGATACATTCATTTTTTGTGCGCTTGTTAAACCATCCCACGCGCCTGCTAAATCATGTAAAATATCGAAACCACTTCTTAACTCCTGAACACCTTTTCTTCCTTCAGTGGTAGGAATACCTATCTCGGCCAAAGCTTTAGGTCCTTTTTCAGAGGTTAACCTTCTAAATATAAATCTTAGGGAAGTTCCAACCTCTTTACCTGTCTGCCTAGTAGTTGCACCTATAGCAGTAATCATACCATTTAACTGATCAAAATCAATACCTGCGTTTTTGGCTGCAGCAGCTGACTTCTTAAGACCATTAGCCAAATCACCGGCAGTAATAGCGTGCCTAGATTCAACTTCTGACCAGGCATCCAGAAAACCAACCACACTTTCTCCTTCTGTTCTATATATCTTAGTAGCAGCAGTTAAAGCCTCTGTAGCTTCTTTAGCATTAAGTGTAGTAACATTAGCAGCTAATGTAGCAGCTCTAGTCCTATCTATAACCTCAGCCTGTCCAAGACCCTGCTGTGCAAATATCTTCATTCCATCTAAAACACCTGTTATTGATACACCATACTGCTTAGCAAAACCCACAGCTGATTTTTCAAGCATATCGAAATCAGTTTCTAAAGGACTCATAACCATTCTTAATTTTGCTATGCCCATCTCCACATCACCAATGGTGTCTAATGAGTCTTTTAAATACCCGGCTCCGCCATAAACAACCTTAGATGCAGCGCCCCACCTAACAGCCCTCATCATAGCTTCTTTGAATGAAGATCTTTTGGTTTTTTCATGAAACATATCTCTAGACTTCTCAGAAAAAACACCTACTTTTTCTCCGGCAGCGTTAATAGCATCACTTAGTTTATGAAAATCAGTTATACGGTGCTGTATAACATCTCCCATATCCCCAAAAATCTTTGTTGTGTATTGATATCTCTCTCCTTGTGCAGGACCTTCTGCTGCTTTACTTAATTTAAAATACTCTCGTACTCTTTTTTCATTAGCAGCGTGCATTGCTTTCTGTACAGAAGGATCTACTGTCTTAGGTACTCTTTTAGTACCCATTCTACCCCAACCCATTTCATCCTCACCTAAACCTCTTTTAGGAGAAGTAACGTACGGAGCATAAGAAGATTCTATACCTTTTAAAAACTTTATCGTGTTAGTTAAATTCTGAGTCTGCTTAGCAGTCATTTCCTCAGGTCTAAACTTATTTATCTTTTCTAGTTCTTCTCTTAAAGTAGATACTTTGTCTACTACATTACCAAAATCCCAAGCATCAATAAACTCTACGCCTACCCGCTCAAGTTTATCAGCATTAAGAAGTATTTCTACCATCTCATCATTCTGATCACTGAGAACATCAAAAACCTTCTTTATTTTAGTAATAGGAGCTGTTAGCTTCCCGCCCTCTAAAATATCAGAAGTAAGCATTTTAAAAGTTTGCTGTAACTGAGGATCTTCTCCCAAACCACCCTGGGATTTTTTCATTAGATCTTCTTTAGAAACGTAAACACCTGCCCCTTGAGCAAGGTCAGGTTCAATATAACCTCCCTTATCTCTATAAATATCCGTGGCTTTGCCTAAAGTTTTATCCCTAACAAAAGTCTGCATCTGTTTTACAGACATAGCTAATTTACCATAAGCTTTATTTCTCTCAACTATATTACCTGATTTTTCAGCCTCATCTAAAGCTTTCTTGGCTTCATCAGCTTGCGACATAAGAAAATCAGCCTCAGCCATTTTATATAACTTCATGGCTTTCATTACTTGGGCTCCTGACATTACATTGCCAGTATCATCTCCCTCAGTTTTGAGCTTTCTTCCCATCTCTATAAAGTCTTGCCATTTAGGACCCTTCTCTCTAGCTTCAGATATCATCTTTGTTATATCATCAGGCATAGTCCTAGCGCCAAGATCGTAATCTAATAGGTTAGCAGTTTGTTGGTACTGTTTACTTGATTCATGAAACATCTTCAAATTTTCATAAACAGATTCCAAACCTCTACCTTCTGCTATTGGTTTGGGTTTAACGTACTGACCATAACCGCCTCTAGATTTAGGACTCAATGGTTCTTTGGCACTACTGTATATACCGCCTGGGTCTGCATCACCTATACCTGCATCACCTCTAGCTTCTTTTATAGCAGCCATCTTCCTATTAAAAATCGCTGCGGAATCATCAGCACCTCCAGATCCTTTGCCTGTGTACTCACCACCAAAAACAAGAACCAAGCCTTCTTCTATACTTTTTATATGTACAGGAACAATACCACCTTCCCATAAGAAATCACCACCTCCTGGAGCACCTGCACCAGGTATACGAGCACCGCCTTTAGGGGATATAGGACCTTTAGAAGTAGATCTAGCTGCCTCTGTCCCACCAAAAATTCCTCTATCTATTTGCTTAGTGGCAGGTTTATGTATTATATCTTTTGGAAACATTGCCTGATAAACACCAGCCTCTGTCACCCTATATTGCAAAACTTCCCATATTTTGTCTATTCTCTCTAAAGCTCTTGCTTTCTCAATATATGATTGTATAAACTCTTCTGTTGTTTTATCATATTGTTCTGCAGTCATTCCACTTGTCTCTACGTCACCAAAAGCACGCTCGGCTGCTGACAAAGCCTGTTCTGTAGCTTTTTGTTCTGTTTGATACATTTCTTGTATACTCATGGAAGGTAAACCTACCATGTCTTCCCATACTTGAATCTGTTTATTCATAGACTTAAGCTGTTTAGTTGTGCTTGATTTATCTAAACCAGGAACAACATTAGACATACTTTCTACACCTTTAGTATAAAGAGCTTCAAACTCTTCTTGCTGCCTTTCTACATTAGCCATGGTACTACGTACCATTTCACCATAACCACCAGCCTGTCTGCCACCTTCTCTTGGTCTAGCAGTTTGAAAAGCCTCTTCTAACTGCCTGGCTACAGCTTTAGCCCTATCGAATTTTTCACTCCGCCCTGTATACTCCTCGCCTCTTCTCTCTCTAGTCTCTTTAACAGATTTAGGAGTTGCTGCAAAAGTCCTTAAAGGATAAAAAGGCTGCTGTGGTTTAACTATGAGATTACTTATATTTATACCCTCAGCAGTCTTCATGGCTTTAAGTACTTGGGCACTAGCATACTCTTCTTCTGAACCAAAACCTCTTAACTTGCCTGCGCGTCTACTAGGTTCCATACCAGATAAACTAGCCATAATACCATTCTTAGCTTCTTCTTGGATTATACGCTGTAATTCGCGCATTACCCCTTTGAACCCTATAGTCTCTACTACCTGCTCTTGTAATTCACCTCTACCCATTTTACCTAAACCAAAAGTTGATTCACCTCTAGCCTGGTAAAGAGATTTAAGTTCTCCTCTAATTTCTGGAGTAGTCATTTCGCCAAGTCTGGTTTTAATAGCTTTAGCATTAGCTTTATATAGATCTTCTAGTTCACCAAAATCACCTGTGCCTTCTACACCTGCCACTACACCTATGTTTTTAAACAACTGCTCTAAATCCTTCTCTTGTCTACCTAAAGCTTTAAGTATATCCTGAGCAATAGGAGCTGCTCCTGCATGCTTGACATCAATACCCTTCTGTTGGGCAAACCGTTGCATTTCATTTAATATAACTGACATTTCAGAAGCCGGACCCTCAGGACCAAACAGCTTCAACCCCTCTGGCCAGCGCTGCTTGAACTCAGGAGTAGCATATTTATAGTCTTGTCCTGATTGACCTATTAATCCTCCAGATCCAAAACCAGTATGGGTCTCAGCAACACGCATTAATCGCATTATGGCTTCAACATCTTGACCTGTATGTATTTTATACAGCTGAGCTTCTATGGCATCTTCGTATTTAGATTCAAACAATCCTTTACGTACACCTTCGACAGCTACTTTCCTAGTAGAGGCGTCTTTAATAGCATTTAACATACTATCTGATGTTGTATTACCTGCTTCTATAGACATCTTTACATCTTCAATAGCTTTGGCCATAGCGTCAGAAGAAACATCTGTAGTCTCTAAAACTTTCTCTAGGGCTGTAAATGGTTTAGATGCTCCTTCTCCAAATTTAGCTACATCAGATACTTCTGCTCTCTCTGCTATTCCAGGTAATCCAGATAAAATATCTAATTGTTGGGCAGGTTTTAAATATTCTAACTTCTGTGTGAGAAACGGTTTCCTTAAAAACTCTTGACCTTTTTCAGGAGTAAACCCTTTCTTCTCAAAAGCTGCCGACATTTCAGCTAAAATAAATTCTCCGGTAGGAGGTTGGACAGCCCCATAGGTAAATTGGTCCCTTAAAACTGACGCAGTTGTTTTTGCACTGGTGCCTAACTCATGCATCTGTTTCTGGAAGTGTTCTTTAATTTCTCTCCTTGCTTCTAGTAATGAAGCGGAGTGTATATCTAAAGTATCACCATCAAAATCTAATTTCATTTGGTGGGCTATATATTTCGGTATGACATCAGAAATAGCTTTATCTAATTCATTTATTAACTTTGTAAGCTTTTCAAATTTATTTTCGAGGTCAGGAGTCATTCCTCCTGGAGTAAGCATTAGTTTTTCTCTTTGTCCAAAAGCTCCTTCTCTTACACTCTTTAAAACATTTATCTGCTTTTCAAAACCAGGAACATCCATTTCTGGAACACCTGGAGCAGCAATGACATGTTCTGCTAAGTTATACTTCGCTTCTTTAGGCTTCCTTAAAAGCTTAGCTTTATATGGCTGTACAGAAGAAGTACCAGTAAAAGGAAATCTCACAGCTTCTACATAAGGCACTAACTCTTTTTCTATATAGTCCCTATACTCACCCATTGAAGCTTCAATGTTTGCTACTAAGCTAGCAGCATCTTCAGGTCTACCACCAGATGCCATCTGCCTGCCAGTAGATCTTACAGATTTTACTTGTTCCCTCATAGCCCACTCAAGTTTCTCAATATACTCAAGCATATCATACAAGCTACTCTCTTTGGCTTTTTGTGGGTCTGCTACAATATCAGGAATGCCACTTTCATCCTCTAAAACTTTATATTTCTTAGCGAACGTTACAGCTATTTTTTCGGCATATCCTTTAGGTATACCTACCTCGTGCTGTTTTAAAACAGGCAAACCTCTCTTAAGTTGCTCAGTAACTTTATCTCTATGTTCCCTATGTATCTCACCTATCTTCTCAATGACGTCATTTAGTTGTCCGACGTCTACTATATCTGCGAACTGTGTACCTATACCTTTAAGAGCAGAACTAAAGTTCTCTAACTCTTCTCTTTTATCGACAACAGCAGTAATAGCTTTACCCATTACTCCTTCGATTCTTCTTGAAAATACAGTGGCGCCTATAGAACCAGTCTTTCCTAAAACAGATTGGGCTAGTGTATCATAGTAAGCAAGCTTAGCATTCTCTAGCTGGTTTAAAGCCTGGTCTAACATTTTTTCTTGTAATCCAGGATCTACTGTAATAGCTAACTTTGCTTTTTCTACTTTACTAAGTTGATCGAATATGGTTTTAGCAGAAAGCTTCTGTTTCTTCTCTGGAGTTAAAGCCTCTCCACGTTGCTGAGGACTAGGTCCAATAAGCATCTCGGAAATATCAGAAAGTACAAACGCCGCTCGTTTTTGCTGACCAGCAACATCAGTTTCAGCAGGAACACCTTCTCTCTTTACTTTAGACATTAGTCTTTTTTCTATATACTCAAGAGGACTAATACCACCATAAACATCTGCCAAAACATATTTTTCTCCGGTATCTTCCGCGTAAAAATCCTCAAACTGTTTTATTGTGTTTAATAGCGCGTTAGACAAAGCCTCTGCTTCTGCTACACCTTTCTTAGTGGCTTGTTCTGGAGGAGTCTGCATAACCTGTTTTAAACTATTCATTAATTTTGCAGGTAACTGTCCTATATCGGCGTCAGAAAAAGCCTCTGACATTTTACCAGGCTCTTTTAATGAAGCAGCTTTCTTAGCAGCATTAATTAGTATTTGAATTCTTCTAGCTACACCTTTAGGACCATACTCACCAGCAATTAAAGGCTCTGGATAAGTACCTCTAGCCAAAGCTCCTGGAACGTAAAGATCTTCCCAGTCTTTACCTAACCTGGTTTCTTCTTTGGTAGGTTTAGTTTTAGGTATTTTTACTTTAAATGGCGCGGGAAATTTCTTGACATCCAAAGCCGTGCCTACGAAAGAACGCTCAGGAGTAATCTCTTTACCGGTAAGTTTGTCTATTTCTGAGGGTTTAAAGGAGCCTGTGTGTAAATCAAAAGATCTTATGTCCTCTAATTTTACTTCTTTTAAAGCTTCCGTAATAGCAGCTCTTCTTAACTCCTCGTTCTCGCCCATACCTATCATGAACGCTTTTATATATTCCCAATGTTCCTGAGAGCTGTCTGATACAGACATCTTGATTTCATCTATTAATTTAGATTCTTCACCAAATATGTGAGCATAAGCAGAATAGGCAGGCAAGTTTAACTTTATACCTTTCTTTCCTTCCCTTATTTGCTGTTTAGACCATTCTGCGTATGCATGAGGTTCTTCTATAATCTGTAGGAATTTTTCTCCTACGAGGCTTCTTCTCTTTTCTCCGAACTCATCTATTATATCTACATAAAATTGTGAATCGGCTTCTAAAGAAGCGCCACGGGTAGCCTGATCTACTGCTTTTCTTATATCTTCTTCGCTTGCATCTTCTTTTACATATTTTTCTTCTAAACTTTTCTGTATAGATTCTTTTGATATATCTTTAAAACCAGTTCCTTCCCATTTACCTGCTTTTTTAAATCCCAAAGCCTCGGAAAGGTTTGCTAATTCACCCCTTTTTCCAGACGTACCTAATAGTTTCTCATAAGACTTCTTTCCTAATTCAGTCTTTACAGTAGTCTGTCCTCCTGCACCTGTACCAGCTATATTACTAACTACAGATTCAAGTACCTCTGGCTGTAATCCTCTACCACCAATACCAGCTGCCCTTATTCTAATGTCTATAGGTTTTTCTTTATATAACTCCCCTTCCATATTTTTAGTATATGTATCTTTTAGAGCATTTATACCTTTTATATCACTTATTAGATCCTCACTAAATAACTCTTTGTATACTTTAGCAAATTTATCAAATAAAATCTTTTGTTCTCTTGCTTCGTATTGTACTTCTTTTTCTGGTATGATACCTTCAGCACTAAACTGCTTAAACATATCCACCATAAATTTATTTCCAGAGGTAACTAAACTCTTCTTAAGCGTCTCTAATCCCTTTACTTCTTTACCGCTTCCTTTGGCGCCCTCGTCAACAATTTTCTTTATCTGGTCATCTATCATTTCACCTGCTATTTCGCCCATACTTTTAGGCATAACAGCAACACCAAGACCAGCTTTTTCTCTTTCTTCTGGAGTCAATATCTTAATTTTTGCTTCTCCATAAGATTTTAGTATATCTTGTATATTACCAGCACCTGAAGGAGCCGCTCCGGGAGCCATTACTCCTACACCCTTCATACCGTATCTAGTAGTAAATTTACGTCCAAAATGACTAAGGAATACTTCAGCTATTTTTGCTTGTTGAACTTCAACAGGTTCACTTCTAACTATAGATATTACCTTCTTAACTTCATCTACAAGAGCCTTATCTGCTCTACCTTTATATCTTTGTGGTATACCTAAAACATTTTGAAATACATTGGATATCTCTCCTACAGCCGTTTGAAGTGACTTAGAATCTTTCAATAAACCTTCTCTAATACCCTCAATAGCTGCTCTTTCCTCTGGAACCACTGATTCGCCTAGTGTAACACGCCCAGCAGCACTCGGCTGAACTAAAGTCCTAACTGCCGTAGTCAGAGCATCTGCTAATTTACCAGATATTAAAACCTGATCCTCGAAAGTACCAGCTGTCTGCCTTAACTCAGCTAAAACATTAAAACCGTAACCTTTTGTACCGTATCTTCCTCCGGCTAAAACTTCTTTCTCTCTTCCGGTCCTCAAAGAAGGAAATTCTGTACCTCTACCACCCATAGGAGTACCAGAAAGCTTACCAATCTCTTTAGACGAAGAAGCCATTGCGTTTGTAACACTAGAAATATTCCTACCCCAATGTTGAAACTCTTCTGCGAATGGTGCGAAAGACCTAAGATTATCACTGTACATTTTTACAGATACACCGCCCAACACCTGTAAATGGTCTATGCCCTCTTTAAAATTATCTGCAGCATTATCTACACCTGCACCTAACGTGCCTTTTCTGTAATCAATGAAAGTCCCTGCTTGAGCATCTGGTATACCTAACGTAGACAAAGCCTGCATACCAGCAGGCAAACCTATCTGCTTAGCCCTTTCTCCAGCTATGCCTTCAGGAAGTTTTTTTAGCTCTTTAACTTCATTTATCAGTTCATTAAATCTTACATTTAAATCTTTTATAACGGTTTTTTGAAATTGAGGATCAAAAGTCTTTTCTTCAGCATATACAGGACTTGTCCTAGTAATAACATTTACAACAGCTTCTTGATGCATGCCTCTTCTAGGTCTGGAAGGATCAACTAAAGGCATAAGCTGTTCAAGCTGATGTATAGCTCTTTCATAGGTTCTTATAGGTTTAGTCCAACCAGGAGCTTCCGCAACACCTTTTATTGGTTTCTCCAATATTTTTTTATACACATCATATATATTTTCAAACTTTACATTATCTAAAGACTTAGCAAAGTCATAAGCAGAAACCCCGGCTTTTTGCATTTTATCTATGAACTGTCCTGCAGCAAAATCTTCTGCTTTTAAGTTATTCACAGCATCATTTATTTTAGAACTAAATTCTTCTATATTACCTAATCCTGCAGATTTTCTTTCTATGCCCTTCATTACACCAGCTTTTTTATACTGCTCTGTAATAAAACCTACCTGCTCTTCACCAACAGCCGCTAAAGCAGTCATCATTGTTTTTGACAATTCAGAAAAATTTTCTAACTCTACTCTACTTTTAGGTCTAGTTTTTGTAACAGTTCTAATACTTTTAGCTGTGCCAGCAAGAAACTCAGTAGGCATACCGGCTTCAGGAGCACTTAGCCTATCATACATTTCCTCATAGCCAGTTTTAAAAGTAGCAAATTTAGATAAACCTCTTTTACTTCCAGATAATGTCCTCAGTGAAGCTCCACCAGATGCTCCTAATTTCGCAGCTGGTAAAGCTATATTTCTTAATAAAGCTGGGTCACCTGCAACGTCTTGGAGCATTTCTCTTTTAACCATAGTTTCCGCAAACGTTTTCTTAAATACCTCTATCAACTCACTTTCGTTGTCAAATCTAGCACTTATAGCAGAAATTAATTTTTCTCCTGCTTCTGTACCTTTATGGGTCTTTTTAATTTTTTTCAGTCTATCAACGGTACTTTTATCTAACGCAAAACTACCCACATCCTCCATAGGAGTCTTAGCTAACCATTCTCCTATTTTCTCTGCATGCACACCTTTAGGAGTAAAAGCTGCTTTCTCCGAAGTCCTGCGTTTTATATAAGTTTCTACTATCTGTTTAGGAGAAGACGCAGAAAGCTCTGCTGGAGACATAACATCTACACCAGCCATAGTACTTTGTTTAGTAATGGCAGCTACCATTTTACCTATGTTAGCTATCTGAAACTTCCACTGTGACGATTCTTTTAGATTTGTTCCGGCTGCCTGAACAAAATAATCTGCTTTTTTAGCACCTTTCTCTCTTACTATTTCCCACCCTTTAGCACTCTCAGTAAGTGCTTTTTCCATCTCTTTTACCATGTAATTCTGTAAATCATCTAAAGACTTCTGCAACTCTGACACATTTTTAGATATGTTTTCTCGCACTCCTTTACCATAAGCAAGACCTGCAGTCGGGTAGTTGACTCCGGCTTGTGAAGGTTCAATTAGTTTTTCTTCGAAGGGAGCAAACATCCTAGGAGCACGTATATCTGGGGAAGCTTTCCTAGGTTGGCGTGGAGGTTCCTGTACAGTTGATCTAGGATCTCTGGGTGGACGTCCACCACCAGCAGCAGCCGGAGCTGGGGCTGCACTTACAGGCAATGGTCTTTCTATTGTTCCAGAAGATAGCATTTTGGTTAAATCTTTAAATATATCTTGGATAATTTTAAGTTGTTCTTTTACATTATCTTTATTAGAAGTAGTGAGAGTTTTAGCCGTGGAGGATAAACCCTCTATCATAACTTTCTGTCCCTGTAAAGATTTTAAAGTATCTAACCCTTTACCTGGCTCTCCCATAACAGCAGGAGTTTTACTTATATCAGCTATACGACCTTCTATACCTTTAAGTAGTTTGTTCGCTTCTTTTTCAAAATTAAACTTAACATCTATAGATATACTATCTTTGCTTAATTTATCTTTTACTTCCTCTACTTTTTTTTCTGCCTCAGAAGTATCAGCAGTTATATCTAACTCTATCTTAGGAAGATCAAGACGTTTTAAAGAAGATGAAAGTCTATCCAAAGCTTGTTTAGGAGGACTTAGCTTTTCATGAAATGCAGCAGCCACATCCGCAAGGGCAATCTCTAAAAAATTTAACTGTAGAGAAAACTTCTTTAGACCTTTACTATCAAGATCATTAACAAGTTCTTTCATTTTCATTATAGAATCTAAGGCGCCTTCTGCACCTTCTAGTTTTAAGTTTTTTGGTCCGCCAATTGTGGCAAAAGCACTCTTAAATTTTTCTACCTTGGCTTCTAACTTTTTTAATTTAGCATCAACTTTCTTATCGTCAATTACTACCTCTGCTTCTATAGTAGTACCTTGTTCTAACTGCTTTAATTTCTTCTTGGCGTCTTTATCATCTACTTTAACTTTAGTTACAGTAGTAGTCTTAACTAAAACCTTACTTAAAGCAGTAAAAGATTTGTCAGCCGCATCTAATGCAGCCATTGACTTAGCATCTAGCCCTGCGACAGTTTTTACCTCTTTAAAGGCATCTTTGATCTCTCTAACTCCAGATTTAAATTCCTTTTTGAAATCCTCTACGCCTTCTACTTTTGAAGCTACAGCTTCTAAGGCTCTAGTTATTTTATCAAATTTAGGATCAGCAGGAAGCCTGCTTGCTATATTACTAGTGACAGTCTTAACAGCGCTTACTGGATCTTTTTTAGAAGCAGCTAGTACCGTCTTTAGTTTAGTATCTATAGCTTTACTGTAAGAAGTAAGTTCTTTCTTTAACTCTTTAGTTTCATCACCCATACTCTTAATGGAAGATAATAACCCGCTAGTAGCAGCAGCCATATTTTTTAGTTCTTTAGCTAATGTGCTTATGTTACTAGATAAAGCAGCTACTTCTTTAGTCTCAACACCACCTTTACGTAAACTCTGTATGTTCTTAGTAAGCTCACCTACAGCCTTCCAGCCTTCTTTACTACTCTTAATTAGATCACTTGCTCCTTTGGCTGCATCACCAGTACTTTGTGGTATAGCTTTCATAACAGCGCTAGATACAGCACGAGAAAGTTTATCTATGCCTTGAGCATCTAATTGTACACCTGTTTTTTTACCGATTATTTTGGAAAGTTCTTTTGCTCCTGCTTTAGATCCTTCTTCTACACTTTTCTCAATCCCCTTTAAAAGTTTATCTGTTTTGGGATCACCTGTTTTCTGTATAGCTCCTCTAGGAGTAGCTCCTAATTTCTTAATTAACGGTGTTAAAGCTTCCGCTACCGCAAGCTTCATTGCGTCTTTAAACTGTTTAGCAGTAAGACCTTCAGGACGTTTTTGTCCCTTAAACTGTTTATCAAAAACCTTTTCAACAGTAGTAGTTAGAGCTTTAGTTTGCTCCTGTATTAATTTTTTTTGATCTTTAGTGGAATCTTCCAGAACCTTGGCAGTTTTTTCTAAACGCTTAAAACTGGCAGGCATAACGGTAGGAGTGGCTGTACCACCACGAGACGTCCTAGTGGATGAGCCACCTGTAGTCTTATCCTGAATCTCTATGATTTTTTTATCTGCCAAGATTGGCACCTCCGTATATTATAAATATACAAAATCAAGAATCATAAATCACCTTAACCTAACTCTAGCCTATCTGCTCCTGTGCACAGCCCTTTTCTTTAAATCAACTCTATCTTTGACTCTTTGTGCTTCTCTTGGTTTATCATATTTCATATCTTCATACATATCGTTGGACTTGGTAATTATAACTTCTTCTTTATCGAAAGCTGAAAGTTTACCATGCGTTTGTTTTTGTCTTCTTGAAGCGTCCTCTCTTTGCCTTTCCTCGTAGTAAGACTTCATGTAAGAATCTAACGCATCGTCGTCTTCGATTACCAAATCGGATGGTCTGTCATCAGGCATCATATCATAAACATTCTGATAAAAATTAGACCAGTATACCAAATTCAATTGATCATTAGTGTAGTCAGAAGTAGGAACACTGAATAAAGAATCTCCTGTTTTACAGGCAGAAACATACCTAATTCGCCATAAACTACTTCTAGATATATACCTTATTATTTCATTACTTATGCCATTGTAAAATCTCAAAAAAGTTAGTAACACTTCGTTTTTAAACATTAAATTAGTTTCTGAGAGTACATCCTCATAGGCATTCCAAATTAAATTTCCATCGTCGTAATAAGAACATTTGGAACAGATGTATAGAACTTTATCATCAGCAGCTTTGTTTTCTGCGGACAATAACAACATTGAGGATTTTTTGTGTCTTAATTCAAGTATCTCTTTCTCAAGTTTAGCGATAATACCTTTTACTCTTTCAGGCTTACCTTTTACTCTTATTACTTTCGACAACAAAACCTCTTGTGCTTCTAGCTGGTCTTTCAATCTATTAAGTTGAGCTTCGTCTTCCTCAGTAAACAGACCTTTTTCAAGTATAAGCTTTTCTAGATCCTTTAAAGAAAGCATTCCATTAGCTAAAGCATCTTTTAAAGTTTTATCATATACAATATTAGAATCTAGCTGAATATCTAAATCGGGTTGTCGAAACCCAATTAATTTGTCATCTATATATGTTTTATATTTGCCGCCAAAAATTCTATATAGATAGCGCTCTACTTCCTCACCAGTTAAACTCATTTATATTCCTTTTGTGATGTGGGTATAAATACCCACATCTATAATCTATTTGGTAGTTTTCTTTTTTGCAGTAGTTCTCTTCTTTCTAGGAGCTTTTTCTTTTTCATCAGCGTCAGCAAGTCTTTCTTCTGCTAATGCTTTAGCGGCTTTCAAAGCTTCCTCTGCACGATTTGTAAGTTCGGCTTCAACTTCACGCATAGTTACAGCTTCTGGAGTCTGCTCTAAAAAATCAGAAGTCAGTCCCTGCAGATAAAGCATTACTTCAAATCTAGCTTTCAAAGCAAGCGATTGACTTTTTTCTTCCAGAAATGTTTCATAAGAAGACCAAACCTTACTACCGTCTTCACTTGTTATCATACAACTAGTAAGGTGTTCTAACCTAGCATCATCAGCAATCTGTTCGCATGTGTTAGCCATAGGACCATTGAGTCTCTGATTCCACTGAAACAGATCTTCTCTGGCGTTTGCAACATCTATAGCGGAATTTCTTTTTTCCTCTATGTTGGTAGCACCATCTAAAGCAACGATCTTTTCATTAAGAACGCTGGTTAACTCCGACGCTCTTTGCTCAAACTCAGGACCTATTATACCGCGCCTTTTTAAAATCTCCATCATTTCAGCGGCGGTGGTTATACCTTCCAAAAGACATTTAGTATATAATTTACTATAATTCCAATCCGCATCCCTTATATTACCTGCATCTGGAGCAACTATATAGTAGTTAGTAGTGTCATCAGGACCTAAGAAACTCCTTCTGTCTGCTTCAGATACCTCTTCTTTTTCTTCCGTGTTAATTTTATCTTCCACCATAATATTATCTCCTTCACCTTTATTTACTTTGTTGCTGAATTTCTATAATGTCTTCACCAACAGCCGTATATTCCACATCGTAATGTTCTAATTTATCCTTAATAGTCCTTATACAATTATTACCGACCCTCAATATCTTAGACCTTAAAACTTTAAAAGTATCAGAGGTCGGCACAGCAACCTGAGCGTAATCTAAAACGCTCTCGAACAATTTTGTTATTTCTGCTTCTACCGTTCTTTTCAGCTTTTCCCTGCTTTTATTAGTGACCATATCATCAGCCATATCCTATAACCCTCCTTAATTCGTAAGTCTATGGGGCGGGATTAACCCGCCCCATACCTTCAAGCATTTTATTAAGCATTACGCCTAATTTTAAAGTCAGTAGTGATAACATCAATAGTAATATCACCCTTTACAACATACATATCATTAGTAGACCTAAAACCGAATGTCTGAGTAGCGTTAGCACCCATATCCAAAGTCATACCTTCATCCGTTATCTTAAGATGCTCAACTACAATAGTCTTAAGAGCATGCTCAGTGTCACCAGCAGAAGCATAAGTACCAAGGGTACCATCCAGCAACCAATTCTGACCTATAAGATCAGATCCAGTCATAACTGTCCTATTATCGGCAGTTCCGCCAGCTTCCTCATCAGTCTGAGCATAGATCTTAACAACAAGCTTAAGATCCTCAGAAGTCATAAGGTCTGCAAGATCAATATCATCCATAGTCATATCTTCGTACGCAGTCAGCCTATCCGCAACTTTAGACCAATTCTCAAGGTCACCAGCTGTAGAGTCTACCGTAACTGTAATAGGTATCGGCAGTGTAAGCGGACGATCGTACGGAGCCAAATGACCAAGCTCACTAAGAGGCTCACGTGTAAGATCAGCAGTAACAGTAACACCAGTTAAACGCCAAGAGATATCAAAGTCACTAGCAGTCGGTGAAACAATATATGCTTCAACCTGACCCTGTCTAATAGCACCAATAGAATCCGGACGATCAGCACTAGAAAGAGCTACAAAGTAGTTATCTTCAACGCCAACTCCATAAGCGTCCGCTGAGTATATCGCCTCCAAAGTATCACCGGCTGCAAGAGCAGGTGATATCGCGGCTGGAAAATAAAGCCTATGTTGTGATCCAGTATCATGATACACAAAAGTATCTTGAGCTTGGGCAACACCAGTTACAACTGCAATGTTAGTAGCAGTCTCTTCGGTAGCGTCCTTAACTGTTATAGCGGGAACGCCGTTATCATCTTTCCTCAAAAAACCAAGTCCAGAAGACAATATCGCTACATCATCAGAAGCTCCAAGATCCATATCTACATAGGTATTACTGATATCAGTACCATCCAGTGTCCATGAATCCCAGTTAACAAATTTTCCATCATTCAACAGCCACATTTTGTTGTCAGTCTCAGCGCCATAGTTCTCTGTGGCATTGGCGCCAGTTGTATAGCTAAACTCAAGACTATTAATATAAACTTCATCCAAAAACAAGGACTGATCTATATCATTAGCAAGAGTACCCAAAGCACACTCGTCCTGGACCGGAGCCCAGAGAGATACGCCAGGTAAATTACCACATGTGATAGCAAAGTCAGCCAGAGACACACCATGAATATAGGTGCTGGTCTCGACAAGCTGTGTACCACTAACCACTACCAAATTAGCATTTGAGTTAGTAGCTGTAGCATCCATAGCGATCTTCTCAGGTGCAATCTGAGCAAGAACAGCAAGAGTACGCACATCACCGAAATCATTGGTATTCAGCGTAACCGCAACAGCGGGAACGTCATCAACAACGTCAATAATATCGAGATGCCCTAATTCGAAAATATCTTCAGAAGTAAATGTAGTAGTCGTACCCAGAGACTGGACACGATAAAGCACTTCGCCATTTACCCACACACTCTGCGATGCGTAAATTATTCTGTTTCGAGCCATAACTTATTATTCCTCCTATTTCCTTTTTAAAAATCTTTATACTTTATTACAGGTTGGTATAAAAAATCACTTTCCTTGTTGATGTTATTAAACTGAGGCTAGCTTAACTACATCAAACCCTTTCCTATTCATTAATTCTCTCTCTATATATAATATGGTTACTTTATTCTATCTATTATATTAGAGGTTAGTTTATTAATCTCAATATGTTGCTTGTGAACCGTCTGTAAAAGACACTAAATCAAAACTAACTTTTGCTCTGTAAGCATTTAAATCACTCAACATTATTTCATCTCTGTTTCTAGTCATAAGTACCGGTATACTGACATGTCTAGATACTACATTATCGAAACGTAAATTAGAAACACCTTCTACCCGATCTCTACTAAATAAGGTCTCGGATTTATTCATATTATCACGTCTACCGTACCACGTACCATCATAATCCAAAACGGTTCCTTCAGGAAAATTATAAAGTGGTGTACTTTTTAAGTATAAAGCGTCATATATTAATTCAGTTAAATCGTTTCTTTCAGCTGTGGATGAAGCAAAAATATGAATATCTACTTTCCTGCCAACCTTCTCTCCTCCGCCAAGCTGGTATCCTGATTTATCAGTACCCATCATGTCTATAACAATAACAGGAGGATCGGCTGCTTCTATGGCTGCCCACTCATCAACAACACTCACATAGTTCCAATAGTAACTGACATATGTAGGAGTTACAGTACCTGAGGTAATAACTCTACCATCTAAATAGTCTATTATGTATTCTTGATCACTTATACCACTACCTAAAGTATCATAAACAGTAACTCTACGTGATTGTTCAGGACTACCGGAAGATGTTGCAGTATTACACACTGTATATTCTACATCATCATCAAAATAAAGCCATCCTCTTCCTCGTTCAGTAGGAGAAGGTAACATATTAGTCAGGGCTTCATAGACATAACTCTCGCCCTCACAAGACATTTCGGCCATATAACTAAGAGGAATATAATCTTCCTGCTCAATATATTTAACTAATACTATATCTTTAAGATAATAATATAAACTAAGATCTTCTTTTCGTAATTTACTCATTTCAGTCATTATCTATATGTCCTCTCTAGTTCATAAGTTGCCATGTCTGTTGCTTCCTCTATCCATTTATCTATGTTATCCTCATAGTACATATCAGCACTTTCAAATATATCTATACCATTAGTATTCGAAAAAGCGTAAATAGGTAATCCCTTTTTCAAATTTAATTCTGATTCCATCCTTCTTTTCAGAGGATCAGTAAATTTTATTAAATAAACCCTATCGTCTCTCCTAACTTTTTCATCCAGCGGTATTCTAGATCCTATTTTTAGTCCTGCTTGTTTAAATTGTTTTGCTGTTGCTGTAACATATCTACCAGCCACACCTTCAAAAATAAGCTTTAAAACAGGCAACTCCTTAAAATCTAAATTAGTAATGCTCGGTACTTTAAATTCAATCTGTGTAGCACTACCTTCAATTATATTAATCCAAAAATCATCTGTAAGACCCTCTAATAAATCTCTAAATTTATCCTCATAGAACTCAGGTCTAGATTGACTATCTCTATTAGTGTCTACACCATTTAACATCAAATCATAATCCATCATTATTATATCTATAATAGCTGATTTTTCTCCTTCTAATATAAGCACTAAATGTTTTTCTACTAAAGGTCTTAATTTTGCAGCAACTTTTTTAGTGTTCATTACGTATAATCCTTAATAATTTCATCAGTATCAATCTTGGGTTTTTCTGTAGTAAAGGCAGAAACTAATAAAATAGACTGATTTCCCAATCCTCTCAAAATAGGTGGTCTAGAAATCTTACATTCAACACCATCTATGTATAATTTACTGCAATTCTTAAACACATCATGATACTTTGGATGAGCCTTAAGTTGTACAACAGTGGAACCTTCTGTTCCAGCAGGAGTGTAAATCATAGTATTTCCAGTACCTCGCTGATTCGGGTCCCAGACAACAAGACAATCAACCCACACCTTTCTCTGTGTTTCCAGGTAACCTCTACCATTACAAATCGGACAACGACCAAACTTGAAATACTTGTAGTTTATGGGGTCGTTCTTAGCTAAAGCTTCAGCAGCAGTCCATTTACACTTACCAGTAGAAGTAGCCGTCATCTTGTCGTAATAACAATTAGGGCATTCTGACTTTATAGGCTGCTTATAAACTTGAACTTTACGGCTAAATTTCTTTATTACGTCCCGTATAGTATCTCTATAGCGTCTTTTTGTTTTTTTTCCTATTCTAGCCATATAACCAGAAGCCTCCTTTACTTATCTTTACATAGGTTAAATAATGTATAACACTCAGTACATTGATATTTAAGTACTCCAACAGTCTGTACTCCTATCCACTCTAGTTTTCCTGAACATAATCCACATTCTTTATCCGTAATCAAAAACTTTCTTGTTTTTTCACTCCAATATTTCATCCTGGATTGAGGATCTTTAACTTCTCTTTTTTTTCCTGCTGCCCAATCTAATAAATCAGTCATTAGTCTACCCTCACTCCTCCAATATACATCCTTAATTGTTTAACAAGCTCTTCTAATCTTCTTCGTAATTTATCAAGTAACTCATCAAATAATTCAAATCCTGGGCTGGGATCATAACGAGACCCTTCATCATTTACATTAGCTCCATCTTCTATAGAATTTTCAAACCCTTCCTGCATTAAAAGATCTATAGAAGTCTGTAACATAAAAGCTTCTGTGGTAACTGTGTCCTCAGTTAGTCCTACAGGAATAAAAACAGAGTCGTAAGCATCCATTATCTGTCTATCGCTGTGCCTAAAAGAATAGTACCATATATCAACTCCTTGCTCAACGCATCCTGACATAGTAGTAACAGATATATCTTCACTAAATCTTAAATATAGATAACCATTTACTGTAGGATCAGTACTGTCATTCATTGGAACACCGGCCATAGTTACAGATACCGGCCACCCTTTGGTGTCTAACTCATATGTCTTGTTATCAGAATGTATAGAAGAAGCTGCTTCTTCACCGTATTCTCTTCTAAGACCTAACGGATCGCCTATTAATACTCGTAGTTTATCTATAATATCCTGATCTGAACTACCATAAGCAATTTCAGGTGGAAACAGTGGGTTGTAAAATAAGTCACCTGCTTCGCCTAATACTGGATCTGACCACGCACTGTACGCGGTAGTAGTAGTATTATAATATCTAGACCTATACCAATTAGATGCAGTACCAACAGGGTCCCATAAATTATAGTTGGTAGTACCTGCAAACAAAGGAATGGGATGACCACTAACACCAGATAACGTAGTGTAGTTTGTACCATCAGCAGGTAACTCCTGGTTAGCTCTTTGTACCTCTATAATATTATATATTTGTACTACAGTATTTATATTATCCACCGTGAATGCTAAACTAATAGCCATTATAACTTCCTCCCTTTAAATGCCTTCATAGACTGAGATATCTTTAATCTGGTTTCTTCGGAACGTTTCTTACCAGTCATTGATTGTGCTATTTTCATTTTAGTCTGTAAAGATTGTTTTCTACCTTTGTTTGTCTGTGATAATTTAGTTCTAGTATCATCACTAACTTTTTTATTTTTGTTGGCCACCGAAAGTTTCTCTTTAGTTGATCTACTAACAATCTTACCAAACATTAGATTATAGCCGTTACTATCTTCAAAATCTATAAAAGACCTAAACTTTTTTATATAATGAGTCTCTTTTTCATCTAACCCTTCTTGTGTCTCAGCGTAGTCTATTACTTCCCACTCAAAATTTTCTTTGCCGTATTTTTTAATGGCATTATGAAAATAATCTTTTTTGTGTCCAGCAGTTCTCTCATGCTCCATTTTTCTTGTCCTTAAAGTATAAATAGTCTGACCTATATAAACCATATTATTAGTTTTATTTATAGCCTTATAAATCAACCCATGATGACCAAAACATCTAGGTCTTTGTTTCTTAGGTTGTTTTTCAGGTCTTGATCTTCTAGCCATAATTCTCCTTTAATTTAAAAGTACCTAGGTCTAGGAAATGGCACTAAACCAGCATCATCGCTTTGAATCGATGGGCTTCCAGGTTCTACACTAGACTTCATACTAGGTGTCAACTCATCACCAAACATACTTATCTGTCCCTGTTCATCCGAAAACATATCGGGTTCACATATAGCAACTGCTACTACATCTCCTGTTCCAGAAGCACAGACCTCATCAACATATAATACTCTGTAATCACTTGTAGTAGCTCCTGTTCCATATACAAAACCTTCAACATGATACCAACTTACAGTACAAAAGTTTATATCTTTCTCTTGCTGCTCTGTACCAGTAGGACTTGTCCAAACCTCTGTCCAAGGACCTAATACCGACGTTCCTGAAGATATTGTCCAACTATAGCCTGTTACTGTACCATCACCAGATGTACCATAAACTTCTAAATGGTTATAACAATCTTTATCTGTTACAATTACTGTTGTAGTAAATGGGATATTTTCAGTAACACATGTTGTCTTTGTATCCCACCCATCAGACCACCAACCGCACAACCTTGTTTGACAATCTACAGATCCTGGAACTACTTCTAATTCATATGTTTTAGGTTTATCTAAATAATCTGTTGCCACCCCATCATCTGTAAATCTCCAATCGTATTCATAACAATCCGGTAGCCCTAGTCCTACTCTACTTGTATTAGTAGAAGTGTTTATAAATTTAACTCCGCTTGCCATTACTGCCTGTGCTGGTACCTGTGTAAAACCTACAACGGGTTCTGTAAATCTATCTTGTGTGAATGTTTCACTGTACGTATCATGCTGCCAATCAAAACCATCAAACCAATGATATGTTATATTTACATCATGATCCCCAGGATTTGTAAACGCAGCAGAATTTCCTGCTTGCCCACACCAGTCAGTACCTAAACCTTCTGAATGAAGTATTACATCATCCCATGCTCCACTTGTAGTAGTATTCGTATTTCCATAACCGCCAGAATCTACAATTTCCCAATCTATACTTGTGATTCTACCATCAATATCTTCGCCTGTCCATTGAAATTCAACAGCAGTATTTGGATCTGGAGTTGCAGGCGTCATTTCTATATTTGGAACGGGAGGACGCCAACGTATATCTATAGTTCTAGTCCCAGTTACAGTAGCACTACACTCATCCTCGATTACTATTTCTACCGCATAAGAACTGGCTGATATCCATTGGTGAGACTTATCAGCATCCCCCGGTAAATTATTATCTTGATTTCCATCATCCCAATCATAATCAGTATTGTTTATATAATTAACTGCATTTATAATCTGACCATAACGATCATACCAATGGTACATATTAGTACTAGACCATACCCAACTGTGAATATCATGGCTACTATTTGTAGCAATATATGATGTGTTTACAACACCTGATAACGGTAAGCCCCAATCCAATATTGGAACTATATTAATTTTTGTCTGAGCTTGATTAGTATATACATCAGCAGACGTCATTGTTATTTCGAAAGCACCCCATTCATTTAGTACTGAACAAGAATTATTTCTATCATCAGTTAAAGGGGTGCCTGACCAAAACACCACTACTACAATATCTCCAGGAGCAACACTTCCGTTTTGCCCTAGAAAATCAGGGTTGCCTAGATCAAACGAGTAATAACCTTTAGATAAACCACCTTCCGCTGTACGTACACCATTCCATTTAGAATCTGAAGATCCAGCATTAACTTTATAAAAAAATGCTTGGTATTTAACATCAGCATTAGCTAAGGAACCGCTATCTTTACTTACAAAACCATCAAATGTTTTAGTAAGCGCCATTAACTAGACCCCCACTTCTTTATATTAAAGTCTGTATCTTTATTAAAATAACGACATCTATATCCCATATAATATTTACGTTTACCATTAGCACACATAGATAAATATCTTTGGTATAATATTTTACCGTCAGAATTTATGTAGTCTCTACAAAATTTATTTATACCGTGTATTAAATACACATTACCATCAGGAAATGTAATAATATATTTCTTAGACAAATGATGGTGTTCACCGTCTTTACCTAACCATAGTTTATTATTATAAAAATAATTATTTTTACCTCTCATAGATTCTTTATGTTCCTCTGAATGTTTAAATCCAATAGAAGATTTACTCATTTTTATCTTTGTTTTCATAGAAGGTATTAATCCTAACGACCCTTCTCCTCCCAATGTCATATTATAACCATTAGGCTTAAAAGAATTATATTGTTTTATATAATGAAACTCCATTTCGTTCAGCTCTTCTTTAGAATCACAATGGTCTATAGTCACCCATTTGAAATTATGTTCTCCGTATTTATTTATTGCTCTACCTATAAGGGTCTTAGGTTTATGTCTAGCATCATGCCTATGTCTATTCAACCTTAAATTAAACTTTAAAGTCGTCTGCCCTATATAAACCTTCCCATTTACGTTATTAGTAGCCTTATATATTATTCCAAATACCATTTATACTTCTCCCCAAGTTATTGTGTATGGAGCACCTAGACCTATAACCTTTATCCAAAAACCTGAAACCTCGTCGCTAGCACCATCACTATAAATCAATTGCCAATTATGTGGGCTAGCCGTTGGAGTAGAACCAACAACATAACTATAAAAAGCTTGAATATCACCTAAAAAAGTACTAGCAACTTCAACAATCCCTGTCCCATATAAATCTGTAATTTGATCTAATATGTAATTTTCAAATTTCGCTACAGTAACATCATCATGTATGTGTCTACCAAGTCCTACACCCCAATAACCGTGAGAAATAGGTACAGCCACAAGCTGCCAACCATATTCTAATTCTATAGAACCATTACCTACACAGTCTCCTTCTTCACACACACCAGAAGACCATAAATTATAACCTTTAGTTGAAAGCGATCTTATATCCATTATAATCCATCTCCAGACATCTTATAAGGTAAGTCGTCTACTGTACTATTATAATGTGCGTACGCAATACCTGAAGATACCGGGTTATCCCAATTAGCATCAGTATCTTCTTTTATCTTTGTGATTATATAATCTGTTTTACCATAACCTACTTTTCTTATTATTTGAGAGGCTGTTTCATTACCAGATGCGGTTGTGCGTACTACATCTTCTACATATGTGTTATACACTCTATTCTGTTTGGTGACTTCATAGATGTTTTCCTGATTAACTATAACCTCTTCTGTATTAGAAATAAAACCGCTACAAGTACAATATATAATATAAGTTCCTGCTGGCTCTATTGTGGCTGTGGTTTTATATATACCAGGCTCTATTGTAGATTCTGTCAGTGTTCCTGATACTGGAGGATATATTTCGTTATCTAGCATATCTCTTATATCAAAATAAACAGTTCTACCGGACGAAAGACTTCCTGAGCCTTCGTCTAAAAGTGAAACTAATATCGGAAACTGTTCTCCTTGATTTGTTCTTATCACGACTTATTATCCTCTTATTAATATTTTTTTATTAACTAAACTCAAAATTACCTACAGTGCTGAGTAACCAGCCTTTTGAACTATTGTAATAAGATAAAGAAAATCTAGCGTGATCTGAGTCTACTAAAAAATTATCACTCAATCCCATTATTTTTTCTCCTGAACCAGAAATAGTCACATTGTTTGTTTCACAATTACCATCCGCATCTACAAAAGCCACATTATTACCATAATAAGGACTACTAGGCATGCTTATGACTATATCAGCATTATCAGAAGCTAAGAATAAATTATCACCACTAGACGCAGTGTAATTACCAGAAATAGTAGTCCATTGGCTGCTAACTAAAGGTGTAACAAATTCTATACCAGAGGTTGTATTTACTCTTAGATGTTTATTTTCATTATTTAAATAAGTTGTAGGGGTATCTATTAAATCTAAAAAAGTATTAACTTCGGAACTATCTACCCAAGATCCTACTTTCTCCCAACCAGAAGAACCTGGTATATAACCAGCATTATATTGAGCTTCTGGTACTGGGAAAGTAGTACCATTTCCAACTTGTACCCCTTTAACTACTCTAAATTCATCTATATACCCATTATTTAAACTATAAGCGCCGGTACCTCCCCAGTTACCTATATTCATATAATCAGTACCACCTATAGCTGATCCATAAGTAGCAGAATCCACTACTGAACCGTCTAAATATAAATACTGATTTCCCACACCATCTGCTTCCAAAGCTATATGATGCCAGGCTGTGTCAGGTGTCCATGAATATGTAAGTGCTGTTAAAGGGTACACAACTAAAATATTATTAATCAGTCTTAACGATAAAACATTCATTCCTATACAAAATAAGTATTGGTTGTATAACCCTGTGCTAAATTTAACAAAAAAATCTATAGAAAAAGCCCCTGTTCCGAAATTCCAATCGGAACTTGTATCAGCCGTAAATAATTTGTGAGTATTCTTAGTTACAAAATAAGCAGAAGATGCTCCAAACTTTCTCTGCTCTATTTCAGTAGTTACTGTATTAACTACACTTATGGTATGTGGACAATTAGGTCCTGTTCCATCATCGTAAAAATTATTTTCACCATCAGATCCTTCCATATGAAGTAATAAAACGGTTTCATTTTCGGGCGATTCTGTACCAGAAACAGCTAATACATTTACAAAGCTGTAAATGTCGTTAGTCTCTCTATCTGTATAAAAACTATCATAGCTACCAACCAATTCCGATGGAGCTCCGTTATCTATATACCATCTTCCTTCATGTGTAAACCCTGTTCCTGAGCCGGTGGAAACTAACATAGCACCATTAGTTCCAGTATATGTTGTAGGAGTATCAGTTAACTCTAAAAATGTTTCGATACCTGAAACTGTTGCCCACTCTGTTCCTGAAGCAATTGCTCTTAAGTATTTACCTTCAGCTCCGGAGTATGTTGTAGGGGTATCATCCAACTCTAAAAAGTTCTTTGTTGTTGCAAGTACCTGTTCCCAATATTCGATATATATTATAGGAGAAGATATATCCATCATCTCAATCTCAGATACTATAAACTCAGCGCCTCTATTAAAGGGAGTTTCGTCTTTATCCCATATCAAAAACCAATAATAGTTATATTCTGTGTTGTTATCTATAAATTCCCATTCTTTCCATTCGCTTGCTGACCAATGGGTAGTAGTTTGAGTTTTATGTGTTGGATAGTCAAAAGTTCCTTCCATCTTTACTTCATAAATTAAAGTACCACCCTCAGCTTGTTCCATAGTAGTAGGCTGTGAATTACTAGCACGTAATTGAAACGCGACAGGAGTTCTTTGCTGAGTAGATGCAGGCGAAGCCATACGAAATTTATTTATGGCTTTAGCTACAGGAAAATAGTATCCTATATAATCCTGATCTCCAGTAGTACTATTCCACGAGTAAAGAGCATAACTACCAACCACCCCATCAAAAGCCTTAGCAGCTAGCCTACCAGAATATTCAGAGAATGCGAAAGCATTAGTTCCACTCACAGAAAGATTATTCGAGTATATTACAGACCCTGAGATTGTTTGAACCTTTTCATATATAATTTCAGTATCTTTGTCTATATAAAAATCACCTGGAGAAGCTAAATCATCGGCAGGAATACCGTTATCAGCTAAAAGAAGTCCTATACCTGATATAGTTGCCCATATAAGGTTAGAACCATTTGACATGGCATATTGATTCAAAGTTCCTACGTATGTAGAAGGTGTGTCTGTTAACTGTATAAAAGTTTGAACACCACTATCCCACTCTGTTCCAGAAGCAGTGGATTTTAGATATTTGTCCTCATCGTAAGTAGGTGGGGTATCGGTTAAATCTGTGAAAATAGTTACACCGCTAACAGTAGCCCATTCTGTTCCTGAAGCAGTTGCTCTGAGGTATTGTCCTTCAGCGCCCGAATAAGTTGTAGGGGTGTCTGTTAAATCTAAAAAAGTGTCTACCCCACCACTGACGGTAGCCCATTCTGTACCAGAAGCTGTGGATTTTAAATACTTATCGTTATCATAAACAGAAGGAGTATCAGTTAACTCTAAAAAAGTTTGAATACCTGAAACGGTAGCCCATTCTGTTCCTGAAGCAGTGGATTTTAGATATTTAGTGTCATCGTATGCAGAAGGGGTGTCTGTTAAACCTAACAATGAACTATTAGCTATAAACGTACCTATCTCTTCCCAACCACCTACTGTCTCGACACCACCATACGCAAGAAATTCATATATACCGTGGTTATCATTACCACTTATAGTTCTTATTCTAAGTTTATCTGTATTTTCACCTATATCATGATAAGTTACTGTAGGTCTTTCATCTGTATAACCAGTTACATGAACAGCTTCGTTCCATATACTGTTTGCCCAATATTCTATATAGTATTCACTAAAATGCTCTGCTGCAGCCGCGACCCCAGCTAAAAAACCTATACGGCTTACGTATTTAACCTCGGTCCATTCAACTATCCACCAATGAGGTGCTCCAGTATCAGACAACCACCTTGTACCAGAGTTATCACCATCATTAGCTTTAGAAGCTACAAATCTAGAATCTCCTCCATTGTAAACACTATCAGCAGAAGCAGTTCCAGTTAAAGCTATGTTTGTATTATATTCATCTAATACAGTAGAAGGGATACGGTAATGAACAGCGTCATTAAGTATATCTAAATACATATTACCATCTGAGCCAAGATTGTTTGTAGGAGAGCCTTCTCCTGATAACCATACACCGTCATGTGTAAAGTCAAGTCCTGAACCTGTAGAAATTAACGTAGCTCCAGTAGTACCTGAATAAGTATTTGGAGTATCTACTAAGTCAAAAAATTCGTGTGGCTCAGCATCATGCTCTGCGGGTGACAAAAAATCATCATCTTTTACTTGTTCTTCTGTAATTACACTTCTAACCATTTATTTTCTCCGGGGTATAACTTCAAATATAGAATTTAAAAGATCGTCTGGTAATATAAATTTACCTACGTCTTTTATAATAGGGCAATCGTAACACTGCCATATAAACTCAGTACAATAAAACTTGTCGGGTAACTTATCAAAATTATAATCATAAGCTATACCTTCAGCCATATAATTATTTGCTTTTTCTATAGCGGACTGTATCAAACTGGCATCTTTAGATCTTAAGATAGCCACATCGTCGCATCTAGTAAACGTTAAAATATCCTCTGTTGATATACCGTCTCCTAGCATATGCACTACGTTGTTATCTCCTACATATATAGCTGCGTGTGACCAATAACCTTTAGTTAGTACACTACCAAGATAATGAGCATACCTACGTAACAACACATCTCCAGGTTCTAATATATCTATGATATCTCTAACATGAGGTCCTTTTATACCGTAATGTGAATCACCGAATAATATTATTCCGCCCTTATAGAATCTTATATCGGCTATAAAACTTATTACGGAAGATTTGGCTGCGTATATTTTATTCAAAATAATTATTACCGTCCTCTTTTTTTATAGTAAAAACACCATCAATGTATTCAGCATAAGTTCTATTATGTACCCAATCACCGCAATTCACATACATAATATCACCACTATTAACTAGTTTAGGTAAATGGGTATGACCTGCTACTAAATACTTACAAGCATCTTTATACTTATCTACTAAATGTTCCTCTACATCAGTTACTAAATCATTATAGTATTTCTTTTCTCTGTGGCATGCTATTGAGTGCAGGGTATTTCTTATTTTAGCTTTTGGATTCATACCTAGCCTAGAAAATAACCACTGTAAAGGAAAAACCATTTTAGCGAAAAAAGAATAATCTGTTACTAATTTGTCGAAATCATCTCCATGAGTTATTAAAATGTCATCTTCCATATACGGTTCGAAATGTTTTACACAATCAGCATTTGGAAATATCTCACTAAGTGCCTCAAAAGATGGATCATGGTTGCCTTTAACTATAATAACATTACTTAATTCATTGATTTTTTCTATTATATTTTTATTACGTCTAACTACTCTTTCTGTAGTGCCTTCCCACGTATCTATAAGATCTCCGATGATAACTACTTTATCGTAACTAGTGTCACCTAACAATTTTATAATGGTGTCGTCAGACTTAAATAAAGGACTGCCTAAGTGTAAATCAGAAATAAATAATATCTTCATATGTATTATTCTCCTTAATATGTTAGTAGCTAAACACTACCTCCAGGTAATATAACAGTTCTTTTTCTATACATCTCTAAATAAGCATAACCTCTAAATGGCGGATCTCCTGCTCCTTCTCCTGTAGGTGTTCCTACAAGGACCCTTATAATCCAGCCTGGAGGCATAGGGTTCATTGAGCATCCCTCAGAGTTAAGCTCGTCTCCCATAGGGCATGATTGATACATATGGTGTGTGTTAGTATAATGAGTATAATATACATCACTATACGCATAAGCATACATACTGATTCCAGTCAAACCTAAAGCGGCGGCTGGTATCTGACCGTACGGATTAGGGTAATAGCTACCTGCTGGAACCGTAATAATCATATCAATAAACGATTTCCAAGGAGCGTCAAAAAAATAAATACCTCCCTCTTTAATGTATATATTATCAACATATGCTATATCCATTTGTGCAACATCATAACCGTCATACTTTGGACCATTGGATGTAGGATCATAAGTATAGAATACTGTGTTACTATCTGAAAAATCCCATATCATAGTAGCGCCGTCACCAATACCTGATGCAGTATCGCCTCTTCCGGAAAAATAAGTTTCTGTGTCTGTAGGTCTACTATCAGCCCTTATTATTTCTCTTCCATCAGGTGATTGTGGATTTACGTGTTTATGTAAAGATACCAACCTAATAGCAGCTCCAGGATTTAGATCAAGATTATTATGATTTAGTATAAGATCTTCGTTAGCTAAATATACTAGTAATTCGTCTGATCTTGCTATCTCATCAGATTTAAAATAATTCATCAAATCCACAGTCCCAGAAACAGCAATATTAAAACTATGTAAATCATCTATAATTATATCACCGTCAGTAGTATTTCTAACTATTATTGTGTTCATACATCATACCTCCAAGAATAACCTAATCTACACACTGTATTCCGCACAGATTTTCCTTCTTTATCTACATATAGCTGTATAGTATCAGTATCTAGTATATCTATATTTAAATTATTGGCTACATATATTTTACTGTCATTATAACTAAAATCAAATACACTTTCCCCATTCTTATGTATTTCAAATGATTTATATTTATTACCTGACCTACTTCTACACCAAACACTGGTTATAGTAGCATTTCTTTCGGTACTGTAAACATCATCTACAGAATCTAAATCACCTAGTAAAGGTAAATACATACTCCTACTATTACCTTTCCTAGCAAATTCAAATCTATCTTTTCTTGCAGACAACCATTTTACCCTAGTAGTATCATAATTATATATAATACCGTTTGTTTGGTCAATCCATACAGTATCATGTTCTTTTGGTTTATCTTCTAAAGATAGCATAGTATTTTTATGTTCTATAAATAACCCCCTAGGCATTTATATTACCTCCTTTTCAAATTCAAATATAATTAATACAAAGTTTGCATCATTAATCATTGTATCAGAACCGTTTGTAGAATCCCTATATATTCTAAAGGATAATACACCATCTCTATTTATAGGATTATTTGAGTCATTATAATCCATACTCATTATAGACTTCATAAATGTATCAGCACTAGCGTCTGTAGGAACATCGTGGTTTACACTAACAGTAGTTGTAGTTTTGTTTGAGACTATATCCAGCTCATCATATATCTGATAATCAACACACCATCTACAGTCTTTATCACCTGTTTGAGAATAATCATTAAAGAAATAAACCCTTACATTTACATTAGTACCGTGCTTCCATGTAGATGGTACTTCAAACATACCATACATCGCTTCTTCTGTTGTATCATCAAAAGCCAGACCAGATAAAGGATGTCCAGAAGCTGTGGTTTTTGCCGGACTAGCATCTGTTCCCTCTATTAAATCTCCAGCGTAAAATTTTATTTTTTCTATATCTGGAGGAGTAAACCTGTCTATATCTGCAACTTGAGCGCTAGACGAAAAATCCAAAGTAAGTCTTCCGAAGTCTAAGTATCTGTGATACTTGTCATTATCTGAAACATCGTTTTGAACTGATGGGGATATAGCCCACTCTCTTCCTAATCCAGCAGTATTCGGCCTATTCCATCTTTTTACTACAGCCGAACCAGCACCATAATAATCGTCTGATGTTCCAAAAGCTTCTAAATTCCATATCATAGAAGACACAAAACCGAAGTTAAATAAGTCTTGGCCATTACCATTAGCATTATTTATTATACCTACGGCTGCTAAATTAATACCATATTCGTATCTTTTATCTGATGCTTTACTTCCCCTAATTGCCCAATCCCATCTAGATTCGTATCCTCCAGTAGAAGTATAAGATAATGTATTAATAGGATAACTTTCTAATAAAAACCAATCATCGCTCGTTAAGTTTGATTCTACTAAACCTGAATTCCAGGTAGTATTTGGATAAGACGTATCGTTATCTGTTCCTATAACATGATCTATATTCCACGCGTTAGCAAAACAAACACCCGCTGTTGTTTTATTATGTACGTAATCAACCCTCGTATTAAAATCTGCCCTATTTGTACCATAATCATAACCAGCCTCATCTAAAAATATACCATCTACCCCTAAAGTATCCCATTCATCTACTTTAGTTTGAAAATTAGCTAAACTTTGGTTAATTGTAACATACCCAAATACCTGTATATGCTGGTTAAGCGCCTGTATTCTAGGAACTATTACTGATGTGTTAGCGTAGTCTCCATGTGAAGATGATTGTATTCCGTCTCCTAAAACTACGTAATTATACTTAGCTATGTCTTGTGCTACTTTTTCGTTACTCCAACCGTTTGTAGCAGAATTAAATGAATTTAACCATCCATAATAAACCAATAGATCTTGTGGATTAGGATACGTCCAATTCTTAATGTACTGTGTGTACCAACCATTTTTACTCAATGCTGTGTTTATGGAATCTACGTCGTCGTTAATGTTTTGTATAGTACCACTAACACCTAGAAGAGGTGTAAATCCAGGAGTATATAAAGGATTATCTGTATCGTTGTATAATTCCCTTCTATGAGACATAACCTGCATAGTTAGAAAAGTTCCTGATATAGAAGTATAAACATCTTCTACTATAGCACTTTCATCCAGATAGAAATTCATTTCTCCGTTTTCATCTAAAATATACTCGTAAGGTACTCCGGATACAGT